>Ga0154588_1016_pt2 | contig 43641 bp, 32 predicted proteins | sample RifGroF2_FD_116017 | JGI IMG/M metagenome (GOLD analysis project Ga0154588, IMG submission 116017) | Lentisphaerae bacterium GWF2_44_16
GCGGCGATAACAATTGACTGCCCGGATAATTACTGTAACCCATTATTGAGATCTGTTGCGGAATTTTCATATTAAGTTCTTTCAATGCCTGGTAAACCCGCATGGCAACCCTGTCAGAATGACACATAATCGCCGTTGGAGGCAATGGCCCGAGTTGCAGTTCCCGTACGGTCCGGATAATGCTTTCCGGTGCTTTGTCTATATGCTTTATCAACAGCGGACTTTCCTCAAGGTCATTATAACGGTAAAATTCCAAAAGCTCCTGAAGCAAAAAGCCGCGCATTCTGCTAGTGTCTTCATTGGGAAGCTTCAGAAAAATCGATGCGATCCTGCGGTGTCCAAACTTTGCCAAATAGCGCAAACCATCACCGAAGGCTGCCCTTTCATCTGTGCGAAGCACTGCAAAAGAGGTTTGAGCGGAGTCGGTCGGCCCTCCGTGCGGTATTACGACTGGCATTGGAAGAGATTTCAAGCGGCTTATGGTTTCTTCTTCCGGCAAAGCGCGTCCGGTTTCCAAAATTATTCCACTTATACTGTGAGACTGCATCATTTCCTTATAATCATTCATCGACAGGCTGTTCAAGAGGCTGGTCGAACATTTTTCCAGTGTAACAGCATTTTCCCAGGCGGATTTTTCGATACCTTCAACGATATAACGGCTTGGTGATTCTATATTTTCAGTGCCGTCTGGCAGCAGGAGGAGAAAAGTACGCCGGTTTGAGGGTTGGGCAACAAACGTTCCTTTACCATGAATCCGTTCAACAAGGCCCTCCGCTTCCAATTGGGCCAAAGCACTGCGAAGCGTTACATGTCCGATACTGAGTCGTTTGGCAAGCTCCACTTCCCGCGGCAGTTTGCTGCCGGGATAAAGCTGGCCGCCAAGAATTTCCCGTTTCAAATACTCATAGATCTGATCTTTTTTATATTCTATCGTCATATATCAACTCCCTTATTCACAGCTTCAAACAAGCTTGATATGTTTTTATGAGTTTCCATTGAATATATGGCATAATATCGTTTTTTCCAACTTTCAGGAATATTCCCAACAAAAAAGAAACTGGAAAAATCAGAGTATCACAAAGTCTTTTAAACTTGGGCTGAATACAGAGATTTTTGAGGACTTTTTATCAATCTGCTATTGACAACACCTTAAAGATACCCTATAATAGAAACACACGGAAACTTATGGGAACATATTTTGTTTACAGGAAATATAAATTATGAATCATACAAAAATAGTTTTGGTCGGTGCAAGTATGCGTATAAAGGCATTTGTTTATGCGCTATTGAAAGATTATGCGGACACCCATGAATTATGCGCCGTCATGGATGTGGATGATGGCAAAATGCGGGGCTTCAACGAAACATTGAAAATTGATTTGCCACGATATACTGATTTTGAAAAAATGTGTGATGAAATCAGACCGGATTTAGTATTGATTTCAACGGTGGATTATTTTCACAGGGATTATATTCTCAAATCGCTTGACCGGAAAATATCATGTATTTCGGAAAAACCCCTTTGCGTCAATATTGAGCAGTGCAGGGACATCCTGGCGGCGCAAAAACGCAATCCCGAAGTATTTGCCGCTACTTCTCATAATGCCCGTTACCATGTGGCGGCCCGCGCCGTCAAACGCCTGCTGGATGAAGATGCCATTGGAAAAGTTAACAGCGTCCACTATGCGGAGATGCTTGACCTTGAGCATGGGGCCAGTTATTTCAGACGCTGGAATCGGGTAAAAAAACTTTCCGGCGGATTGCAGATTCATAAATCTTCCCATCATTTTGACAAACTCAACTGGTGGCTCAATTCCCGCGTCGCCAGCCTCACTGCAAGCGGAGGATTGAAAGTTTATGGCAGTAACGCTTCGCCGTTCCATGGGGAAAACTGCTCTTCCTGCCCACATACGTCCCGTTGCCGTTTCGCTGTGGATTATAAGAAAGATACCTGCATTGATTTCAGTATCTTTACGAAATACCGCGCTGAAAATTCCTATATTCCGGACAAATGCGTTTTCTCGCCTGAAATCGATATTGAGGATTTTCTCAGTGTCGGCCTTAATTATGAAAACGGCGTCTGCGTCAATTACACGCTGGCGGCCCATTGCAACTATGAAGGGGAAGACATAATATTCGAGGGAGAAAGAGGCCGTATCGAAATGAAACGCCGCATTTACAGGGAAGAAAAAGCATTGAGAAAAGACTCCGTCAAGGTTTATCATTTTAAGAATTCAGAACCTGAAAACATTGAATTTGCGTCGGAAACAGGCGGCCACGGCGGAGCGGATGCGCGATTGTTTGAAGACCTTTTCGGCAATAAAAAATCAGGACGTCTTGCGACATTGCAGGATGGCGTCCAAGCGGTATTAATCGGCATTGCTGTCAATGAAGCCCTGAAAACCGGGAGTAAAATCAATGTGCAATCACTCTTATAAAGGCATCACCCTTGACGGACAGGCAATAGAAATTACCGTCCACGATGATAAAATCAGAAGTATCAAAGATATCAGGACAGAACCCGGGCTTTCCTATATTCTGCCGCCTTTGGTCGATTTGCAACAGAATGGAGCGCTGGGTACAGCTTTCAATGAACTTAACCACACGGCGCCGGAGCAGTTGCGCAAGATTGGCGATCATCTTATCCGCAATGGTGTCGGGCGGGTACTTGCCACTATTACCACTTGTCCTTATGTCCGGCTTGAACAAGCAGTGAAGGCATTTGACCGGGCATTATCCGCGGATGCGGAACTCAGCGCTTTATTTCCCGGCATTTTCCATGAGGGGGTATTTATTTCCCCGGAAGAAGGCTGGCGGGGTGGGCATCTGCCCGAGTTTATTCGACCGCCGGACTGGGATGCGTTTCAACATCTTGATGAATTAAGCGGAGGCCGGATAAAAATGCTCAATATTGCTCCGGAAGGACCGGGAGCCTTGGATTTTATAGAAAAAGCCGTCTCGGCAGGAAAAAAGGTCTCCCTGGGACACTGCCGTCCTGATACGGCAATCATCCGTGAAGCTGTCAGGCGCGGCGCCTCCATGGTTACCCATTTCGCCAATGGGGCGGCTGTGCATATTCACCGATTTAAGAATCCTTTCTGGGAATTTCTTAACAACGATGCTTTAACCCTCGGCCTGGTCGGGGACGGCTTTCACTTGCCGCCGGAAACCGTTCAAACCGCATTGAAAATCAAGGGAATGCCGCGTTGTTTCATGGTTTCGGACGCAAACGCTAATTCAGGTTCTCCGCCGGGCCGTTACCGGCGCAACGGCGGCTGTGACTGCATTATAGAGCCAAACGGCTTTGTCCATCTGGATAACGACCAACTGCTGGCAGGAGCATGGTTTCAAAACAACCGGAGCGTGGAATTCCTTGTGAATAAAGTCGGCCTGAAATTCCGTGACGCATGGCGTTTATGCAGCGAAATCCCCGCGCAAATTATGGGAATAAAACTGACGGAATTCAAGGCTGGCGAGGAAGCAAGTTTCGTAGTTGCGGACTGGAATGACAGTCATCTGAAAATAAAACAATCAGTATTTTGCGGAAAGAAATATTTATGAGATATCCTTTTGAAATACACATGAAAAAATAGCGCAAAGACTATAATATTAAGTAAACACAACAATTCACAACAGGTAAGAAATGGCAAACAGGAAAACTCTCAGATTAACTGAAGAAAACTTTAAAAGACCTAAGTCATTTAGGATTCTTTTTTTTACACTGACTGAATTGCTGATTGTTATATCAATCATAATCATTCTTACAGCAATCCTGCTCCCTGCGCTGAATAAGGCAAGGCAAAGCGTTTACGGGATTGATTGCACATCAAAACTGAAACAGATTGGCGTTGCAAATTATAATTATGCTTCCGATAACTTGGAATATTTCATGCCGGTAGTTTACTCTGACAGTGTTACAGGAGAATATAAATTCTGGTATGTGCAATTTATTCTTTACAAATATTTATCAGCTAAAAGTTTTTATTGTCTTGGAAATAAAATCAATCTCGAAGTTTCAAACTCAGGAGAGCCTCTCACTGGATATGCGGATTATGATGAGCTGAAAAAAGAAAGACGCACCCTGCAAGGTAATCATAGATTAGCTGGTTTCTTTTACAGCAATGGAACATCTCTTACGGAAGGTAGCAAAATAACCAGGGTAATGAAGACATCATTGGCAGTATCGCATAGTTGTAGCGCTTGGACCGCTGGTTCTCCCGGCCGTTATGGTTATGTAGCTCCTTCCTATATTAAATATTATGACCAGTTCGATGACAATATGGACCGCTATAACCGTCCGGTCCACGGGAAAAACTGGAATTTACTCTGCGTTGACGGACATGTGGCTTCTGTTAATTGCCAAGACTATAAAACAAAATACATGATTTCAGATATACCATCAAACAATTGATTTTCATGAGATAAGACAGTGGAATACCGTATGGATTTTACCGAAACAAAGTAAAAATCAAAGTGTGGAAAAAGAATCATATTATTATATCAATTAAAATACCAGGAAGGTACTGAAAAATGAAAAAAATCTGTAGTCTTTTATGTTCGGCATTGACGTTAGCCGCATTCAGCGGCGATATCATCCCCCAAAGAAATTACGACTTTAACGAGCTATATCCTCTCAGGAAGGTGGCGGGACGCTATGGCTGGCTCACTGGGATTGACGTGCAAAATCCGGGACAAATAATAATGTTCCAACTTGGACTCTCAGACGAACTGGCCATGTTCAGCGTGGAGCCCGATGGAAACCAAAATTCCAATCTCAAAGGACAAGAATATCTGAAACGCCGCCTTGAGCTTTTTCAAAAAGGAAAATTACCGTTGTCCGCTCCCAATCGTCCATTTTATCTGGACAATAATATTCAACCGCCAAGTCAAAAGAAAATCGAAGCAATTGCTCAGTTTGATAATTTTCTAGGGTGGAGGCCCTTCAATGAATGGGGAACTGGTTTTATACGCATGTTGTCTGCAGCTACCTCGCAGAGTAAAGTAAACACCACCGCAGGAAAAAAACAAGCCGAACGCGGAAAGGAATTGTTTAAGGATTTCAAACTGCCGGTGACCAGTCGAGAAGAGTTTGAACAGGCGGCGCGATTTGCCTGGAATCAGATCAACGGGCCTTTCAACTTCGAAACCTATGTGCTGGACGGTTCACATTATTGGGCCAAAGCATGGCCGGGCGGCTGGAATAAAATCCGTGCGATCATTACTGAAAACCGCGTGCCCTACCGAAGCAACGTTATTATGCAGGCAATTACCAGAGGAGCTGCAAGAATGTGGGGCGTCCCGTTCGGTTATCTTTCCGCTTACGACTGGTATGCCAGAATAAGCTCCCCCATATATGATCACATGCAGAAACCACGCTTGAATTACCAGAATCAACAGGGAATACTCAAGATAAATCCTAACCTCTATCGGAGAATATGGTACTATGAGATCATGGGAAACGCCGCAATTATTGCCGATGAATCAGACCATGCACGTTTCAGCGACCCGGGCGCAAACGGTCAGTACCGATTTAACTGGTACGGGGAACTCTGCGAAGAAATCAGGGATTTTGTCAAAAACAATCCGAACTTGGGAGTTTCCTATAATCCGATAGCATTAGGGCTCAGTTGGCACAATGGAGTTGTCTACAAAGGGGACAAAGCTTTTGGACTCTTCGATTACAATTATGGGGAGCATATGTCTCGCGAACTTCTTCACCGGGTTATATATCAGTATTCCGAAAAAAAGGAACACATGGACGAACTGGGGCCTACCCCTTATGGAGATATTTTCGATGTACTCCGTTTAGATACACCGCGCGGACCATTGCCGGAAAAGCTGTTGGAAAATTACAAAGTACTCTTCCTTGTAGGCGAACAGAACTTCACGTCTGAAATGATAAAAAGTCTAGAGGAATATGTAAAAAAGGGCGGCACACTTATCATCAACAGCGCTCAATTGAAAGGACAGATGAAAGCTGATTTTTTAGGCGTTGATATCAGCGGCAATCCTGGTAAAACCGATACAATTATATCTGAAGTAAACGGCAAAGTCCTCAAATCCGGCAAGTTCACTTATTCTGCCTTAAAACCCCTCCCTGATACCGTTACATTATATAAAGTTGCCAACGGTCCCCCGTTAGTCACCCGCAAACAGTACGGCAAAGGTTTTGTAATCTGCATAGGAGCTCATTGGATGCTGGAGGATAAGAGCTTTATTGAAGATAATTATGTCCGTCGCACCATGATACCGTTGGCTGGCGACTTACTGCAGAATATTCTGTCATCACTTCTTCCTTTCCGTATAGAGGGCAAAGACGTTGAAAAACAGATTCTATATCAGGTAAACCGTAAAGGTCGCGGTTGGGTGGTATCACTATACAACAACGATGGTCGTAGCAACAGTAGTAAAGCTTATCACGGTTACATGGGACCGGATATAGAAGATATCAATAAAACGATAAACCTGCGTTTGAGCGTGGACCCAAGCCTGAAATTCGCGACAGAGCTGCTCAACCATGAGAGATGTTACTTTTCCGGGACACAAGGAAAACAATATCTCGAATTCACGTTGGCCCCGGGCAACATAAAAATAGTTGAATTGCTGCCTGAACCTATTGCCGACCCTGTAATAACTGAAAAGGTTAACCTGGCCTTGAATAAAACAGTAACGGCATCTTCGTTTACTCCGGGATATGAACCTGAAAAAGCAATTGATGGCAACTGTGACTTTACCGCCGCCTGGTGGAGTAGCGATTCCTGTCCCCAATGGCTCACGGTTGATTTAGGAAAAGTCGAGACCATTAACTCAATCCATACCGTCGTAGCTTGGTCGGAAGATAACAACATTTTTCCTCGTATCAGCCAATACACCGTGGAGGCAAGTGAAGACGCTCAGAACTGGAAGACTGTCGTCAATGAAAGTAAAAATATTCAACCGGATACCAAACGTGGCTTACACCGTTATTTTGAACCATTGCAAGCGCGTTACTTAAAATTAAATCTGACTTTTAATTCCTCCCGTCAAGGAGCACAAGTAGTAGAATTCAAGGTGTATGGCGAGGCTACTCATCAGGTTACAATACCGTGGAAAACAGATCCATCTAAAGCTCTCTTCCCACCGGAAACGACCAAAATGCGTACCAAAACCTGCCTGTCAGACCGCTCAGTCGAAATGATTTCGGCAAAACAAGATGAAAAATCCCTTGCTTATGATAAAGAATGTTATAGCGGCAACCCGTTGAAAATTCGCGGCCGCCAGTTCAAAAAAGGATTGGGTTCTCATGCAAAATCAGAAATCATTTATCGATTGGAACCTAAGGATAATTGGAAACTGTTTACCGCCTACGTTGGGATTGATGATAATTCAGCGCCAGTCGGTAGTGTTGAATTTCTAGTCTATGTGGATAACAAAATTGCGGCAAGGACCGGCAAACTGACAATGAAAAATCACGCTGTTCCCATTTGGGCAGATATCAAAAATGCCAAAGAACTGAAACTTGTCATAGACGATTGTAATGACGGTATCAACGGGGACATTGCTGACTGGGCCGATGCATGTCTCAGAAAATAACTGATTACAGTATCTAAACCAAAGGAAACGGACTATTCAGAATTTTAGAAGTGAATGTTGAATATGCTGAGGAAACTCAGAACTCGATTTTTTTCTTGTTGTACTCTTCGAGCTCTTTTCTGCGTCTTTCCTCTTTAATGCGCTGATTTTCCTTAATCATCAGAGACTTTGCTTCCTCTTTTATTCTGGGGTTTTCCTTGATAAGGCTGAACTCGGTGTAAGCAGTGCGTTCAGTGTTTATTTTTATAATTACAGTGCCCAGAGTAACTTTGCCGGTCCAGTGGAAAGCCTGCTCAAGAGGTATCTGTACGGCATTTTTCTTGTGTTCATCTTCCGAAACGACCTCTCCCGTCTGCTCTGCCGCATCGACATCAACCTCCTTGCGGTTTTTCTCCATTTCCTCTTTCAGCTTCTTCTGTTCATCCGTCAGCCCGTAGCGTTCATTGAAAAGAGATGTAAGCCTCTGCATGGCCGTGTTGGAAACCAGCCTGAAATTAATTTCGACTTTATAAAAAAGTCCGGAAACAAAATAGAGGACAACTTTAGAAATAGGGCCTTTGCTGTATTCAAGAATAATTGAGTCGGGAGTAATTTTCTTTGAATATTCATCTTCTCCGGGTGAAGAACTTTTATCGCCTGAAGAAAAACTGTTCTCAGTGGAAAGAAGCATTTCAATTTCATCTTTTGTCATTCCCCAAAGGGCCATCTTATAGCCCTGGTCCGCGTCAATACCGGCGCATGTGTTCGATATTTCAAGTATTCTTTTATCAATTTTCTGTTTGAGTTCCTCATAAGGGCTTTTTGCGGGTTCTGTTGTTTTTGCCGCGGGAGCTGTTTCAGGAGTGTTTTCGGCGATTTTGGCAGCTGGCGCGTCCTCGGCAGGGGCCTGCGCCGCTGCAATCTTCTGTTCAGGGGCTTTGGCTTCAGCAAGCTTTTTGATATCATCAGCATCCACAATGCTGGACATGTAAATCTCCGCGACTTTTCCAGGTGAGCGCCATTCCTTATATACAAATATATAACCGAGCTCCTCATTTCTCTTTAGCTGCTTTTCCTTCAGCTCTTTGTAAATCTCCGTCAGCCTTGCGCTTTTTTCGCTGAGATATCCACTGAACATATTGTCAATGAATTCTTTTTTTCTCTGTTGATTATAGACCTTATCGAACTTTACCCTTGAGTCGGGAAGGAGATCAAATATTGGGATAAACTGTTCACCTACCTTTATACTGTTACCGCCATAGGTATAGAATATGCCGTCAACTGAATAGGTTTTCGTTCCCTGCTGAAAACGCACGGAAACATTATCCATTACATTGTGCATCGCGAATTTTTTTTCGGCAACGGCTTGGGCTTTTTTTATTATCTGTTTGGTTGTTTCAGGATACTTTTTAGCGATGATAGCCCTAGCTTCATCGGCCAGCTCCTGAACTGAACGAGTATCTGGTTTTTCCTTCGGCTCCAGAACAAAATCCTTTGACAGTTCCTTCAAAATTGCTTTTTTCACTTCTGGATCAGCTATATTGACACCCGAACTCCTGATTTTCTGTATTATACCGCATATTTTCTTGAAACGTGTATCCGAAGATTCCGGATTCTTTGAAAAAAGGGCAGGCACAGAACCCCCTGTCAGTATAAATGCGGAAAATACCGTCAATAAAAATTTGCTATTCTTTTTCATTAAGCCTAATTTATTTCCCGCCTGAAAAGCCTTGAAGCAGGACAGACAGGCAGTGTCGTTATTTGTAACTGTAACCGTAACAAATAGTGTATTAAGATAGCGGAATATGTCCACATGTCAATAATTATAAGCGTGTTATTTTAATGAAAAAAGACAAAGTCAATTCTTATATATGCAGCATAAACGCGGACGCGGCCGCGAAGCTGGAGAAGATATTACAGGAGAGAGGCTGGGAGATGAACTCCCTCCAACACGCTTTCTGGCGGGCCTCCAGAAACAAGACCAGCATAACCGCGTACAAGAGCGGCAAGTTGACCGTGCAAGGCAGAGACACAGGCGAATTCGTAATGTACATACTCGAACCTGAAATACTTGGCACGTTCAAATTTGGATATGAAAATATTGATCCGGAGAGCGGGAAAGAGATAGAATTTTCTCCTCATGCGGGGGTTGACGAAAGCGGAAAGGGAGATTTTTTCGGGCCTCTGGTCATATCGGCTGTTTTCGTGGACAAAGGCATGGAAAACAGTCTGAAAGACGCAGGAGTAAAAGACTCAAAAACAATAAAAAGTGAAAAGAAAATTATTCAGATATCCAAAGATATAAGAACTATAGTAAAAGGAAACTTTTCGGTAATACAAATAGGCCCTGAAGCATACAACCGGCTTTACGGCAGTTTCAGAAATCTGAACAGGCTCCTTGCCTGGGGACATGCCAGGGCCATTGAAAACATCCTCGAAAAGGCACCTCAATGCAACAGGGCCCTCTCCGATAAATTCGGAGACGAAAGACTCATTCAGAACGCGTTGCTCGAAAAAGGCCGTAAGATAAAACTTGAACAGCAGACAAAGGCGGAAAGCGACATCGCGGTCGCCGCCGCATCCATACTGGCCCGCGAAATGTTCCTGAACAGAATGAGAAAACTCAGCCTCGATTATCAGATGGAAATACCGAGGGGCGCCGGAGAGGCTGTTGACAAAGCCGCCGCGGAGCTTGTAGCAAAGTATGGAATCGAAGTCCTAGGAAAAATAGCGAAAACTCATTTCCGCACTGCCTCAAAATTCACAGCCCCCGAAAATGAGCTGCCTCTGGATAGATTCGAGTAAAATTTTTCAGGATTTTCTTTTTAAAACTTGCATTGTCTCTGTTTTTTATCTAATTTACTCGTTTGCTGAAACATAAAATTTTAATAAAAATAATTACTAAGTAAAAAAGGAGTTTATAAAATGAGCAAAATCCACGCGGAACATGTTTTCACATCTGAATCAGTATCAGAAGGGCATCCTGATAAAGTTTGCGATCAGATCTCTGACGCAATGCTTGACGCCTGCCTGGCGCAGGACCCTGAAAGCAGAGTTGCCTGTGAAACACTTGTTACAACAGACCTTATTGTCGTTTCAGGCGAAATCACAACGAAGGCAAAACCGGACTGGGATGCCATAGCCCGGAAAGTTGTCGCGGAAATAGGCTACACCGACAAAAATATCGGTTTTTCAGCAGAAGACTGCAAAGTCATGATGTGCATACACAGCCAGTCACCTGACATTTCACAGGGCGTTACAGCCGGGGCCGGGCTCCACAAGGAACAGGGTGCCGGAGACCAGGGAATGATGTTCGGCTTCGCTTCAAACGAAACAAAAGAACTCATGCCCGCTCCTATAATGTACGCTCACAAGATTGTGGAAGAACTCGCACATCTCCGTAAATCACAGCCTAAAAAATATAAATTTCTCAGGCCTGACGCAAAAAGCCAGGTCTCAATCCGCTACAAAGGCGGAAAGCCTGTCAGAGTTGAAACAATTGTAGTTTCACACCAGCATACGCCCGATATGAAAAGAGAACAGCTCCTGGCGCTTGTAAAAGCAGTCTCCAAAAAAGTTATTCCGGCATCTCTTATGAAAGGCAATATCGCCTATCATGTGAATCCGACCGGCAGCTTTGTTGTAGGCGGTCCCAATGGAGACACCGGACTTACAGGACGCAAAATCATAGTTGACACCTACGGCGGCGTAGGTTCACACGGCGGCGGCGCTTTCTCAGGCAAAGACCCGTCCAAGGTTGACCGTTCCGCCGCTTACATGGGCAGGTATATCGCTAAAAATATAGTAGCCTCCGGTCTCGCCGAAAAATGCGAAGTCCAGCTTGCATACGCCATCGGTATAGCACAGCCACTCAGCATCAACGCAGACACTTACAGCACAGGAATCCTTGAAGACGACGCAATGCTAGAACACATCATACGCGATGTATTCGATATGACCCCGGCCGGCATCATAAAAACCCTCGGTCTCAAAAATCCGTCTAAAAACGGATGGAGTTACAGAAATACGGCAGCATACGGTCACTTCGGGCGCGAAGGTTTCCCATGGGAAAAAACAGACAAGACAGCGCAGCTCAAGAAAGCGTCCGCTAAATATCTTAAAAAGAAATAAGGTGTTTAATGCCCGGAAAAGCTGTTAAGATATTAGCCGCCGGTTCGCCGATACTTGATATTCTCGTAAATGTTGATGACGCGTTTATCCAAAGCATCGGCGGCAGCAAAGGCGGAATGGAACTTGTCAGTTCCGAACGCCTTGAAGATATACTCTCCCGGGTAAAAACCGGAAAGACTAAAGCTCCCGGCGGTTCGGCTGGAAATACCATATTCGGCCTCGCTAAACTTGGCCTGCCTGTTTCCTTTCTCGGAAAGATAGGCAGAGATGAAGACGGCGATTTCTATAAAAACCGCCTTTCTTCCCTGAACGGCGATATATGCAGTTTCAGGTACGCAGACAACATTCATACCGGCCGCTGCCTCAGCCTGGTTACACCAGACTCCGAAAGAACAATGCGGACAGACCTCGGCGCGGCCGCAATGCTCGGCCCCGACGAAATAAATGAAAGCGACTTCTCCGGTATTTCCCATGTCCATGTGGAAGGCTATATGCTTTACGCTGAACCTCTCTGCATGAAAGTACTGAGCGAAGCTAAAAAAGCAGGCGCGACTGTAAGCCTGGACCTCGCGTCGTTTGAGGTAGTGAGAAATAAAAAAAGCATTCTGCCTGAACTCCTGAAAAATTACATTGACATAATTTTTGCGAACGAAGACGAGGCAGGGGAATTCAGCGGCAGTTCCTCCCCTGAAGAAGCGTTGAAACTTCTCTCGGATTACAGCCACACCGTCGCCGTAAAGCTCGGCAAAAAAGGCGCTCTCCTGAAGAGTGGAAATTCCAGCGCCAAAGTAAATGCCGAACTAGTGAAAGCCGTTGATACGACAGGCGCGGGTGATTTGTGGCAGACAGGTTTTCTCTACGGCTTCCTTCAGGGAATGCCGCTTGAAGTCTGTGGAAAAATAGGCTCAATTCTCGGCGCGGAAGTCGTTCAGGTCATGGGAGCTGAAATACCCGATGAAAGATGGAACGCCATATTCGGTAGATTAAAACAAATAAAATAATATAAAAGAGGAAAAAAACTATGGATTACAAGGTTGCTGATATTTCGCTCGCGGATTTCGGGCGCAAGGAAATCGACATCGCTGAAAAGGAAATGCCCGGTCTGATGGCGACAAGGGAAAAATACGGCAAAAAGAAACCGCTGAAGGGCAAAAGGATAATGGGCAGCCTTCACATGACAATCCAGACTGCCGTCCTCATTGAAACCCTCGTGAAGCTCGGCGCCGATGTCCGCTGGTGCAGCTGCAATATATTTTCAACTCAGGACCATGCCGCCGCCGCTATAGCCAAAGCGGGAATACCTGTTTTCGCATGGAAAGGCGAAACTCTTGAAGAATACTGGTGGTGCACTCGTGAAGCGATCACTTTTCCCGGAGGCAAAGGCCCTAATCTGATAGTAGATGACGGCGGAGATTCGACTCTGATGATACACAGAGGCTATGAAGCTGAAAAGAATCCCTCTATTCTCAATAAGAAAGCAACTACCGAAGACGAAATTGAATTGAATAAAATCCTTAAGAAAATTCTCAAGGAAGAACCGGGAAAATGGAAGAAAACCGTTGCTGAATGGGAAGGCGTATCGGAAGAGACAACAACCGGAGTACATCGCCTTTATCAGATGATGGAAGCCGGAGAACTCCTTGTCCCCGCAATCAATGTGAACGATTCTGTTACAAAATCAAAATTTGACAATCTCTACGGATGCCGCGAATCTCTTTCGGACGGTATAAAAAGGGCCACAGACGTAATGGTCGCCGGCAAAGTCGCGGTAGTCTGCGGTTACGGAGATGTGGGAAAAGGTTCAGCCCAATCCCTGAGCGCTTTCGGCGCAAGAGTTATCATAACGGAAATAGATCCGATATGCGCGCTTCAGGCAGCGATGGCAGGCTATCAGGTTACCACACTTGAAGACGCGTTGTCCGAAGGCGATATCTATGTCACCACAACAGGCAATTGCGAAATCATCACCGCCGAACACATGTCAAAAATGAAAGACCAGGCCATAGTATGCAACATAGGCCATTTTGACAATGAAATCCAAGTCGGAAAACTCCAGGCCATTAAAGGAATCAAAAGAATCAACATCAAGCCTCAGGTGGACAAATACGTCTTTCCTGACGGACACGCGATATTCCTTCTCGCCGAAGGCCGCCTCGTGAATCTCGGTTGCGCTACAGGGCATCCCAGCTTTGTTATGAGCAATTCATTCACGAATCAGACCCTCGCGCAAATCGATCTGGTACTTAACCCGAAAAAACCGGGTGTTTACCGTCTTGAAAAGAAACTTGACGAGGAAGTCGCCCGCCTTCACCTTGAAAAACTCGGCATAAAGCTTACAAAACTTTCCAAGAAACAGGCCGACTACATAGGCGTCCCCGTGGACGGCCCCTACAAGCCTGAACATTACAGATATTGAGAAAATGAAGAAATGGGAAACGAAAGTTTCCCTTTTTTTTACATTAGATACCACCATTAATGCAATACGGAAGGGCCGGCGCGGGGACCCGGGCCGGTACCAGTCCAGTCATCACAATGGTCTTCATTGTAATCATCTGGCGTGTATCCGGTAATTAAGGTCGGATTATATGGATCACCATAAATAGGTTGATGACCGATATTGGTTTCCAGCCAGTTTATCCCCTGCTGACGCCATGAAACATCGTTCAACTTGAGAAGCGCCGCATGATAATAGGCAAACCATCCGGAATTCCAATGAGCCGAATATGCAGAACTCATAAGGCCGGGCATATTGTCCAAACTGTCTGTAGTACCCAAAGTCGGCAGGTATTCCGTCAAGAACGCATACCATTTGTAGTCAAACGGGTCAAAGCCGCCCGGATCTTCCAATGCTACAGGTATAAGAGCGGCGCGTTCAAAACAAGGCAGCACCATCCTTGAAGAATTGGGTGTCAAATAAGTGCCGCTGTCCGTCTGTAAACGTCCAAATGGTTTCGCCAAAGCTGACGAAACCACGTCATTAAGCCCTGTCCTCATTTGTTTTTCAGCGCTCTTCAGACGTGCGGCATATGTGTTTATTTTTGTCCCGTAAGCGTCTGAGCCGCCAAAAGCCACACCGCCGCTTTCTCCTTCGGATGAAGGGGCCGCGTCTCCTACATATTTGCCAGCCAGATCAGATCTGCTTTTATCTTCGCCGAGTTCGCTGAGCTTACGCCAGTTGCCGGAGAGGGAAACAGGCGATACACGGGCTGTCATTTTGGAAACCGCGCCATAATATCTGTATTCATCTTTTATCTGGGGATAAAGGTAAACATCCCATGTAGAGGACATATCTCCATAGGAATACCAGTTAGAGCTGTATATCGCCCATGTTATATAAGGTAGCGGATTGAATTTTAAATCGGTATCAGCAGGATTTACCACCATATTTCCATCTGAATCTATTATATAAGGGTTCTGATTGTCAAAATCCGTACGAAGAGGCGTATAGCTTTTGTCAGAAGCGTATGTTGCGAGGACACCATCGTCCTGGGCACTGCTGTAAGGAGATGAACCTGTTGTATAATCTATATTGATGGGAAGATACTCCGATTCTTCTGGAAATGACGTTGTATCAGTAAGCAACTGTATTTCACCCCACCAGTTTGTACTGCTGTAGCTCATTCTCAGAAGATCTCTGATGTAACACCAGTAATTGGCGGTTATAGCGGCATAAATATTTCTGTCTGTCAGGTAACCGATAAAATCAGGCGGATCACTGGTGAGGCTGGGTGCTCCAAAATATTGAGTATTAGGAGCTACGGCAATCCCCTTGGCAGTACTGCCCATCTCGTCATAAGCGAGAATATCTGCAAGCATAGTTATGTATGGAATACGCCAGGAATACGCCAATCTGCCGGCATCCAAGTCGTCCTGAGTCCTTGCTGGAATATATTGATTTAAGACATCGTCACCATATATTCCATCATTAATAACCCGTGCCAGATGATTTGAAAACACTGTGCCGTATTCAGCATTGTAATTCAAGCCGTTATTTTTAGCGGCAAGCTGGGCGGCTCCGAGACCGATAAGCGGCCCTACGAAGGATACTCTCGCCTGCATTTCGGTAAGAAGATCGGAAGATTTTCGCAAATCCGAAAGTTCCTGATAAATTCTAGCCAGGTCTGGATTACTGATATCTTCAACCTGTATGAAATTGGAGGGATATGTGTATACAGGCTGGATATCGCTTATCAGAACGGTACAGGCTTTAATAATGTTCAGTTCGCCTATTATGTTCAAGCTGTATTTCTGCCAATTCGCAGCAGTAAGCGCGGCAGAATCAACGGCATTGAAAGCTTTTATCTTTATCCTTATTATGTTCTGCAGATCAAAAAGAAACACTATCGCAAAGACAAGTATGATCATAGCCAGTACCGAAAGTATAAGCGTCTGACCACTTTCTTGTTTTCTGTCTCTTTCTCTTAGTTTTCTCATAATAACATCACTTTATTCGCTGAGATAAAAACTCTCATAATTCATTACACTTCCAGTTGCCTGAATGTCCACATTTTCACTCTCCGTAAAAGCTCCCCTCATCGGAAAATCCATTGGATAATTATTAAAGCCGACCCTGCTTTCAACCGTATTAACTCCCTCTGCAACATTGATTCCGAGAGATGTATCGCTGTCGTTATTGGCAGTTTCCCAATATTCATATTCAATTTCCCGTACCCCCATTAAGTATTCCTGTATTCTTATATACTCAGCGGCAAACTGGCTCAAGGGATTTTCATCATATCCTCCGTCATTTGTAATCAGATCTCCCGATGCGCCAATGGCGGCAACCCGCGCATTTCTATTGACAAGATAACTCGCGAAACCCACTGAACGGGAACGCGCAGAGGAAAAAGCGGCATAATTCGTAAACATCTGTGCCACTGAGATATAAAAAATCTGAAGGAGGGAAAAAAGGATAAGACAGACAAGCAACATGCACATCACGGCTTCAACGATAGACTGGCCTTTTTCGTTTTTCCGTGATAAAACACTCGCTTTCATTGGAGTTCATCCGCTTTTAAAAGATTAGGAGATTCCATGCGGAAAACAGAAACTGTTTTCCGCATAAGAATAACACTTCGGACAAAGTAGAGGACTCAGCCTCCAGTGCCGGTATCAATACCATCGGCACTCATGCCTTTAAGAACATCAGCCGAACTGGTGCTGATGGCGCTTGAGGCATCTTCAGCTCCGAATGTGGTTGCGACACCCGCGATTATAGTACGTATTCTATCACTGAATACACCCATAACCGTCAAGGCAGCCACTGCGACGATGACGATAATGATAATGTACTCCACTATCGCCTGTCCTTTTGAATTTTTTCTTGTCTTTTTCATAAGATCGCTCCTTGCTTTGGTTAACTTTTTAATATTTTAAGGATACTCCATGCTCACTAGAGAAATCAGCCGCCAGCCATATTCGGTGAAAACGGCCAATAGCAATACCAGTATTACCGCAATCCCCGCGAACATCGCGAGCATTATCGCGTATTCCGTCATCACCTGTCCGCATTCCCTCTTCTTCAATTCTATCATAAATTACTCTCTATGTAAAGTGTTCCGTCATTCAGAAGAGTATTAATTACGATTATTTCTTATCTTTGGCGCTGCCTTTTTTCAGCACGATATTGTTTTTCTCATCCATAATTATTATCTTGGGCACAACTGAAAGGGCATTTTTCTCGGAACACGCGCAGAAAGCCATTATAGTAACGACATCACCGGGATTGCCCTTATGCGCCGCCGCACCGTTAAGGCGGAAAACTTTGGAGCCGGCCTTTCCCGGTATCGCATAAGTCTCCAGCCGTTCGGCATTTGTGGCATTTACCACCAGGATTTTCTCATAGGCCAGTATTCCGGCTTCCTTGAGTATGTTCATATCTATCTCAAGGCTGCCCTCGTAATCCACATCACATGAAGTGAGCCTGGCTTTGTGTATCTTGCTTTTCAACATTAAAATATTCATAATCTCACAGTACTGTTTTGGGATTTCTAAAACAATAAACGTATAAATATATAAATTTATTTCGTTATTCCAAAGAAAATTGCAAAAAAAAGTGAATAAGTTAATGAATCCGCCGCATTCCCGGGCTAAATTAATAATTCTTTCAACAACACTTTTACATTTACTTTGAGGTTCTCCTTAAATGAGCGAGCAGATTAAACATGAATGCGGCATAGCGATGATAAGGCTTCTGAAGCCATGGGACTATTATTACAAAAAATACGGCAACCCGCTTTATGCGCTCAATAAACTTTACCTCCTTATGGAAAAGCAGCATAACCGAGGCCATGACGGAGCAGGCATAGCAAGCATAAAACTTGATGTCGAGCCCGGACGGAAATATATATCTATAGAACGCTCCAACTCAAACAATCCCATTGAAGATATTTTCCAGAAGGTTAACAAGGAAATCAAAAAATCACTGCGAAAAAATCCTGAAAATGCCAAAGACCCTGTCTGGATAAAAAATAACCTGAGATTCTGCGGAGAACTCTTTCTGGGACACCTCCGTTACGGCACTTTCGGTAAAAACAACATCGAAAACTGTCACCCCTTTCTCAGAGAAAACAATTGGATGACAAAGTGTCTTGTCCTGGCGGGAAATTTCAATCTGACCAACGTTGATGAGCTTTTTCAGCTCCTGATAGACATCGGACAGCATCCCAAGGATAAATCAGACACCGTTACGATACTGGAGAAAATCGGTCATTTCCTGGATTACGCGAATGAAGAGCTCTTTCAGAAATTCAAAGCCCAGGGCCACAGTAAAAAAGACATATCGACCCTTATCGCAAAAGAACTGGATATACAGAAGTTTCTGGAAGGCGCATGCAAGAAATGGGACGGAGGCTATGTAATTGCGGGCCTTCTGGGCCATGGAGACGCGTTTGTGCTTCGGGACCCTTCAGGCATACGCCCGGCTTTCTATTTCACAAATGATGAATTCGCCGTTGTCGCCTCAGAACGCCCTGTCATACAAACGGTGTTCAATGTCCCCATCGAAGCCGTACATGAAATAAAACCAGCCCATGCACTGATAATCAGAAAGAATGGAAAAATCGGAGAATATCAGTTTACCAAGGAGAAAAAGAGACTGCCCTGTTCCTTTGAAAGAATCTACTTCTCCCGCGGTACAGACGCGGCAATATACAGGGAAAGAAAGGCCCTTGGGCAATATCTTGCGGCCCCTGTCCTGAAACAGGTAAATTATGACTTCGAAAACACTGTATTCTCTTTTATACCGAACACCGCTGAAACGTGTTTTATGGGCCTGATGGAGGAACTCCACAACCACTGCCACAACATACAGAGAGACAAGATACTGAAACTTACGGGAAAACTGACGGAAGAAAAGCTTGATGAAATCCTGTCCCTGTCCCCGCGTTCCGAGAAAATAGCGGTAAAAGACGTGAAACTGAGAACGTTCATAACCGCGGACAACCATAGGAACGACCTCGTGGCACACGTATATGACATAACCTACGGCTCTCTCAGGCGCAATACGGACAGCCTCGTCGTTGTCGACGATTCCATCGTCAGGGGTACAACGCTCAGGGAAAGCATAATCCGCATCCTTGACAGGCTCGGCCCCCGTGAAATAATACTCCTTTCGTCTGCTCCTCAGATCAGATATCCCGACTGTTACGGCATTGACATGGCTAAACTCGGCAGTTTCGTAGCTTTCGAGGCCGCTGTCAAACTGCTGAAAGAGACAAAACAGGAACATATCCTGGACAATGTCTATAAAAAAGCCAAAGCCGATATGGAAAAGCCCCTGGAAAAAATAAAAAACCATGTGAAAGAGATATACAGGCCGTTCACGGCTATAGAAATATCAAAGAGAATTTCCGAACTGCTGACCCCGCCCGGAATAAACGCCAAAGTAAGCATAATCTATCAGACCATAGAAGACCTTCACAAGGCATGCCCCAATCACATGGGCGACTGGTATTTCACTGGAAATTATCCGACCCCCGGCGGCAACAAGGTGGTAAATCAGTCATTTATAAACTATATCGAAGGCAGGAATCAGCGCGCCTATTGAGAGGCAAATCTATGATTTTTTCATTGTCCGTAATCTGGTCGTCACAGGACATTAACTTAGACAGGGACAGCCAGGAATAAGTTTTTCAAGTTCTGCCGCCGCGTTTTTCAGAGATGGAATTCTTATCAGTGAACATTCAGATGAGTAAAAGAAAAAATAAGAAGCCCGGAATAGCCATAGTGGATCTTTTGCTTGCTTACCCGCCCAAAGGCGGCGCGGGAGTGGACCTTTTTAATAATTTCAGCAGACTTTCACATAAATTCGAGATTAAAATTTTCGGCATCAGATTTACGGAACAGCCTCAAAACGCGTCCCATGACTTTCAAAGAGGCATAATAGAAAAAACACCGCCTCTCGATTATGCAATGATTGACATCATGCCGGACGAAAAACGCGATGACATCGTCAGGAAAATCCATAAGCATGTATCCGAATGGAAGCCCGACCTGGTCTTTGTCGCCGATGGCTGGACACTGAAACCTTACCTCATAAAGGAACTCTCAAGGACCTTCAGCACAATTGTCCGTCTCTATGCCTACGAAATGCTATGTCCCAGAAATAACCAGAAATGGCTCGGAGACCGCAAATGCGCAAATAACGCTCTTGACGACTGCTCCAAATGCCTCGCATGCGCCCGGGAATACGCGGATATTGTGAGAAAAAGCAGAAACGGAGAAAATAATCCCCTGACCTTTGAGGCCTCTCTCGCGGATATATGGCGCGGCGACTATTGCAGAGTCCTCTCCGAAACAGTCAGAAATTCCCACTTCATAGTTTATAATTCAATCACCGCGGATATTCTGAAAAAACACGGATGCCTTTCCGTAACCAGAATCCCGGGGGCCGTGGCCCCGGATGAATTTGCCCCCTCCCCTGAAAAGAATACGGATGGGAAAGGCTTCCACATCGTCGTCTGCGGACGCATGGATGACAGGGCAAAGGGCGCCTCCGTCGCCATTGAAGCCGGCCGTATCCTGAAAGCAAAAGGCTTTGATATAAGAATGACGGTAACTTCACAGAAAAAGCATGATTACGAGTGGCTGAACGAAACCGGCTGGCTCCCTCAGACGGAAATCATAAAGCTCCTGAACAGCGCGGATTGCGCTCTGGTGCCGTCGCTCTGGGAAGAGGCCTTCGGCATGACATGGGTTGAGGCGATGTCAATGAAAGTCCCGGTAATCGCAGGCAGAACGGGGGGGCCCGCTGAATATATTCAGGACACCATAAACGGGCTTCTCGCGGAACCCGGTTCCGCCGAAGATTTCGCGGAGAAGATTTCACTTCTTTACAACAGTTACCCGCTTCGTGAAAAACTTTCCGAAAACGGCAGAAAATTTGTCGAAAAATATTTCACCTGGGACATAAGCGCCGATATGCTCGAAGAACTTATCCGCAAAATCATTTCTGAAAACGGGGGTCGGAAAAATCAGAGTATGGATTGATTACTTTTATTCTGCCGTCATTCCAAATTTTCAGCGCGCGCTCCGTCATTTCAGAAGCGTAAGTGTCCGAAGAAATGACCACGGCTTTTATTCCGTAATCCTTATACCGCTCAGATTTCAGCACCGTTATTCCGTCGATTTCTCCGAAATCAGGATCGTCATCCAGAATGAGTTTCGGCAGGACGAGATCATTTTCCCTGAGCTTCGCGATGAGCCATTTCGTGTGATTTCCGGCCCCGAAAAGAACGGTATCAGGCTGTTCCGATATCTGTTTACGCCAGAAGGAAAGAATATGCGCCGTCATCTGGACAGTTTTCTCTTTTTCCGCTTTCCCCAGAAGTTCAAGACGCTTCATAGTGTCTTCAGAACTCCGCAGGTTTTCAATCATCACTCTTTTTTCCGGAGGCCATGAAAGTATTCGCGACAAATTTTTTCCATCTCTGAGAAATGAAGCGTTACGGTTGAAAAGAACAAAGGAATAAGGAAACAGTTTTCCGCTGTTTTCCTTCTTTCCGCAATACATGCAGCCGGGATTGAAAATCCATCCGTCAATCAGTTCCCTGAAATCAGGAGGCGGAAAAGCATCGGCTTCGAAAATGACAACCCAGTCCGTGAAATCAAGCTTCTCAAGCGCCGTCTTAATTTCTTCATCATGAATTGAAGCCGCAATTACCGCCTTATCAAACTGTTTCAATTCTGTTGAAAAATCAATTGCTCCGTCTTTATTATTCAGTACAATCGCTTCAACTTTTCTCGGATAGAGGCTCCTGTTTGCGCAGGCAACCCGCTTGCTGTTGTCCCCTGACGGAAGATACCATTCGGACGAATAATCGCACTCAAGTTTATTTTCATTGTAATTTTCAACGGGAAAAATCTTAACCCTTCCACTTTTGAGCTTGGGGCTTCCGATAGCTTTGAGTTTCTCATAGATCATCGGCGAAACCACGTCCGTCTCCAGATTTGCCTCAACTCTGGGCACATTGAGAACGGCGCTGCAATATTCACACCAATTAAGCTGTTCACCAAAATCTTCGGGCCTGCGCTTCCACCAGCCTTTTTCAATGGGCCAGCCGCCCGGCCCCTCAAAAAGCATGTCCAGCGCCGCGGCAACCTCACAGAAAAAACAGCCCTTGGGTGTAATGCTCGCGCTCCAGATATTCTGCGCCCAACAGTTATCCCGCATTTTTATCCACTTATCATCCGGTATTCCGAGTTCTTTTCTGGTAACAAGCAGCGTCTGATGAAGTCCCGAATGCGAATGGTCATTTATCAGCTGAAACGGAAAAACCTCCTGTATCAGCTCAAAGTGTTTATAGTAACCATTGCCCAGCGAAGACCAGAGACCGCGCTTGTTCTTTATATTCTGCATATCGTTTTCGATAAGATACTGGCTGAAATTCCTTATGGGCTTCAAGGCATTGGCATATTTGCGCCCGCTTTCGATTCTTGACGCGTAATAGCCGACAATCTTCTCAAACTGCGGATGAATTGTGGGCTCGCCTCCCATAATGCCAAGCATGCCGGGAAAATCCTCCATCGAATCGACTGCCTTCACAAAAGTCTCATAGTCCATAAAAAAAGGCTTTTTGAAATGTCCGCAGAAACGGGTACAGTTCGAGCAACTGTGCGCACACGCGTTCGTCACCTCGACCTGAATGATTTTCATTTTGTAAATGGGCTTCATAATGAATGCGTCACTGTTTTTTTTCCGGTTGCTTAGGAGGGGCTTTTTTAAGTATCACGGCATATTCATCCACGCGCATGGTCATTCCAGTCAGCATCGCCATATAATTCAGCACGTCATAGAGAGGAATATTTGTAAGGGCCAGGGTAACAAGAATTTTATTTTTTTTATCTTCCGGCGACTGCGCCACGACAATATTGACCTTCTGTCCGTCTCCGCTTAATTTTGCCGACAATTCGGAAAGATATTTCACGACACTCACAATGTCGGCATCCTCAAAATTCACTTCGGGCACAATGATTTTCCTGAGCTTTTCCTCCATCGTCCGCTGCTTTTCCGTCATATATGGCCCCGCGTGTTTGTTCTGGGCGAATAGGGGTGATAATGTAATGCAGACTAATAATAGAAAACAGAACGTTTTGCGCATTGCCGTACTCCGTTATTTTTTAGAATATGCGTTAAGATAATACATCTTCACAGGCCGGGAAATGGAAGAAGGAAAAAAAGTCGCAATATATTTCTCACAGGGTACGCTTCTGCTCGAAGGAGCTGAAGAAGCGGTCAATCCCATATACCGTTACCTCAAACTGGACCCCAGAGTCAAAATGTACCGCGCCCAGTCGTATAACTACGGCCCGATAATACGAAAGCTTCACGGAGGAGCTATCCCTTACGAGGACAACGCAAAAAGTTTCATGCCGCTGGAATTGAAACTCAAAAATGCCTTCGCACCAAGGACACACCAGACGGAAGCACTGGAAGCATGGCTGTCCGCCCAGGGCAGAGGTATAGTCGTAATGCCCACAGGCGCAGGCAAATCGTATTTCGCGGTAATGGCGATAAACAGGATAAAAAGGCCTTCTCTGATAGTCGTTCCAACCATCGAACTCATGGAGCAATGGGCCAGCCAGCTTGAAAAATTCTTCGGCAGAAAAACCGGAATGCTCGGCGGCGGCTCAAAGGAAATATCGGAAATAACCGTCTCGACCTACGACTCCGCCGTCCTCCAAATGGAATTCATCGGAAACCGTTTCGGGCTGGTTATTTTTGACGAATGCCACCACCTGCCCGGCCCCGTCAACCGAATGGCCGCGTCCATGTGCATCGCCCCTTACAGGATGGGACTTACTGCCACGCCGGAAAGGGATGACGGCGGAGAAGATATCCTTCATGAATTGATAGGCCCGATTGTATATCAGATACACATCGACGAACTTGAAGGCAAAGTGCTCGCGCCTTACCGAACCAGAAGAATATTGCTGGAACTCGAACCTGATGAAGCCGCCGAATACGCCGAAGCAAGAAAAACCTATACTTCGTTCATCAGAGCAAACAACATTGACTTCGGAGACAAAACCGGATGGAGCAAATTCATAGGCCTCTGCGCCCGCCTTCCTCATGGAAGAAAAGCCTTTGAAGCATATCTCACACAGAAACGCATAGCCAGAAGCTCAAGAAGCAAATTCAGAAAAATATGGGACATCATGAGGGAACACCGCGGCGAAAGGATAATAGTTTTCACCGCTGAAAACGAGACCGCCTATAAGCTCGGCGAGTATTTCCTTCTTCCCGTACTCACTCACAGGACGAAAATCAGCGAGAGAAAAGAATTTCTCGACAAGTTCAGGCAGGGAGATTACCCCGTCCTGATAACCAGCAAAGTACTCAATGAAGGCGTGGATGTCCCCGAAGCAAGTGTCGGAATCATAGTCTCAGGAAGCGCCAGCATCAGGGAACACGTACAGAGGCTCGGACGCATATTAAGGGCACAAAAAGGCAAGGAGGCCGTGCTTTATGAACTCGTCAGCGAGGGAACATCGGAAATGAGCGTCAGCAAACGCCGGAGGGAGCACCGTGCTTACAAAAGATTTAATAAGATTTAGAACAATAAACGAACACGTAAAGCCGCAGTTCATCGATACGGAAAATCCGGATCTCCTGGAACTGGCAAAACAGCTCGTTTCATTTTACGACCCGAAAAACAATCTTCTGCGCGGGGAAATAGACGAAGCCGTCATGCCGATAATTAAAGCACGCAAGGATTTCAAAATCGCACAGGGACTCAATAAACTGATGCTCGACAGATGCGTGTTCAGCGGAGAAACTGAAAATGATTACCCGGGCTTCAGAAGGAATATTTTCAATTCTTCCGCGAATTTCCTGAAAAGTCAGGATGCCTTTTCATATGATGATTACAGAGAAAAAATAATTTCCGAGAACATCGCGTCAAAAGATCTGATCGAAAAAAATATTTACGCGGACCTGCCGGAAAATGAAAAGCTCATCTCCGTGAAAAGCATATTCGCGAAAGAGCTTCTGGACCGTTACAACTGCGCGCTCGTCCAGTCCCTTCTTTTCTATTCAGGAAAACTGACCCTGGAATTTGAAGAGCCCGACCCCGCCGGTATGAGAAGACTTTTCAAGTACCTCAAGTTCTTCCGTCTTCTCGCCTCTGTTTCCGCAATCGGCGACAACCACACGAAAAGCGGGCAGTACAGAGAAATAGAAGCCCCCGCTAAAATAAAAATGGAAATAGACGGCCCCGCCAGCCTTTTCGAAAATACCCAGAAATACGGCTTGCAACTCGCATCGTTTTTCCCGGCAATCTGCCTGCTCCCCAAATGGGAAATGGAAACGGAAATACGCCTCGACAAGAAAGAACTGAAACTGAAGCTCAGTCAGAAATCAAAGCTTGTAAGCCACTACAGAAACTTCAGCGCCTACGTGCCGGAGGAAATATCCATGTTCCATAAACTTTTCAAGCAGAAAGTTACGGACTGGGAGATCGTAGGCCATACACCGTTTTTCGATACAGGACATGGGGAACTGATATTTCCCGACCTGAGTTTCCAGAACCGCGACGGAGTTTTCAGCAAAACCATCCACCTTGAACTTTTCCACCGCTGGCATTCATTCCAGCTCCTGAAACGCCTTGAATACTGCGACAAAAACCCCGATATCCCCATGATAATCGGCATAGACCGCAGTCTCTACAAAAGGCCCGAAATACAATCCCGCGCCGACGCGTCGCCGTTCTTTAAAGAAAAATCCTTTCTTTTCAACGACTTCCCCGGAGTGGAAAAAGTAAAAAAGCTCCTCGACAGCCAGTTATAAAAAAAGTTATAAAAAAAAATGATTATTTCCAGAAATTACTATTGACTTTCAACGCTGACTCGATTATAATTACTCGTGTTAGCAAAGGAATATCCGGCATGGTTACGATGAAAGACATAGCTAAAGCGGCAAAAGTCAGCAGACCGACTGTTTCTATTGTGCTGAACGGGCGCAGTACACAGATACGCATAAGCGACGAGACTAAAAAGATTGTGGAAGAAACCGCCGAACGCCTCGGCTACCGCCGCAATGATATAGCGCGTTCCATGGTCACAGGCAAGACAAACTGCATCGGCTTTGTTGATTCAGACATAGTTTCCGAATATTCTTCACGAATTCTCAGCGGCATAATAAAGGAGTGTAATGAGAAAAACTACTTCGTCAAGATATTTCCCTATTATGAAGAAGTGTATTTTAAAGACGTTGTAAAGAGGATAATCGAACAGCGTCCCGCCGGATTGATTTGCCGTTCCCTTTCGGAAGAAATGCTCGAATGCCTGAGAAAGGAAGCCTTCAATCTCGGAATTCCCATAGCTGTAACGGGAAGCTCCTTTCCGCACGACTGGGGCATCCGTATAGTAACAGATGACGAAGACGGAGCGTCTCAAGCAACAAAACACCTGATTGACTTGGGACATAAGCATATTGCGCATGTAAATTTTTCGTGGAAACGCGGCTTTGCAGAACTGAGAAAATCTGGTTTTTTGAAGACAATGGCATCTTACAGTCTTAAAGTTACGCCAAATCACATAGTACTTTTAAAAAATATAAATAAAGCTGAAGAACTGATAGGAAAACTTTTTGATTTGCCGGAAATACCCACCGCGATATTCTGCGCGACAGATGAAATAGCCGCAATAGCGATAAGGGCGGCAAGAAAAAAGAGGCTTAACGTACCGGATGACATATCCATAACAGGCTTTGCCGACATGAAAATTTCACGACTAACAGACCCGTCCCTTACAACGGTTTCTGAACCCTTTGACAAAATTGGAAAAATCGCCGCGGACGAGCTTATAAAGGAAATCGAAAGACCCTCCAAAAGATATTTCTCAAAAGCCATGGAAAAGAAAATCGACCTGAAACTCATAATAAGAAATTCAACCTGCAAAAAGGCGGCAAACCCATGAAAACAAAAAGAAAACGCCATTTCACGTTAATCGAGCTCCTCATTGTGATAGCGATTATAGCAATTCTTTCCGCCCTCTTACTGCCTGGACTCAACAAGGCTAAGGCAACAGCAAAAAGAATAGTATGCGCAAATAATATGAAACAAATTTATACTTGTTCGATGAATTATGTAACCGATTTCAACGGTTGCCTGCCACCTACCGGCAATGGAAGCAATGTAGGCTACTGGGCAACTCTTTCTGTCGAATATTATGTTCCCAATCAAGTTCTTTACAGCTATAAAATGGATGGCATTTTCAGGTGTCCGTCCACTGTTCCCGTACCGTTGACTCCGCAATACAAAGTGAAAACCTCCTATATCGCCTCGCAGGGAACATGGGCTGATCCCCCACCGTCCGAACCATATGGAGGATGGACTTACAGCGGCACCAATTCCAAGAAGACAGCTTATGGAAAGCGCCTGGACAAAGTAACAGATGGTTCAGTCCTGCTTTTTGACTGTTGGTTATATGACTATGTAACTAATTACGGGTGGTCGTGGAATTGCACAGGCGCTTCAGGTTATGTTTCTTATACAAACGATTTGATGAACACATCAAACGCGGCTGAATACCGGCATAACCTCACTGCAAATTTTCTTTTCAAAGACGGACATATAACGTCTTATAAATATGGAAAACAATTCGACAGTCAATGGCGGCCGTAAAATTAAAAATGGAAAGGATTAAGAAAATGAGAAAAAACATTTGTTTGGCTCTCGGGATTTTAATGACCCTTGTTACGGGTTGCGACACTATGTCTGAAACTCCTGAACAGAATAAGTTAACATCCCCTCCCGTTCCATTCGTGGCACAGGAAATATCCAAAACGACTTCAACAGTCCCGGAGTTAAAAGAAGTGGGTGCGTGGTCAAAGGATTTCACCAAAAAGTTTTATAAAAAAACGGGGATATTCGCCGGAAATAAAGCCTTGACGGCATTGGAAGACGCGAGAAAGGAAAACTGGCGTGACAAGGAAAGGCTCCTCTTTATAAAATCAGGCGATAATGTCATAGGGCAGTTTTCTTTCTGGGGGGCGAGTGAAGCAAGTTTCGGAAGCGGTTTCGGCAAAAGCAATGGACTGGCGGAAAACGGAAAAATATCCCTTGATGAAAAAGAAAAAAGCATTTCTTTCAAACAAGACTTCGCTCTAGACAAGGACGGAAACACGGGGAACTATATGCACAAGGCGAAAGTTCTTCCCAACGGCCTGATAGAGCTTGACTTTGCCTATACCGTTCCGGAAGGCAGGGAAAAAAGCATCAAGGATGAAGGACTCTTCCTTGACATGCCTTTCAAATTCTGCGCCGGTAAAACAATAGAAATAGACGGCGTGAAATACCAGTTTTCAAATGAGGGAAATCCGCTGACGGAAAAAGATAAAGTAGTTTACAGCGGCAAAGCAAGTAAAATAACATTCAATCCGGAAGACAAGGCGGATGGATTTTCGCTGGACTTGCCTGGAAAAAATAATATTGCCGTTTCAGAGAGACGCCTGGAAAAAGCCCCCCAGCCGCACCGCCAGAAAGTTTTAATCAGAATAAAGCCCATTAAGCGGAATGTTAAATTATGCCTTGATATAAGAGATACGACACCAGCTACAGCGTCTTCGGACACACACTGCGGAATAGACTTTTGGAAATATGATCGACTCCATGTGCCGGATTACGGAAAATGCCGCAATCTCATTCAGAATTCATCATTTGAAGGCGGACTGCGCTATTACAGATTTCCATCTGTCGGAGCATATCACAAGACAGAGTTTGACAAGTTGATACTCGCTGATTCCAGCCAGGCAAAGTTCGGCAATTCCAGTCTTCTGATGAGGGCGTTCAAAAAGGCGACCAAACTTCAGACATTCGCCATCCCTGTGAATCCCGGCAAAAAATATGCTGTGAGCTTTTACGCAAAGGCAGACAAGCCGGATTTGCGTTTTGATTTATCCGGCATCAGCGCAAAGTGGCTGGATTTTCCGAAGATGGGCTCATGCAGTCCGGGACTGGACTGGAAGCGATACAATTTCGCATTCACCGCGCCCAATAACGCGATCAGCATTTTAATGCACGCATCTTACAACGGGAAGGATGAAAACGGGTACGGGAATATATGGATAGACGGGTTCCAGCTGGAAGAAGGCGATTTGACGGATTTCGCCTCCAAGCCCGTCAGCGCGGAGCTTCTCACATCCAGCCCGGATAATTTCCTTCAGCCGAAAGACCCGATTAATGCGAAACTGAGAATCAGTGCAGTTCCCGAAATTTCGGGAAAAGTGCGTCTGGAGCTTGAAGATTTCTTTTACAGCAGATTATGGCAGGGGAATTTCGATTTCAAAACAGATAAGAAGGGAGAAGCATATATAGATTTGCCGCTCGACGGAAAACTCGGCACGGGCATTTTTGTTGTCAGAGCGGATTTTGAAATGGCGGACGGTTTCAGGGACACTGATTATTTCCGTATCGCAGTCATGGACTTTCTTGAAGGCAAACATAAGAACCGTTATATAACATCCTGCGGCATAGCGATGCGCAACCCTCGCGCTGTGGATGTGGCAAGGCGCAATATCCAGATCGGCATAGGTGGCACAGACGTTTATGGTATCAATGAAAACACCATTGCCTTGATAAAGATACTTAATGATTTCGGAGTAAAAAACTTCAGTTCATCTCTGAAAGATAAACGTGACAGAAAATTCAAAGTAATGTCCAAAAACTGGAGAGAATTGACAAGCGTCACACCTGAATTGGAAAAAGAACTTGAAGACGCAAGTTTCGAGAAAGCAAAAGAACATTATCCACTAGTAGATTCATGGTTTTTTACTGGAGAAAGCACCGGACACCTTCAGGGTTTGGACAGAGCAGGAAAAATAGATGATATAGCAAAACTGCAGATTGCGGCATATAAAGGCGTAAAAAGATTCAATAAAAACATTAAAGTCCTCGCGGAAGGCGGCCCATGCAATATGGGAGCAAGGAATGGGACCCTGTGGCTTGAAAGACTTCTTCAGGCGGAAAAGAAGCTTGCCCCCGATATCAAGTTTGATGCCGTGGCAATACATCCCTACCGGGCACGTCCCGAAGATCCGGACTTGGATTACGAGACTGAAGAGTTTCTGAAGATGCTGAACAGAAACGGATACGGAGATGTCCCTGTAATATGGAATGAAAGCATATACCATACGCATTATGTCATTCCTCCGTGGGGATTGGATACGCATAAGGGCTGTTCGAGCGATCATTACCGGGCATATTGCCCTTCATATCACATGGGATGGGGGGAGCGAATATCCGCCGCATACTGGATGCGTCATTGGCTGGTGGGGTTGAAATATCAGAACAGGATAGCCTGTATGGACGGGCATTACAGTTGGAATGACATGGATAGCAACCTTACGCCGCTAGCCGTCCAGAAAACTCCGAATACGCTGGGGAATATTCTCGGCAATGCCGTATTCAGGGAAGACATACGCTTTGCTCCGAATGTGAGATGCTATGTTTTCGAAGATGAAAAACAGCGTCCTGTGGCGGCTGTCTGGTCGCATATAGCCGATGTCGACAAGGGCAACAGCAAATGCCCTGAGATGGAAATACGTCTGCCGAAAGAAACCCCTCAGGTTTTCGATATGATGGGAGTTGAAAGAGGCGTTGTCGTTGACTCTAACGGCATGGCGACAATGCCGGTTTCATCTTTTCCCATATTCGTGAGAGGGACAGGCGGCTCTTTGAAGGAATTCTGTTCAGCTTTCACCGATGCCAGGCTGAAAGGAAAAGAATATATGCCTCTGGCAATTTCTATACAGCCGGAGAGCGCGATAAACCTGAAAGCGCAGTTCAGAAATCTTACCGGACGGAACTTTTCAGGAACTGCCGAAATAGATATTCAAGGCAAGAAAACAGCACTTGATTTGAACCTCAAAGGACAGGCGGAGAAAACAATATCCCTGTCGCTGACGGAAAAAATCCTTTCATCAAAAATATCGTCGATATCCATCCCTGTAAGCGTGACGGAGAAAAACCGCAATCCGGAGAAAATCGACGCTTCTTTCAACGCTTTCGCCACGAAAGAACTTAAAGGCAGTCAAATCAAAATAGACGGCAATGAAGAGGACTGGGCTGAGTTTTCAGCTATTCCCGTAAACAATCAATTTCTGCATACGGGCCCGCGCCTTGGAGACCCGAAACTCGGCCTTGAAAAAGAAAACATCGGATATTCCGGAGATTTCTCCGCATCTTTCAAAACGGCATGGGATGATGATAATTTTTATCTGCTTGTAAAAGTTGTTGACGACAAACATTGTCCGGCGCCGGGAAAGACCGTATGGGCTGGCGATTCATTACAAGTGTATTTTGATACATACTGCGATGCAAGGCTCCATAGCGAAAAAGGATTTGACACTAACGATTACAATTATGACTTCAAGTCTGATTCTGAAAATCCGTCATCGCTTGTTGCATGGCGCGGCTTCTGCCCTGAATGGCAGCTTACATTGGAGGGCGGCTTGAAGCTATTGCCGTCGGAATTCGAAAAGAATCTTAAGACTGCTTTTAAAAAGACGGTGGATGGTTACATCTATGAGATAGCATTCCCCAAGGCATATCTCGCTCCGATGCAGTTGAAAAAAGAAACCTGTATCGGCTTCAGTCTTTTCATTAATGACAATGATGGCGGCAAGAGTCCGAAACGTTCATTGACGCTTACCCCTGATGGTACAGCTTCATACCAGAACCCGCACCTCTACCCCGTAATGATACTTACAGAATAAAAAGGGATTTACTAATGGCTAAATTTTTAACTCTTACGCTTTTATTTATAATGCTATCTTCAATATTTGCGGCGGAAAATGCTCTGACGGCAAGACCGTTGCCGCCAGCACAGGATGAAGCTTTCTTTGGGTCCAGAATGCAACGGACTATGACACTACTGAAAACCAGCAATAAAAAACTTCGGCAGACTGTAAAAATACTTTTTTACGGACAGTCAATAATAGCTGGCATGGATTGGAAAAAGCTTATTGTTGAATTGCAACGGCGTTATCCAGATGCAAATATTGTTGCAGAAAACCGGGCAATCGGCGGATTTACCGCTCCCAAATTGATACGTACTGCTGCTCACGATCTTTATTCATACTATCCTGATCTGGTAATATTTCATGTCTATACGGCCTACTCCGGACATCTGGAACGGATTATCTACAATATCCGCAAATACACGACCGCGGAAATCATGCTCTGCACCCATCAGGTGGCATCTGAAGCAGATTCGGCAAAACGAAGTGAAAATGATGACATTGCTTCCGATATGATACGTTATATCGCCCAGAAGTATAACTGCGAACTGGTTGAAGTTAGGAATGAATGGAAAAATTATCTGACCACATACAAGCTCAGTGAAAAAGAGCTGATGGGGGATAAAATCAATCCAAATGTTCACCCTAACAAAGAGGGGAACGCCCTCCTCTCGGAGATAATACTGCGACATTTCCGCTATAACACATTTTTCCCGGGGGGGTGGTTTGATATGGTCAGGACTTATGAAGTCAAGAGGGCGCTGGAAGACCCTGTGGAAAATGACGAGTTAGCCTTCAGCGGCACAGCATGGAAAACACTTGATGAAGGCGCTCTCGGTACATCATCAAAAGATACGCTGAAATTAAAATTCATCGGCAACAGAGTGGATGTGATACCAACGCCATTTACAGGAAAGCTCGGCACTGCTAAAATCCTAGTTGATGGAAAAGCACCTTCGAAATCCCCGGAAATGTACGCCTGCACACGCCCCAGTCCGGCTTATAAAGAAAGTGTGCGGCCAGCACTCAGGCGTGTTACCCTCGGCAAAAATCCGACTGCGGAGAAATGGACTTTGACTGTTAAGAACATTAGCGATGACGCAAAAACATTCAACTATGAACTGTGCGGTTCAGTAACAGGAAAAGACGGAGAGGGAAATAACAGGGAAAAATTCATTTCAAACTCCGGCAGGATTATTATCGATCCAAAAGATTTCGGGATTAAAACGGCACAAGACTACAAGAAAGTCAAATGCCCTGAAAACTTTGAAGTGACATGGGAAGTCAAGCCTATGTTTGTCGATATATGGAAACCACTACCGATAAAAGACGCTTCTCTGGAAAATGCCATTCCGTTGTTTCAAGGTTTGGAAAACAGAGAGCATACGCTTGAAATAATTCCGAACGATGACGGTGGTGTTCCGGTAAAATCACTGGTGGTTTACAAACCGCCGCTTAAATGAATATCATAAATCAAGAAGGACTTTACAATGATTAAAAAATTTGGAGACAAGCGCGACTGGTTTTTTGAAAAGAGGTTCGGGATGTTTGTGCACTGGGGGATATATTCTATCCCGGCATGGCATGAGCAGATTATGTGGCGGAAAAATATTTCCAGAGACAAATATGTGAAATATATGGACAGCTTTAATCCTCTCAGGTTCAATCCCGAGAAATGGCTCGACCTGATGCAGGAGGCCGGCATGGAATATCTTTGTTTCACGACGAAACACCATGACGGGTTCTGCATGTGGGATACAAAATATACAGACTTCAATATCATGAACAGCCCCTATAAAAAAGACATTCTGAAAATGCTTTCAGATGCCTGTCATAAGAGAAAAATACCGCTCGTCCTTTATTACTCCGTAGTTGACTGGCACCACCCGAATTATCCCAATCAGGGACGTTCACACGAACTGGACAAACCCGAAAAAGGTGACAGGCCTGATATCCCGAAATACATGGAGTTCCTGAAAAACCAGATACGGGAACTATGTACAAATTACGGCAAAATCCACGGGATATGGTGGGACATGAACACCATGGGACACGTCGATAAAAGCGTTCATAAGATGATACGCAAGCTTCAGCCGCAGGCCATAATCAACGACAGGGGATTTGACAAGGTAAAACGCGGGCCCGGCAATGGCGATTTCTGCACTCCAGAGAGAGAGATGCCGGAAGGAATGGCATTCAATTATCCCACAGAGGCGTGTCAATCACTGGGCGTTCAAAGTTGGGGATACAGAGAAGAAGAGGACTTCTTTTCCGATAAATTCATGATGCAGAGCATAGACAGAATATTGTCAATGGGTGGAAATTATCTGCTGAACGTCGGCCCTAAAGCGGATGGGACAATTCAAGCTGAATTCAGGAACTCCTTAAGAAAAATCGGCAGATGGTTCAATAAGGTCAAAGAATCTTATTACGGCGCTTCGCCCGCTTCAAACCTTACTGACAACAAAGACATACTTATTACGGAAAAGGAAAAATCTCTTTACATACATCTCTACAAGGGCCCCGTTTCATCGACAGTAAAATTGAACCCTCTGAAAAAAATGCCTCGTCACGCGGTACTCCTGAACAACGGGCTCCATCTGGAAGCCAAGGTCGATTCAGCATGTACCTTATGGAAAAATATTGATGATACTCTCAGGATAAGAAAAATCCCTGTCAACAGAATACAGAATGAGCCCATGGTAATCCGTCTGGATTTCTGACAAAGACTTCAACCTTATTGATTGCTTAACGGCTGAAAGTATTATAGATTATATACAGGAGAATATAATCTATGAATCAGTATTTTGTCAGGATAGTTGATTATTATGCGGGCACACTGCTCTGCTTTATCATTTCCCTTCTTTACGGAACGCGGAAATTTTTCACAGGAAAAACAGAGAAAATTCAGGCACAAAACCTGAAAAGAATCCTTTTCGTGGAACTCTCGGAGATGGGAAGCGCGGTAATAGCGTCCCCTGCCATAAGCCGATTGAAAGAGACTTGCCGAGGGGCTGAAATATATTTTCTGATATTCAGACGCAATCGGGAAAGCGTCATGCTCACGGACTTGCTGGACGAGGATAAAATACTGACAATAAGAGATGACAGCCTTTTCAACTTCATGACAGATGTTCTCAGGCTTTTCATTTTCTTCCGCAGGATGAAATTCGATGTATGCATTGATTTTGAACTTTTCAGCCGCTGTACGGCATTGCTGAGTTTTCTTTCCGGGGCTAAATATAAAGCCGGGTTTCACGGATACTTCACCGAGGGATTATACCGGGGCAATTTCCTTACTCATAAGATAAATTACAATCCATACAAACACATGTCCCATAATTTCATGTCCCTTACAAATGCGGTAGTTGATGACATAAGAGGCCTGCCTTTTCCGATGAATGAAGAAGAAGACATACTGGTACTGCCTCATCGCGGTTCAGACTTGCAGCTCAGAAAAAAAATACTCGAAAAACTTCAATCTCACAACAGCGCGATAAATGAGAAATCGCTTCTCGTAATCGTAAATCCACTGGCAGGAAAATACCTTCCTATACGCTCCTGGCCTTTAGAATACTACATCGAAACAATAAAACGCATACTTGCGGAAACGGACGCTTTCATAATCGTTACAGGATTAAAAGACGACAGGGCGACCGGCGAAAAAATAAAGCGCTCCTCCGTTCCCGTCCGATGCGTTAATTTCATGGGGGAGACGGATAATCTGAAAGAGCTTTCAGAGCTTTTCTTCATTTCAAACCTGCTCATAACGAATGACAGCGGCGCCGCTCATTTCGCGGCGCTCACTCCGATTCATATCATATGTTTTTTCGGGCCGGAAACTCCCTCGCTTTACGGGCCGATGAGCCGAAACTGTCATAACTTTCATTCGGAACTGCATTGCAGTCCATGCCTCACGGCGTTCAATCACAGAAATACTCCGTGCAAAGACAATGTATGCCTGAAGTCCATTTCACCCGATGAAGTTTTCACTACCGTAAAAAAGATATTATCAGGACAGAAAGGCTGACGATGAAGAAAAAAATTCTTCTCCTGAATCCACCCGGCGAAAAAATATACATAAGGGATTATTACTGTTCTAAAGTCAGCAAGTCGGATTATATATATCATCCGATAGACCTGCTGATAGCATCGGGCTGGCTTTCCGGGACATTCGAACTTAAAGCCCTTGACTGTATTGCCGAAAAAATCTCTCAGGAAAAAGCTTACGAAATCATCCGCGAAATGAAACCAGATGCCATTGTTTTCCTGACCGGGGCCGTTTCCTGCCATGATGATTTCCCGTTCCTGAAGAAACTGAAAACAGAAATTAACTGCATTATGGCCGGAACAGGGGATTGTCTCCTCGGCAATTTCGACAAATACAGAAAAGAGGAGGAATGGCTTGACGCGATAATTCTGGATTTCACGACGGACGACCTGAGAAAATATCTGATGAACTGCCTGCTTGAGGAAAATGAAGAATACACGAACATAGTTGATCTCCGCAATTCATCGCCTAACTTAACTAATGCCAGACTGAAAAGCAGGAAGATGGAAATACCAGTGCCGCTCTATGAACTTTTTCCCGAACATCTTTACAGATATCCTTTTGTCCGCTCCCTGCCCTTTGCCACTGTGCTTACAAGCTACGGATGCCCTTTTCAATGCGCGTTCTGCGTCATGCCCGGCATAGGTTTCAAGAGCAGAAGCACAGAGAATATACTCCCTGAACTTGATTACCTGAAAAAACGCGGTATCAGGGACATATATTTTGCCGACCAGACTTTCGGAGTGGACGGCGAAAAGCTCAAAGAATTATGCAGCGCGATGATCGGAAGAAAATACGATTTCAACTGGGTGGCCTTTACCAGAGTTGACAGAATAATAGATGAAGAACTCCTGAAGCTGATGAAAAAAAGCGGTTGCCACACCCTGATGTTCGGAGTGGAAAGCCCTCATCAGCATGTGCTCGACGCAGCGCATAAGGGCTTCAAAATCGAAGATGTTTTCAACGCCTTTGCACTCTGCAGAAAAAACAAAATCAAAACACTCGCAACATTTATTATAGGGCTTCCGGGAACTAACTATGAGGAAAATCTTTCGATACTGGATTTCTCAATAAAACTTGATCCTGACTACGCCTCCTTCAACGTCATTGTCCCAAGACACGGCACGGCGATACTGGAACAAGCCTTGAAAGAAAACTGGATAGCTCCAAGCCACAATCCATTCGACCAGTCCGGCGAGATGGGGACAATCAGTACAGACAAACTCAGTTCCGAACAAATTCTGGAACTGAAAAACCGTATTGAAAAGGGTTTCTACAAAAGGCCATCTTATATTTTGAAAAGATTGTTCCAAGTTAGAACGCCTCATGAATTTTACCTCCTCATAAAAAACGGCATTTCCGTTTTAAGAAAAATCAGTTGAAAAAAGATATGAACGAAAAAATCATAATCACAAAAGCTGTATCCTCCGATTTACCGGAAATACTTGAAGTACAGAAACAGGCTTTTCATACGGAAGCCGTGTTTTACAATGACTTTAATATTCAGCCGATGAAACAGACACTGGAAGAGATTTCGGAGGAGTTTAAAAGCAAGGTCTTTTTGAAGGCATCAATAGACGGACGAATCGTTGCTTCGGTAAGAGCTTCACGTTCATTGGAAAATGAAAAAATATGCTTTATCGAAAAGCTTTTTGTTCATCCTGACTTTCGTAAAAGAGGCATAGCGGATAAACTTCTCAGCGCCATTCAGGAGCATTTTCCTGAAGCGGCAAGCTTCGAGTTGGGGACAGGAAAGCTCAGCGCCGGGAATATCAGGCTTTATGAGAAAGCAGGGTTCAGGATATACGGCGAAAAAACAAGTTCCCCGTGCGGAGTTTCCATGGTATTGATGAGAAAAAATAAAAGTCAGAAAAACAGTTGAATTTACTTATCCGTTCAATGCTTTTTCCAGCAGGTCTTTCAGATTTTCATATATATAATCGGGTTTGTAGGCAAACTTTTTTATATTGTCCCTATCTGAAACGCCGCTTAAAACGAGAATGGTGTTTATTTCCGATTCTATGCCGGCTATGATGTCGGTATCCATCCTGTCGCCTATTATCACCGTGTCTTCACGGCGGCATCCGAGATGTTTCAGCGCGTGCCGCATGATAAGCGGATTCGGCTTTCCGATAAAATACGCCTTGCTCCCGGTGGAAAGCTCTATCGGCGCAATCAGGGCGCCTGTTGCGGGCGCAATGCCGTTTTCGATCGGCCCGGTCAGATCGGGATTTGTGCCTATGAGTTTAGCGCCCTGCAATACAAGATTGATGGCCCGTTCGACGCGTTCATAACTGTATGACCGGGTTTCTCCGACCACCACATAATCCGGATCTATGTCATTCATAGATATTCCGGCATCATAAAGCGCGTTTGTCAGTCCGGCATCGCCAATGACATAAGCGGAAGCGCCGGATTTCTGCGTTTTCAGAAACGCCGCTGTAGCCAGCGCGCTTGTATAAAAATTTTCTTTGGGTACATCTATGCCGAGCCTGGCAAGTTTTTCATGAAGTTCGCGAGGGGAACGTTCGGAACTGTTGGTGAGAAAAAGAAATTTCTTATTGTTATGATTGAGCCATTCGACAAACTCAACGGCACCCGGCATGAGTTTATGCCCGTGATAAAGCACGCCGTCCATATCGGATATGAATGAACTTTTCGATGATAATTCCTGCATTTAAATCTCCATATTTGGAAGTAGTACTATATTGCCTGTTATCCCCCTGTTCAATCATTCACATTACTTTCACTGCGGGGCCTCTGCTTCGACAGACTTATATTTGCCGCTTAATATTTTTTCGAGAAAAATCCCCCATCTAACAATGATTTTGAAAAAAAACTCTCAAAAACACACTTTTTCACCAGCATTTTAAGGTATCCTGCTTTAAATAAGGGCAAAACACTGTTATTTTTCGCTGACTATATTCTGTAAAAACAAACTGGAGCATATATGGCGGAAAATATAAAAGCTAAAGCACAGGTTGACTTTAAGTGCATGAGCGAAAAATGCGATGGGATAATAAAGTTCAATCTCATGGACGTTTCCAAGGAAAACCTTCAGGTAATCTGTCCCAAATGTCACAGTTCTTATGATTTTGATGAAGAACTGCGCGGGAACATGAACAAGCTGAAAAAGCTGATACTGGCGGTGCGCGAGGCGGAACATATTCTCGGCGACTGCAATGTATCGGTCAATGTGCCGGGCGGGGAAGTCAAGGTCCCTTACGCGCTGCTCCTGACCAGGCTCAATACTATGATAACTCTGGAAGTAGGCGGGAAAAAAGTCGATTTTCATCTCTGGGTCGAGCCATCATCCCCTGACACATTCCGCTAATTTAAATTTAAAATAATAAGGAAATAAGATTTATGATGACCAAAGAGGAAATATTAAAGATTTTCAAAGATGCCGGAGCATTGCTTGAAGGGCACTTTCTCCTCAGAAGCGGACTGCACAGCGACCGCTTTTTTCAGGCGGCCCTGCTTCTGCAATATCCGAATTACGCTGAAAAACTCTGCATGGAACTAGCAGAAGAATTCAAAGATATGAACATAAAAACCGTCATATCCCCTGCCCTCGGCGGACTTATCGTGGGCCAGGAAATGGCCAGGGCCCTCGGAGCGCGCGCCATCTTCGCTGAAAAGGATAACGACAATCTGGTTTTGAGGCGCGGCTTCACCATAGAAAAAGGTGAACGGATACTCGTCGCCGAAGACGTCGTCACAAAAGGCGGACGCGTCCAGCAGACAATTGATCTCGTCCGCGCTCACGGAGGAAACCCCGTGGCAGTGGCGGTCATCGTTGACAGGAGCTTGGGACAGACTAAATTCGACATACCGCACAAAAGCGTGATGCAGCTCGAACTCCCCGCCTATGAGCCGTCGGCATGTCCATTGTGCGCCGCAAAAATTCCATTGGCGCGTCCGGGTTCGAAATGAGCAGAGACTAGAAAATATCAGGAGAAAAGCAGACAATGCTAAGTTTTATATTAAAAAAGGTTTTCGGCACTAAATCAGGGCGGGACCTGAAGAAAATGCAGCCGCTTATTGCCCAAATCAATGAGATTGAAACAGAATATCAGAAATTCACTGACGATCAGCTGAAAGCCAAAACAGTTGAATTCAGAGAACGTATCGCAAAAGGTGAAACAACTGATGATATCATGTGCGAGGCTTTCGCCGCCGTAAAAAATACATGCAGACGTCTTGTAGGCTCAAAAATCACTGTCTGCGAACACGAAATGACATGGGACATGATACCCTATGACGTTCAGCTGATGGGCGGCATGGCTCTTCATAAGGGCAATATCGCTGAAATGGCGACAGGCGAAGGCAAAACGCTCGTGGCAACAATGCCCCTCTACCTCAACGCGCTCACCGGAAAAAACTGTCAGCTTGTAACTGTAAATGATTACCTCGCCAAGCGAGACTCCGAATGGATGGGGACAATATACCGTTTTCTGGGGCTTACAGTAGGATGTATTCAGAATGAAATGAGCCCCTCCGAACGCCGTGAACAGTACAACTGCGACATAACCTACGGCACAAACAGCGAATTCGGCTTTGATTATCTCCGCGATATGGGCATGGCCACAGACCCCTCTCATGTTGTTCAGCGCAACCACTATTATGCCATAATAGACGAAGTTGACAGCATACTTATAGATGAAGCCCGTACTCCTCTGATAATATCCGGGCCCGTGGCGAATTCGACTCACCAGTTCGACCGCTTGAAACCGATGATAGCCGATCTTTTTCAGAAGCAGAATCATCTCTGCTCGCGCCTCGTACAGGAAGCACGGGAAACTCTCTCAAATGAAAACGCTCCGGAAGAAGAACAGGACGACGCCATCATAAAACTCGTTCAGGTCAAAATGGGAATGCCGACTCATAAACAGCTGATGCACGCGCTGGAAGAAAGCAGCGTCATGAAAAGAGTGGAAAAATCGGAAATGACTGTCAGAAGCGACAGCAACAGGGGCATGCTTCAGGAAGTACAGGCTGATCTTTTTTTCACCATAGACGAAAAAAGGCATGAGGCGGACCTCACGGAAAAGGGAAGAAATACAGTTTCCCCGGACGATCCTGACGCTTTCATGCTCCCCGACCTGCTGATGACACTGCACGACATTGATAATGACCCCGCTCTGAGCGTTCCGGACAGGCTCAAGAAAAAACAGGAATTCCAGAAAAACTTTTCCGATAAAAGCGAAGCCCTCCACAATCTTTCCCAACTCCTCAGGGCATACTGTCTCTTTGAAAAAGACGTGCATTATGTGGTACAGGAAAACAAGGTGCTGATTGTTGACGAACACACGGGCAGGCTTATGCCGGGCCGACGCTTCAGCGAAGGGCTTCATCAGGCGCTGGAGGCAAAGGAAAATGTCGAAATCGAGAAGGAAACGCAGACCCTGGCGACAATCACGATACAGAACTATTTCAGGCTTTATGAAAAACTTTCAGGCATGACAGGCACGGCGGAAACCGAAGCCAACGAATTTCACCAGATTTATAAGCTTGACGTCATAGTCATACCCACCAACCGCCCCTGCCAGAGAAGCGACAGCAATGACTGCATATATAAAACCAAGCGTGAAAAATATAACGCCATAGTTCAGGAAGTGGAGGAATGCCACAAGAAAGGGCAACCGGTGCTTCTGGGCACAGTGTCAGTGGAAGACTCTGAAATCCTCAGCCGCATGCTCAAACGCAAACACATACCGCATAATGTCCTGAATGCCAAAAACCATCAGAGGGAAGCTGAAATAGTATCTCTCGCCGGACAAAAAGGCTCCGTTACCGTCGCCACAAATATGGCAGGCCGCGGAACCGACATAAAACTCGGAGAAGGCATCCCCTCCCTCGGCGGGCTTCATGTAATAGGAAGCGCAAGGCACGACTCAAGAAGAATAGACCGCCAGCTCCGCGGACGCTGTGCCAGACAGGGCGACCCCGGCTCTTCGCAATTCTACATATCGCTCGAAGACAATCTCATGAGGCTTTTCGGCTCTGACAGAATCGTGTCGATAATGGACAGATTCGGGCTTCAAGACGGCGAAGAACTCCAGCACCCGTGGCTCAACAGATCCATCGAAACCGCTCAGAAACGCGTGGAACAGCATCACTTCTCCATAAGAAAAAGAACCCTCGAATATGACGATGTGATGAACAAGCACAGAGAGGTCATATATGGTTTCCGCCAGGAAGTTCTCTTCAGCGAAAACCCCAAGGAAATCCTTATGGAGCTGGTAAACGGAGAAATAGAAAAGAAAATCACCGAGGCTTTCGTCAAGACTGAAAGCAGCGATACGGCCTTCAACAGTGAAATGCTTCTGACATGGCTCAACATGACTTTTCCAGTCGGTTTCACAGGAAAAGATATCCTGCTCAATCCAGCTGGAACACCGGATAACGAAAAGCTTCTGGAACACCTCTGCGCCAGGGTAACAGCCGCATACGAAGTAAAGGAATCGCTGGAAGACCCGGCCTCCCTCCGCTGGCTTGAGCGCCATATAATTCTCGAAGCCCTCGACAGGCTCTGGCAGGAACACCTCCATGGCATGGACCATCTCCGTTCAAGCATCGGGCTTCGTGTCTATGCCCAGAAAGACCCCCTCGTGGAATACAAGCATGAGGCTTTCAGTCTTTTCGATACTCTGATGCAGGAAATCAATCAGGAAATTCTCACTAATATGTTCCGCTCCGCTACCAGCCTGGCCGCGTTTGAACGGATATTCGCGTCACTGCCGCAGCACCTGATACACGAAAGCATTGACCAGATGAGCGGCGTAGGCTCGTCCGGAGAAAACGCCGGAACAGGAGAAGAAGAAGAACAAAAGGAAGACATGCAGATAACATTTAAACGGGAACTTCCCAAAGTCGGAAGAAATGACACATGCCCCTGTGGAAGCGGAAAAAAATACAAGAAATGCTGCGGTTCCTGAAAAGAAACTCCGGAGATAATTATGTCCACAGTAAAGACTGAACAGCAGGGAATACTCCTTGAAAGCGGCACGAACGAGGTCGAAATAATCGAGTTTTATCTGGGCGGACAGAGTTTCGGCGTAAACGTGGCAAAGGTCAAACAGATTGTCCAGTTTGATGAAAAACTACTTACCCGCGTGCCCCAGGCAAATCCCCTTATCATGGGACTTTTCGCTTTCCGGAATACCACAATTCCTCTTGTTGATTTGAATAAAGCTCTGGGCAATTCCCCTTCGAAAACAGAAAAACCGCTCGTACTTGTTACCGAATTCAATAATCTGGTAAACAGTTTCATGATAGACGGGGTCAACAGGATTCACAGAGTTTCATGGAAAAACATCAAGCCGATGGACGCGCTTCTCGAAGGTTGCGTATCATGCTTCACCGGTTCCATAAATGTTGAGAAACGCCAGATACTTGTTATAGATCTTGAGCATCTGCTCTCGGACCTGAACCCGTCATCTGGCATCATCGACAGAATCGACAAAGAAACAGCGAAACAAATTCATAACCACCATGGCCACATCAAAGTAATAATCGCAGAAGATTCCACCTTTGTCAGAAACGCCATCTCATCAAGTCTGAAACATGCCGGGTTCGAGATAGCCGGGACTTTTGACAACGGCCTTTCCGCTTTTGAATTTGTAAAATCTCTCAAGGAAAAGGCAGAAGCCGAAAACAAAAACAT
>Ga0154588_1064_pt1 | contig 42023 bp, 29 predicted proteins | sample RifGroF2_FD_116017 | JGI IMG/M metagenome (GOLD analysis project Ga0154588, IMG submission 116017) | Lentisphaerae bacterium GWF2_44_16
CTAAACGCTCCTCCCCCGGGGGAGGAGCGTGACTTGAGCTTCCGGCTTCCTCACCATAACAGATCAACAACTCTCCGCAAGTACCCTTTTGTCAGGCTTATTGCACCTCCCTGTCTTTGTCAAACTTATTGCACCCCACCCCTTTTGTCAGACTAAATGCTCTTGGATGTTTGGAGGGGGGTGCGTTTACTTTTTCAATTTTCAATTTGTATTTTTCTTGTATTTTTTTGCCTTCCCTGCTTTCAAAGTATTGCATTACGGTAAAATTTGATATATAATGCACACGTTAACATTTAACAGGAATACAAAATGCATTGCAACATAAAGGATATAGCAAAAGAGGCAGGCGTAAGCCATACGACGGTTTCACGGATATTACGGAACAAGGAAGGATTTTCATACGCCTCCGAGACATGCGAAAAAGTTTTTAATCTTGCAAAATCAATGGGTTATACGCCAAATCTGGCAGCACAACTAATGAGACTGAAGGAATCGAATTTTGTGGGTATCGCCATACAACCGGCATCATCATATTTTTCTTATATCCTGATAAAAAAACTCACGGATGAAATAAGCGCTCTTTCATATACTCCGGTACTTATAGACCTTTCCAAAAATGATATTTCCTACAATGCCGCCGCCAATGTCCGGCCCGATCTCCTCTGCGGTATTATCTCTCAATATGAAGGGCTTACCCGGAAAGCGCTCAGCCTGCTCCGGAATTATGACAGTGAAATACCCATAGTCTCTCTGGGAGACGATGAATATTCCCCGGGCGTCCGCTATGTTTCCAGCGACCATGCTGAAGGTATCAGAAAGGCTATCAATTATCTTCGCGAAGGCGGCCATGAAAATATCTGCTACACCGGACACGACGGAGAACATATCAAACGTTCGGTTTCATCACAATACAGCGAGAAATCCGGTCTTTCGCATTCCGAATTTCTGGTTACCTACGGGAAATATCCCGATTCCTTTGCCGCCGCTGAAAGCCTGGTTGAAAAAATACTCTCGGCAAAAGGCATCACCGCCGCGCTCTGCGAAGACGATGAATTCGCCATGGGCCTTATCTCCGGCTTTGCGAAAAAAGGCGTAAGGGTGCCTGAAGAATTCTCGGTAATCGGCTATGACGACCTGCCCTTCGCGGCATATGCAAACCCTCCCCTCAGCACAGTCAGGCAGAACATCCCGGAAATAGCGCTCCAGACCGCAAAACTCATGATATCATGCATTCAGGCAAATGAAAATCAGAGAGATTTACTCCCTCAACAGATATTTGTTGATACGGAACTCGTAATACGTACCTCTTCAGGAAGAAAGCATATATGAAAAAGAAAAATCCCACCGAAAAACTGTTTTTTATTCTCAATTCCAGGTCCGGATATAAAATCCTGTCCGAAAAAGGAGGGCCGGATATTTTTCCTTTTGCCGCGCAGGAACTCCAGAAATATATCCGCCTCGCCACCGGAGCAAGAATACCTGTCACTTGCAAGCCTTCCCCTGAAAATATCCGCATGTCAATCGAAAATGAATCAGGGAAAAACGGGGACGCATATTCCATAGTTATTCAAAAGGGCCGAATACTTCTCAAAGGGTCAAATCAACGCTCCCTTCTCTATGCCGTATATTCTTTCCTCCAGGAACATTTAGGTGTCCGTTTCTTTCATGCTGGAGAGGATATTATACAGAAAAAGAAAAACGTAATTCTTGAAACCGGCAAAAAATTCTATGAAGCCGATTTTAAAGTCAGAGGCCTTGTCCTTGAGGGCCTTAATAATGAAAAGCTGGCAAAGAACATTCTTGACTGGATGCCTAAAAACAGGATGAACAGCGTTTTCATCAGCTTCAAAGAATGGGAAGCCGGCGCTGAAAAGTTCATCCCTGAAATAAAGCAAAGAGATTTGATACTGACTGTCGGAGGACATTCCTATTTCCGCTTTTTGCCTTCGACCAAATATTTTACAGAGTACCCGGAATGGTATGCGCTGAGGGACGGGAAACGGCTTGAAAGAGGACAGCTCTGTTTTTCCAACAGCAAATGTATTCAGACTTTATTTGAAAATATCAGGCTTTATCTTGAAAAGTATCCCGTCATAAAAAAATTGTCCCTCTGGCCGGCCGACAACAAAATGTACTGCGAATGTCCTTCATGCCGGAAAAAAAGCTTCAACCATCACTACTGCGGCATGATGGCCTCACTGAACAAGTACCTTATTTCCGAAGGCATTGATGTGAAAGTGGAACATATCGCCTACAATGCGTCTCTATGCGAGGATATGCTTGCCGTACCTGAAGGGATAGAAAAATACATTTCAAGCGATACTCTCCTGGCCTTCTGGGGCAGAGATTATTCATATCCCTTCCATAAATCTCCCGCGCCTCACGACATAAAAGCCCTGAAAACTGTCCGCAAATGGATTGAGCTATGCCGGAAAACCGGAAATCCTTTTTATATGTTGGAATATTATAACGATTTCTGGATGCTGACCTCGCTTTATCCGGCGCTTTCAAAAACCATCGCGGAAGATTTACAGTTTTACAAATCGATCGAAGTTGACGGCATCACGTCCCTGGTGGTTCCGTGCGAATACGGCATATATAAAGATAAAAATTATCCATGGTCACGAATTATGGGATTTAACACATACGTTTATTCTTCCTGCCTGTGGGATACGGATTTGAAGCTCAAAAACCTGAAGGATGATTACTTTGACGTCTGTTTCGGAAAATCTTCCGCTATTGCCGGAAAGTATTTCGCGCTTCTTGAAAAATGCCTCCCTGCAATAACATCTTTCAATATACCTCTTTTCCGGCTCCGCATGCCCGATATATGGCAGAGAGACGTTACCCCGGAGGAAGGCGGCATAAAATTTGTCCCCGCCGCGTGGTCTCCTGAAGACATTCCAGGCATAGACGACAGAAAAAGAAGAGATTACTGTAAAGCAGTCTCAATGAAAATAAAAAGTTTTACTTTTAAAAACCCTCTGAAAAAGGCTTCCCCCGCTTCCCGTGAACTGTCCGCTTTTTTCAATTATGTCAAAGACAGGTTCAATTCTCTCGACCTGCAATTGTCCGCTCAGTCAGATATAAGAAAAAGAAAATGGCAGGAAGCTCGTTCAAAACTTGGCGAGGCATTGCGCTTGGAGAAAAAACACTATAACGAAAACACTGAAGATTGCATGAAATGGCTGAAAAACATAAGCTCCAATAAAAGCACGTGTGGTAAACGGAGATTTACAGTTTAAAAGGGAACGTATATGAGAAAGAGGTTCAGGCTTTTTACGTTAATAGAGCTCATGGTCGTGATTTCTATCATCGTAATTCTTGCGGCACTTCTGCTGCCGGCATTGGGGAAAGCCCGTGAACAGGGCCGGAGGATAAGTTGTACCGGCAATTTGAAAACCATGGGGGTCGCGCTCGGCCTTTATGAAGGCGATTACCTGGGATACTTTCCGCAGTACTATTATCTTCCGGTTACGGATTTCAACCGATGGGAAGGCCAATTGCTTTATTACGCCAACAACAATATCAGTCTCAATGAAAGCACTATATCAAAAACCGCTTTCAACAAAGTTACGGACTTAGACAGAAAAGACATGAAACTAATAATCTGCCCATCACGCAAGCCTGTCCCATCGCCTAATTCACGCTATTATTCTTATGCGTACAATAAAAACATTGCCGAAACAAAATGGAGTTATACCACCGCAATTCCTCTCTCTAAACTGCCGAGGCCAAGCGAAACTTTTCTGATCATGGATTTCTGGACTGACGATATAAGCTATGGTTATTTTGCGCTTGGAAATGACTTGAATAATGAACTGGAACCGCCGCGGCATTTAAACGGACGGAACGGCCTGATGGGAGATTGCAGCGCGCGTAGTTTTCCCAGTGATACAAATTTGAGAAACCTGCCGAAAACAAATATTTTCTGGACTCAGAATTATAAGGGATGAATTATGGAAAACAAAACAAATTATAAGGAGCAGCAACAATGAAAAAGAGCATGGTTGTTTTTATTTTTCTTGCTTTCAACTTCATCAATCCCGTTTTCAGCGCCGATGCGCGGGAGGATACGGTAAAACTGTTGCTTCCCCCCGCAGTATATGCCTCGCCGGGCTATGAGATGAATATATATTTTGACAACATTATTCTTGTGCCCGACATCAGGCAATATAACTTCAACATAAGCGTCCCGGACAAGGAGCATGGGGTGCAGTATGCTGAATGCTGGCGTTTCGTTCCGTCCGACAAGAGTGTCGGTTCTTTCCCGTGGAAAATAAAAGTGCTCAACGGACAAAACAAAGTCGCCGCCGAAGGAGAGACCACTGTTCATGTGAGCCCGAAAGACGCGGGCGCAGGCAGGCAAGTCTCGGTTCTCATGATTGGCGACAGCCTCACTGCCGCGTCTGCCTATCCCAACGAATTGAAAAGACTCTTCAGCATGCCTGGAAACCCGGAAGTCAAATTTATCGGCACCCTGAACCGGAAAGGCGCCGCGCACGAAGGCCGCGGCGGCTGGACATGGGCAGGCTATTGCAATCTGTGGACGGAAGGGGGCGATTTTAAAAACCAGAGCCCGTTCCTCTATCCCGACGGCGAGAAACGCATGCTCAACTTCAAAAAGTATATCGAAGACAACAACGAGGGAAAAGCCCCGGATTTTGTCACTGTGTTTCTGGGGTGCAACGACATCTTTTTTGCCGGAGAATATACGCAAAAAACCCAAAGCCCGGAAAGCATCGCGCGCAATGTGATATTTAAATATTCAGACAAATTCATTGATGAAATCAGGAGGACTTGCCCGGAAACGCAAATCGGACTTATCCTTCCCGTCCCGCCTTGTGCGACGCAGGATGGTTTTGTAAATTATAAATGCTCTCAGACCCGCTGGCAGTACCGGATCAATCAGCATACGCTGACGGAGGAGATGATAAAAAAATATGGAAACAGAGAGAAAGAAAACATCTTCCTGGTCCCGGCTTATTTAAACATAGACTGCGTCAACGGCTTTCCGTCCGAGGGGAAAGAGCCCAATGCGCATGCCAAAACAAAAATATTGCGCCACAGCAATGGCGTACATCCCGCCCAGTCCGGTTATTTACAGATAGCCGACTCAATATATGCATGGCTTAAATACCGGCTTTCCTGCGAAAATAAAAACAAATAATAAGGAGATAGATTCAATGACAACTGGAAGAATTGCAAAGCTTTTACCGGCGCTCTTTTTTATGGCTGCGTTCACACTGGCCTCTGTTGCGGGTGAAAAAACTGTCTTCGTGCTCTCGAAGGAAAAAGAAGAAATAAAAGCTTTCGGTTTCTATAACATAAGGGCTTTTTATTACAGTGCAAAGAATATCAGCCAGACGGTCGGCACGGAGGTTGAGGATGACCTGGCGAAATGCAAAATCCTGATGGTGAGAAACGGCGCCGGCGATGCCGTTACGCTTCTCTTCGGCAATAAAAAATACTGCGGCGCCTTAAAGGAATTCATGGCGCGCGGCGGCGTCATATTCTTTGATTACAACGCGGATATTTCCGGCGCGAGCGGATTTCTAAAACAGCTTGGCATGAAGCCCCTTTCCGATTGTGAAAAGCCGACTTGCAAGTATTACCTCGGCAAACTTACCGAAGCCGGGGCCTTTCTCGGAGAAAAACCGAACAAATTAAAAGGCAGTGTTTTTTCCGGCGGCTTCGGAGGGTGGATGAACGTGCCGGAGGGCATGAATGTGCTTGTGCGCATGGACATAGAGCCTAACGCGGCCGCGCTTCTGGAAAAGAACGGCGTCGAAGGCAAAGGGCGCATTTACTTCAGCAGATTGGCCACTCTGATGAAAAAGGCAGATGAGGAAAAAGCCGTTTTTGAAAATTTCTGGAGTTATCTTTTCGGTGAGGATATCAAGGGCGAAGGGCCGGGAACCACAAAAGGCATAGTCGATACATATAAAGCCGCAGAGCCCGCTTTCAATCCGCTGTATCTTTCCCATGCAAAAGAAACCCCGTGGTGGAATGCTGAATATAAAAACAGATTGCCGGTCCTCCTTGCGGAACCGATAGGTATGAAAAGAAAAAACGCGCCGGTAAGTTTGCTTCTGAACAGAAAAGTTAAAGGCTTTGCGTTGCTTACGTACTATGATGAGAAAATCCCCGCTCAGAAAATCGACATGGGTGACAAAACCGAGATAATTTTCCAGACTGATTTGCTGACCTATGAGAACAAATTGTTCTATCTTTATCTCAAAGAGACGGAAAATAATGACAGGCAGTCCGGCTGCGAATTTACCGTGGAAAACAAAGACGGTTTCATTGTCCTGGCCAATGACGCCATCAGAGCGAAAATATATGAAAAATTTCCCGCCATCGAAACATTGGAATTTCGTGGCGGCGGGCACGGCAATGCTGTGAGCAATTTTACCGGAATAGATTTCGGCAGGGCGCTTGATTGTCTGAGAAAAACTACTTGGGACGCGCCGCGGATTATTGAGCAGGGGCCGGTCAGGGTTACGATAGCACAGACGGCAAAGAACAAGGCGTATGAGATACGGTTCTCCATCTTTGCCGGAGATTCCCCGTTTATCGGATATAAAATGATTACTGCCGCGGACTCCGGCATTGCCAACCGCAGTTGCTGGGCCCCCTCGGCAAGATGCGGCAACAGCACAATTGTTTATGAAAGCGCCGCCGGAATAAAATATATAAACGGGCTTATCTCGCCGCGCGGAACAAGCTGGGTCATTGAGAGCATCGACTACAGGCCCTTTATGAAAGAAGGCTGGTACGCTATTGAAGATACCTCCGGCGAAGCCGTAGGTACATGTTTTGATTATGAAAAAGTATCATCGCTTGAAATAGGACGCAGGGCGCATCAGGGTTTTGCTGCGGATATAAGAGGAAAAACCGCGGACAAAGTTTTCAAACTTATGACAGTCCTTTCCCGTAATGGCTGGAATGGAGTGCGCGATAATTATATAGCGTTCAAAAATCCCCCCGAAGTGAGGAAAGGCACATGGCAGGATTACGGGCCGGTCACGGTGGCAAAGACCAACCCTCAAAAAGATTTTTATATGATGCTTTACTACAGGATGCGCTGGTTCCGCAGTGAAATGATGGACGAATACGGCCCTCTGACCCCGGCGCAGACCGCCCGGAAAATTATCGACTCTGCCCTGAAATGGGGCGCAAACGCTCTCCGTGCGGAAGAAGGAGGCGGGCAAACTCTGGAGAATCTCGCATACTGGCAGGAACTTGTCCGTCTCGCCACCCTTAACGGGATCTGTATCTTCGGCTATGCGCCACCTAAAAAAGGATTTACGAAAGAGGAGCAGGCAGCAGTGCGCCCGGGGCCGGAAGGTAACGGAAACGAGCGGCCCTGCCCGATTGCTTTCAGAAAAGAATATTACGAAAAAATTTATGGAGACGGCGCCGAAGCCAGCGCCAAATTTGGCGGCGGCGATCTTATTCACATCATGGATGAATACGCCTACAGTTGCACTTGCGATAAATGCAAAGAGCAGTTTAAGAAACGTTTCGGAGGTGAACTGAAACCTTACCGCTATGGGGCGGTCGGCGACCTGAAAGACAGAAATTACGCCAACGCTATGCTCTTCCGTATGCAGGTACTTGACGAACTTGCCGGGAATCTGGCGAAAAAAATCCACAGCCATCTGCCGAACGCCACAACATCAAGCGTGGTTAATATGAAAGGTATTAATACATTATGGCGCGTTACCGACTTGGAAATGCAGTCGAAATATCTGGACATGCCGGGCGTCGACCTCTATGATTCCTATGAAAATTACCGGCGAATACTGATGTTTGTGCGGGGCTCTTTCGGAAACCGTAAACGGGTAGAAAACTGCGTGGGCTATTCCGAAGGCAAAAGGTTGACATACCAATTGGACCTTTCCACAATGTACGGCGCCAGCATGCAGTTTTTCGGAGGCTCCGACTCAATGAAAATTCTGCCGCAGAGGACCACCGAGATCATCGGGCCCTATTACTGCTGGCTCAAATATTCCGGCATCGCGAAATGCCTGAGCCGGATGGCCCCGGTCAAATACGCCGCCCTTTTGCGGGACCGCAGTCTGCTCATCGAATCGATCAAAAACGGCGAGGGAAGTCATGAGACCATGGTCACAGAACGTGGACTTTACGCGCTGGCCGATTTGAATAACATTCAGATGGACATGGTTTTTTCACTCTATTTCAACGCTGAAACACTGAAGGACTATAAACTCCTGCTTGTGCCTGATAATAAATATCTGAACGAAGAATTTGCCGGAATAATCAAGGATTTCGCTGAAAAAGGCGGAACTGTTTACGTTGAGGGCAAGGCCTGCTCCGCCAACGCCGTGATGAAGGCGCTCTGTTCAGGCGGGAAAAAGACGGCGTCGCTGGAGACGTTTGATTTTTATCTGAAAAATACCGGTAAAGGCAGGATATTTTACACCGAAGGGTTCCTGAGCGAAAAATTGCCCTTCAACAAAAAATTGAAGGCTGATTTTGAAAAAATATTACTGGAACATTCAGCCGCTCAGCCGCTCACCGTAAAGTCGTCCAACCTTGATGAAATAGATAACATGCTTTATCGTGATGGCAAAGAATATCTGATTGCCGTTCTGAATAAATCGCCCTTTTTGCCCCATTCAGTAGAAGTGTTTCTGAATGACAAGGAAAAAGAAGCGGCAATCTGGGTGGACATGAAAACCGGGAACAGCGGAAATTTTACCGGCCCTCTCACTTGTGTCGTGGAGCCAATGTCCGTGAAATTCCTGCTGATTGCGCCGGAAAAGCAATTTTCCATACCAAAACCGGAAAAATCATCCCAGAACAATCTTAGCTGCTATGCCGACAGTTCCGGGATGAAATTCGCAAATGTAAAACTGAAAGACGAGGACAGTTCCAAACTGAAGATACCCAAAGTAAAAGGCAAGATAAATGTGGGCGTATTTGTGCATCCCCAGATGACGGCCCCGGACTTCACAGGGCCTAAGGGACAACTGGGAATATATAACGAATTGAAAAAAGCCGATGACATGGCGCTAACAGCCATTCAGGATTTGAACAGTGAAACTCTCGAGTGTTTCGATGTCGTGGTTGTTCCGAACATCCGTAAGGCTTATCCTCAGGAAGGATGGGAGGGGAATATCCGCCAATATGTTCTGGATGGCGGAAATGCGCTTCTTATCCATCATGCGGTAGGATTTGCTTCTTCCTCCAAGGCCATGTTTCCTGAGATAGGCGCAGGCATTGATGTTACGTCTGAAACCGTGATAAAAATAGTTTCAGATCATCCGGCACTTTCAGGTGCCGGATTGAAAAACGGCGTTCAGGACATGAAAAAAGATACGGTTTTTTCGAGCCAGTTTCCTGACTACATCAGGCTTACCCCGGGCGCTTCAGGCAAAGTACTGGCACAGTGTCCAAAGGGCAAAACCGGCGAAATAGAAGATGTGATTGTGGCCGGGGAAGCAGGCAAAGGCAAAGTGGTCCTGTGCGGAGTGAACATCGGCTGCAAATATGAAAACAATAAATTTCTGGCCGAAGTGGCCCCTCAAGGTGAACGCAATATCCTCCTGAATTCGATCAGGTGGCTCGCCGCCGCTCCCTGACGTTAACTATTGAAAGAGAGAGTAAATGACATTTTATATGACTATCTGTAAGAAAAAGCAAGTGAAGAAAAGCTTGTGGCATTTCACGTTAATCGAGCTCCTCATGGTGATAGCTGTCATAGCCATCCTCTTATGCACACTGCTCCCGGCCCTGTCCAAGGCAAAAGGCACTGTTCGTGAAATATCATGCAGGTCAAACATGAAGCAGATGGGCCTGCTTTTTGAACTCTATGCCGGGGACTACAACGGCTGGGCCCCGCCGCTGATAACTCAGGGAGACAGCCTCCTGTGGATTACAATCCTGTGGCCTTATCTTTATCCTAACAAGCCCGCCTGGACCAGCTCCACACAATACACAGATAAAAAATACGGCACCATATACCGCTGTCCGGCAAGAAATGAAAGCCCCGATGCACTGCATAGTTCCTGGTATTTTTCCTATGGTTACAATTATACTTTCGCCCTGAAAATTTCAGGCATAAACACCGTTTACAGTCCACGTAACTGGCGTATGCTTGCACAGCCGTCCAAAACAGCAATGGTAATGGACTGCACAACATCCAGCGGCGACAGGGCCGCCCTCACAGACGGCGGTTTGCAGGCAGGCGCCTTATGGCATTCCGGCAGAGTAAACATCCTTTACGCAGACCTTCACACAGGCGGCGGAAAGCCTTCGGAATTTCCATTCAACAGCACGGATATTTTCTGGAATTGCAGAGATTAAAATAACAAATAGGAGGATTGTCCAATGAAGTGCCATTTGCTGTCAGTATTTGTTTTTTCACTGTTCTTCACGGTGTCGGAGGCTGCCATGATTAACACGTCTCCGGTAGTCAAGCCGCAGTTCTACGACATCTTCTATGGCAAGAAGGAACGCATCTATCTGGACGGCGAATGGCAGATGAAACAAATCCCGTGTTCCCATTCCGACTACCTCAAAACCATGAATGACAATTTATCAAAATTATTCGTAGCCGATAATACCTGGACTTCAATCATTGTGCCAAACTACACTGACGCCAAAACAACATCACTGACTGTATTAAAACGGGAATTTAATTATGCGAAAAAGGGGGACAGGCGGCCTATTCTGACTTTCGAGGGCCTGGCATGGGAACCGCATGTTTTCATCAATGGACAAAAAGCCGCTGTTTATGACAATCTGGCGCCCGGCTGGAACACGGAATACTTCACCACCGACATTACAGCCTTTGTCAAAGAGGGCAAAAATGAAATCGCCGTTGTCTATTTTAACAATCTCAGGCAGAAAAGGCTGTTGGCGTCAGGAATATATGCCCCTGTTTTCATTGACATAGTTGAGCCGGTATATGCTTCGGAAATGCTTATAACTCCCCAGCTCCCCGATAAAATATCGGTGAAATGCCTTATCGAAAATACCACCGGAAAAACCGTTGACACAAATCTTTCCGCCGAAGTAAATCCATGGAAAGAGGCAGGAACAAAAACAACTTCCTCACTCGGCAAAACAACTCTTAAGCCGGGAACAAACCAATTCGATTTCACAGTAAAAATAAATAGTCCTGTCCTATGGGACGTGGATAATCCTTTTCTTTATTCCCTGACTCTGAAAAACAATGACAAAACTGTCGGAATGGAACGTTTCGGCCTGAGGGAATTCGTGATAAAAGGAAATGAATTCTATCTGAACGGCCGCCCGTTTTACTGTTACGGCCCGGCGGCGGAAGAAGGAAACATTTCACGCCTGATGTATGTCGAAACATTTAATCCGCAGTTCATGAATAACGGAAATGACCTCCTTCGCAAGTATCTTGAAAACATGAAAAAGGCCAATGTCAACAGCATTATGCGTTATCCGGTAATCACCCGTGCGGTAAATGCGCTTTCCGACGAAATAGGCATTCTCAATTTTCATATGATTGCCATATGGAGATATTACGACATTCTGCCGGACAATGTGAAAAAGCAAATCCTCGCCCCGGGAAAGAATCCCGCAAGCTATTCTCAGGGGTTTTTCTATGAAAAGGACGATAAGAGCACAACGAAAATATGTTCTCCGGACGTTTTCAATCTGGAAGGGCGAAACCTCCATATGGCCAACGTTTTTGCAAAGCTCGGCGCACAGATACGCAACAATCCGTCAGTGGCCGCGATACTGAGCGGCAACGAAAATTTCAGAGAGTGCAACCAGGGATTTGACCTGCCTGTTCAGCGCGCCGGACTTTACCGCACCGCCCCCGGCGTACTTTTTGCCGGCACACACGGCATCTCGCGTGAGAGCATAGATTTGACTGGTCAAAGGGTGCCGCTGGTGCCGCGACAGGACTTTGTAAATTTCGCGGGGCTTGCCTGCGGAGGCGGCTCCTGTGATATCAGCCACTTCTCCCTCTATCCTTATACGCTGAAAAAATGCGCGGAAGAGTGGGTTTACAACGGCTATCCCCAAAAACTCCCTATCTATGCGGATGAATCGCTTTTCTACGGGACTCTCCGCACCATGCTCAGAAAAGATTTATGGGATTTGACCCTGAAAACATATTCCCCGATGCTTAAAAACGGCAGACTTGACCGGGACGGAATGTTAAAAGTGCTCTGCAACCCCGACATTGTCAAATTGTACAATGAACAGAACTACCGTACCCGTGAAAAGATGAGGGCTGAACTTACAAAAAACGGATGGTGGCCTTTCCGGATGACTTTAAAATTAGTCGGACTGCAAACAAATTTTCTTGATAAAAACGAAATCATAAAAGCCATAGCGGAACGCACAAAGCGATCTGTCGAAATGGTACGCATTTATGACCAGTACATGCAGGGCGTCGGCGCCACTACAGGGCCTGTCCTTGAATACGATGTGGAAAAACTCGTAGCTCTTGAACAGGGCGCAATCAAGGGGCTTTCCCCGATAGGAGAAGCGTTCAAGCAAACCTATGCTCCCGTTTTCGCCTGCCTTGACATGTACGAAAAATATTCCAGCATTGTTGCCGGCGAGACCATGAAGTTAAAAGTCTTCGCTTTCAACAATTCCTCCGCCAAACTTGGAAATCCCGAAGCGGACATTACGCTCCGCGACCCTTCCGGCAAAATAATACATTCTCAAAAGGCGGTATTGAAACTTGCCGGGGTACAGAAGGCTGGCACGGCAATTGAAATCCCCATCGACGCCAATCTTGCAACCGGCGAATACAGTATAGAACTCGTCATGAGCGACAGTAACAAGAAGCTGTCTTCAAATTTCTATAAACTTTTCGTCCTGGGCAAATCCGACGCTCAAGTCAAGCGCAGTTCTCAAAACCGGATATATGTGCTGGAAGGAAATAACGCCGGAAGCAATAAGCTTTTCCGGGACTTTCTGACTGAACGCGGGCTTGAAGTCACATATACTCAGACAATACCTGAACTGAAAGAAAATGATTCTCTTATCATCGCTCCGCTGGCGTTGAACAAAGAAAATGCTTCTTCTCTCGGAAAACTTGCCGACTGGGTTAAAGGCGGCGGAAAAATCCTTGTCCTGGAACAGGATTATTATGCGCCGATGCCGCTCCTGCCCGGATACCGCCTTATCAGGCTGAGCGGAAAATCCGATTTTATCATCCAAATCGGGATTGACCTTATGATAGTCAATAAAGAAAATCCCGCTTTTGACAAGATTTCAAAGCGTTCCAACTGGTACACGCTGAACAATCAGTATGGTGAAATTTACAATTCCCTTATCGGCCCTCTGGATACCAACGCCGAAGCCATCGGCGCAGACACCGGGGCCGGAGAAGGCACGCGGGCCTTCGGAGCGCTTCTCCTGAACGTTCCTCTGGGAAAAGGAAAAATCATATGGTCTCAGGTAGAAGCCGTTAAAGCCGCGTCCATGAAAGACGGCGTAGCAACGCGTTACCTGGTAAATCTTATCAGTCAATTATAATCGAAAGAGCTTAAAGTTTGATGAGCACTAAAATCAAAGCTGAAAAAGGGGAAATTATGATACGCAAACAACTCTATGTCTGTTCGGTTATGCTGGCACTGGCCGCCACTGTCGCGCATGCGCAAACTGACGGCAAAGTGACAACCGAAAAGAAAATCACCATTAAAAACAGCGATAAGATTGTCATGGTAGGTTCTTCGTATGTCTCCGGCTGTGCGGTTAGAGGAAAACACTTTGTTGATATTGTTTCGGCTTTTTCCGATTATCAGTTCTATAATTTCGGACGGAGTGGAGACACACTGCTCGACATCATGGACCGCATACGCAAAAATCAGGGCGGTAAAATCGGCATAACAGGAATAAAGGACTGGGGTGCAACTTATGCCGTCGTCAGCAATTTTGAGAACAATCTCAGGAATATTTACATCAATGAGGATTTCTACTATTACAACCTGAAATCCCTTTGTTCCGAACTCGAAGCCCTCGGCATGAAACCCATTCTCTCGCCGGAATATAATGAGCTCTGGATACAAGCGGAAATGGACAGGCTCGCCAAAGAACGCGGATACAGGGTAATTGATGAAGGAGCGTTCCTCGATGCCGTAACGGACAGTTCTTTTCCGCCTTTCAATGCCAACAGCCATCCATCGACAAGAACCTCGGCCTCAAGAGCCATGGTACTGGTGAAACACCTTTCCGCCCTGCCCCGCCCCAAGCAATCAATAAAAATTTTCAGGCCCCGTCCGGATATAAATGTGACAGATAAAAAAAATCTCCTCTATGACGGAATCTATGAGAGACTGAAACGTTTTGCCGAAATCAACGTCGGCAATACCGGGCTTCCGGATTCGGAAATAAAATATTTCGACAGGCTGAATACTAATTATTCCTCTGTCACCCACATATCCGAATATGAAAAACTGCTTCTGAAACAAGCCGTTCAACTCGGCGATAACGCCCTCGTCGAAGTAACTGTTCCATGCACTTCAAAAAATCTTGAGAGTTTCAGGCTGGGCATAGATGGCAAAGGCGTATCACAAGTATATCTGAAGCGTTGTCTCGGACTGGAAAACTATCCTCTCCCAAGCAAAACTTTTCTGCAATTCGGCTTTATTCCATCCAAGGAATATAAACCCAAAACAGGAGATAAATTCAAATTGATTTCAAAAGGCAACGACTATGACTTCCGCGTGGATGATACTGTCTATACAATAACAACGCTCATCGGCGACAAAATTACCACCGACATCGAAAAGGGAAAAAAGGTAACATCAGGATTGAACTCTTTTGATACGGATTTGCCCGGATTGAAAATCAAGGGAAGTTATGGTGCTGGAGATATATCGGATCCCTATTTTTCTTCTTTGAAAGAACCTATCGGCGATTGGCTGGAATTGAAAAAAGATAAAGACGGCAACTGGCTTCTTCCTCCTGAAGAATTCTCCAATTCAATGCAATATGACAAGCTTTCATTTCTTCTGACAGGAAAAGATATTTCGGTCTCGGACGTTTATGCCCTGTATTCCGGCACGGAAGGAAAAGACCCCTGTGAAAGAGTTGCGGAGAAGGCAAAAAATGGTACCGAAATGCTTGCCGACACCTTACTGGATGACACTTGCAAGGCATGGAAAAATATAAGCTCCATACCCTTACATAATCCGGTAACCGCCAAATGGAAAAACAAAGATTACGCAGAGAAAAAACCTCTCGGCATAAATACAATCCGCATTATTTCCGGAGACAAAAAGCTGATACAGGATATTCCGCCGATAAGCAAAAGCCTTCACGGATGCGAAGTCCAGATAAGAATACTCTGCCGTTATTTCCCGGGATACATAGACAGCGACGAAAAATATAATCCCGCCTCTCCTGACTGCATCAAAATCGACAGTTATGACTTCGCCGAATTGCAAGTTGAAATATTGCAGGATAAAAACAATAGTATAGTTCCTCCTGCTAAAGCAATCGTAGTCCCGGTGGGTTTATGGTGGCAGGAAATTGTCCTGACAACAAAACTGCCGCAGAAAAAAAACTCACAGCTGATAATTTCAGCCCCCGGCAGGCCGCTGGAAATCGCACAGGTAAATATCATAAAAATAGATTAAGACGGAGCTTGGATAATGGGAATCATAAATTCATTTGGGAAAAACGTTGCTTCCTTTCATTTTTTTAAAAGATTTCTGAAAATATATTTACTGTTGTTCAGTATATCTCTTAGCGCAAGTGAATATTTTGTTTCAACAACCGGCAATGATACCCGTTCGGGAACCACAAAAGAAGAGGCGTTCAAAACTGTAGCAAAAGCTTTTTCAGTGTTGAAACCCGGCGATGTCCTGACAGTATGCCCTGGTGAATACTTTGAATCCGTGAAATGCGCGTTGACAGGTACGGAGAAAATGCCGATCACAATCCGCGCGGAACATAAAGGATTATCAATCATCCGCGGAGACCAAACGCTTAAAGCTGAATTTAAAAAAGTCGCCGGCCTGAACTTTACTTACGAGTGCATACCTCCAGTAGCGGTAAAAGGAGTAATAGAACGCGACTCATTGAGTATTTATTCGTCTGCATATTCAAAAGAAACTGTTGACAAATACCCGGGTACTTATTTTTATGACCAGAACAATAAGAAACTCTATTTACATACCAGCACCTCGGAAACTCCTGAAAGACATTACCTGACCCTATCCGGTATAGCTGGAGAATATGGTATTTACATAATTCCTCCGGAAAAAGATGCCAACGCGCAAAATATCATAGTTGATGGATTGGCCTTTACCGGCTTCACTCAGGATATTTCCAATAATACAAAACGTAAAGGCTTAGGCTTTGGGATTTCGCTCGGAAAAAATTGTATAATAAAAAATTGTACCGCGTTCCTTAATGCTACGGGAATCATAATTGAAGGATTGCCACATCCCTCTCGTCACAAAGAAACAGCGTTCTCAGAGAAAGGCATAGACAGTTGTGTTATAGAAAACTGCACAGGTTATGGTAACTATGATGGAGAAGGATTCGGCGCTTCCATATTGATGAAAGGCACAGTAAGAAATTCAAGCATTCGGAACTGTACGGCATTCATGTCAAGTAAATGTATCCGTCTCTATGCCGGGGTGATAGAGAATTGTTCCCTTGAAAATAATACGGCGTTTCTCCCGGGAGACATCTGGGACAAGGGGAATTTCGCCAATAACAATAGAATCATCGGGAATATATGCGATAAGATAAACAATTACACCCAGAACAATATAATTAAAGGAAATGTCTTCAAAACTAGTGGAGGCCCCGAACGTGAAGTTGTTGATAATGCCAGTGCTTTAAATATTACTCCCGTGGGTGCAGATGAAATTAATCTGGAACAACATTTTGCCGATCCTGAACATCTTGATTACAGACTCCAATCTGACTCAAGTTTCAGAGGTACCGGCAAAGAACCATTCCCCTACGCCGACAATGTTTTCTTTGTTCGTAATGACGGCAACGATAACGGAGAAGGAACGTCAGTAAAAAAGGCATGGAAAACTCTTAAAAAAGCATGCAAAAAGGCGCAAGCCGGACAAACTGTCTATATTTTCCCAGGCCATTACGATGAGGAACTCTCACCGGAAAATTCCGGTAAAAAAAACAGCCCTATAATATTTCGCCGTCGAGGGACAGGAGAAGTTTTCATAAAAAGTATTAATGTCACCCAAAAATCAAATATTGAAATAGAAGGGATAAATGTTATTTCAGATAATAATGATGCCATATTACTTAAGAACAGTGAAAATATTATATTGACTCAATGCGTGGCGGCAAACAGCAAAAACTGCGGTATCATGGCAGAAAACATAAATGACATGAAAATTACACATTGTTCTATCATAAAAAATAAGACTGGCATCTATTTGTCTGACTGTACAAATTCGGTATTAACTGCAAATATCTTCAGTGAAAATGGCTCTTCCCTGAGCGCTGATTCAGTAGAGACGCTATGCTCCGATTATAACAGCTATAATCCAGTAAACACCTTTTTCATATTGCGCAGCAGTTATTTCTGGCTATCGGACGCTTCGTATCAATTGCCTCAATGGATAAGAAAGTATTCTCTCGATATTCATTCTCAGGAAGCAATACCTGAATTTACGTCTCCTGAAAAAGGAAAGTTCTACTTGAAAAATTTCCAGGCTTTTAATGGACGAGGCCCCCTGGCCATGCCCATCGGCCCATTCGCCAGAATTAGAAAACCCGCGGTTGCTGAAAATAAAGATGTTCGCGTTTTTTCAACAAGCAGCACGACAGCAAATATTGAATGGCAAACCCCCGGCGCGCCGGCAAACGCGGAACTTCACTGGGGAACAGATGCTGAATGTAAAAACCGCATATCTGTCTCCATGGACGCATTGCTCCCTTATACTATGGATATAAATCATTATTTCAGTATCATCGGCCTGAAGCCGGGCGAAAAATATTATTTTAAAGCTGTCTCAAAAATTCCGTTTAAAACTGTTTTTTCGAATGAGGAAGCTTATGATAAACCTGAAAAAGAGGCTTTAAAAGTGCTGGTTTCAGAAACTCGCTCATTCAATACACACAAAGATGACTTAGCTCCAAAAACGTATCATGTTTCTCTAAAAGGCGATAATAAAAACAGCGGTCTTTCAGAAAATACTGCATTTAGAAATATCAGCTTTGCGGCGACAAAAATTAATGCAGGTGATACGGTAATTATCCATGACGGAACATACGAGGAAGATATAATAATCAAGGCTACAGGAGATAAGAACGCGACAATAACGTTCAAGGCTGAAAATCCGGGAAAAGTTCTTCTTAAGGGAAATGGCATAATTAAAAGCGCTTTTGAATTGCGTTTCAAAAGTTGGATAACGCTGGATGGCTTGTACATATCGGGATATGTATATTTTACACCTGATATATCCGGCTGCCTGAGCATTATCGGAGGCTCGAATAATACAATAAAACGTTGTATATTGGATGGGCGTCCGGTATCTCCGCTTATGACGCTCGTAGCAAAATGCACACAGGGATTGTTAATCGAAAATTGCGTTTTCAGAAATGCGTGGAGTGAAATTGTAATATATGAAAGTCCTGATGCAATTATGAGGAACAATGTTTTCTACGGTAATATGGTAAGTTGCATAACGGTAAACAATTCTATTAATAGCAAATTTACTCTTTCTCATAATATAATTTGTGACCAAGTACCGAAAAAATTAAACAACACCCTTGTCAATATCGGAGATACGGGAGTCATGCGGGAAGAATATAATTGTTATTTTACGAGACTTCCTGAAGACAGAAAGAAAGTGTTCAGCATAAGAAGACCGAAAAGGGAAGAATTAACCCTCTCTGAATTTACCCGAAAAACAGGGAAGGAAACGACATCATTTTTCGCGAATCCCGGAATGAAAATTATAAAGGAGTATGAAATATATCATGGAGATATGACAGGCAGACCGCATAAGTTTGTAACACAAGAGATGAATATGGATTCTGCCGGAAATCCTGTAATTGCGTTATTTGACGATTTTTTTGCTTCAAATCCCAAATGCAGAAAAAGCAAAGACGGCAAAACAATTGGACTGGAACCGGATAAATTTAAAATAAAGGATAAATAGAAATCATGGATACATTTTCCTTAAAAAAAGTTATGGCTTTTACTCTTCTGGAATTGCTCATTGTAATTACTATAATCGTTATTCTTACCGCCTTGCTGCTGCCGGCATTGAAAAGTGCGCGAGAAACCTCGAAAAGCATTAGCTGTTTATCCAATATAAAGCAATTGGGACTGGGACTCAACTCATACGCGGATGATTATTCTGGATATTTTCCTGATAAGCCAACAAGCTCAGACTGTTTTCTTTCATGGGATGCGAAAATTGCCGCGTATTTTAATCTTGATGGTACGAAATTCGTGCCTAATAGTAAGTCAACAGTCTACCTATGTCCTTCAATGCAGATAAATTATGCTTATTCAGGACGAAGTTTTGCGGCAAACAACAACTTAGGAGAAAACAGAGGACTTGATGTCGATATAAAACGCTTACCTCAAATTCTCTATCCTTCCATACTAGCAGGTCTGTTTGAAACTCCGAATTGTTCGGGTTCTTTTTTCGGTCCACGGCAAAGAAATATGTATATTGAAAATGAAACCATTAATAATAAACAGGAATTCCGGCATCGCAATGGAGAAAATCTCCTTTTTTTTGACGGACATGCTGAATGGAAATCATATGCATGGGTCGATTCCAGAGCATGGACTGGATTATATTACAGAACTCTGAAATAGTAATTTATGATCAATTGGGAATAATAAAATATTATAAAAAAATGAATATTTATAAGGAGTTGATGGATGAATAGAAGAAAATTTTATATACCCCCTGACAACAAAACACTTTCCTTTGCGTCACTTGAATTTACACGTTACGTACAAAAGTGTGCTGGAGAAGAATTATTTTCAGAGGAAAACCGGGATGATTGCGAATTTGTTTTTGACGTTTTGAATGATACAGACGCCGCAAAAATGCCGGAAGACATTTATCATAAATTTTTACAAATAAAGTATGATGGGTTCCTTGCGGGAGTTTACAATGGAAAAACGTATGTTTTAGCAAAAGAAGCACGCGGAGTTCTTTTCGGGATTTACAAGCTTCTGGAATTAGAATGTGGAATTGTTTTTGCCGCTCCAGAACAGGAGTTTATTCCGACAAAACGCCTATTGAGCTTTAAGAAACCGTTGCAGTTATATAATCCTGAATTTGAGTTGCGAGGTATCGGATTGCACAATGACTGGTATAAAGTTGACTGGCTGCCCATGCTTGACTGGATGACGAAACGCGGCTTCAATTGCCTCCAGATTTTCTTGAACTCATACAAGGAACGCCGGGAAAAACTCCTCCCTGAATTCTTGAAACGCGATACCATAGTAGATGCCGGGGCTCATTCGGCTTTTTATTTTCTGCCGCCGGAGAAATATCTTGAAAAATATCCGGAATATTATTCCCGAAAGTCGGATGGGACATTAATCGGCAAGCATCTGTGTTATGCACCTTCCCCAAAAAAAGAAGATGAATATGCCGCAAATATAATTTCATTTATAGAAAGCCATCCGGAAGTAAAGATCGTCGGTCTTTGGCCAGAAGACGGCGGTGGACGTTGCGAATGCGAAAAATGCTGTGGACAACTCGGGACGCTTGTACCTGAATTTGTTAACAGGATAACTGATAAAATTACAGAAAAATATCCCAGTATAATGGTCAATCACCTAGCCTATAGCGTTTATACTGCCCCCCCCAAGGATATAAAATTCAACAAAAACCTGTTTGTTAACCATTGCGATTACTGGGATCGCATAATAAATCGTCCCATTAACGACTATCGCCAAGGTTCCCCGGAACTACATTCCCCCGAAGAACATCAGGAAGCACAGGCTGCCGGACGCAAATACCGAAACCATAAAGATATTTGCGAAGAACTCCAGGCATGGCGGGAAAAGTGCAAAACAACAGTCTTTTCTTATTACTCAGACTTAGAAATGAAAAGAAGATTGCTTACCGATGTCAGCAACACAATTTGCGATGATCTCAAGTATTACAAGCGCGCCGGCATTGCCGGCTATATCGATTGCTGCTGTTATCCTCAGGATCTGACGGCTTCCATTTTCAACCTCTTTGCTCTTGGCAATTATTCCTGGACCCCTCAGATGGAAAGAAAAGAACTGTTGGAGTATTTTGCGGAGGGCTTTTGCGGCCCCGGCACAGAACCCTGTATTGTAAAATTTTATAATGCACTGGATGATATTGTTAATAAAAACTCAACGTTGGGCTTCAACACTGTCGATCTTCTCCATCGCAGCCCCCACGAGGTTGCTTTCTTCTCTGGTATCCGCGAGACATTGATAACAGCAACAATCTCCGAATTTGCCAATGGCATAAAATTAATGAAAGAGGCTCTGGAAGAGGCAGAGAAAGTCCCGGAAAACTTCAGAAAAAATATCACGGAACTTAAAATGAAAACCTGTGACTTGGAACTGCGCTTCAAAATGAATTTTTATTTCTATGCCGCTGAAGCATTTCTTGATCAGAATAAAAACGAAAATGCCAGGGCAGCATTGGATAACGCTTTAACTTTCTATAAGGAACACAAAGAAATCTTTAAAAATGAGGGTTGCGGTCTATCTGCGGGAAAAACAGCAAATTTTATTGCATCTAGAATAAATCAAAGATTGAACTCTTTCGCAAATAAGCTATAAATTCGTTGGTAAATAACAAAAAAGAAAATTCTATGAAAATAAAAATATACACCGCGGGCGGAACTATAGATAAAATATATTTTGACAAAAAGAATTCCTACCATATCGGAGATTCGATTCTGCAAGATTTACTGAAGGAAGGAAATGTAAACTTTGAATATGAGATAAAAGATTTCATGAAAAAAGACAGCCTGGACATGACTGATGAAGACAGATATATGCTCGCTGAAAAAATTTCAGGCGACGAATGCGACAGAATATTGGTAACGCATGGTACCGATACAATGGTCAATACGGCAAAAATACTGAAAAAAGAAATCAGAAATAAAATCATAGTCCTGACAGGTTCGATGTTTCCGGCAAGGTTCAGATCCAGCGATGCCGTCTTCAATGTCGCTTTCGCCGCCGCATCCCTCCAGCTTCTTGGAAACGGGACATATATCGCCATGAACGGACTGATTTTCGATCCTGATAACGCAGTGAAAAATATTCAGCTTAACCGTTTTGAAAAAATAACCCAGTAAAGAGATTGATTATGGAAATTATAATTTCATTCGCGACGGAAGACTTTATCACTCCTGAACATGACGAAGTACTTTTATGGCTCGCCGAAATGCTGTCAAAAAGAGGAATAAAGGGCTGCTTTCATCTGACCGGGGATTTGGCAAGGGAACTTCGGGACAGACGCAGAAAAGACATAATCAGAGCTCTGCAAAAACATGAAATCGGTTATCACTGCAATACTCACGGCGCGTATCCATTTATCTTTTCCGTCTGCGAAAACATGGACTGGGACAGCGCCGTTTCCCGGCTGATGGAGACTGAAGCGAAAGGCATTCACGATATTTCCGAAATCACCGGTACTTTTCCCAAATACTTTGTGATTGAATTCGCCAGGGCCCCACAACTTATATACGCCATGCGGATGCTCGGTATAAGCACTCTGGGCCTCTCTGAACTGCCATCCATGGAAAAACCTTTCGTCTCATATGCTGGATCCCTGTGTTATTCCGGTCCCATCATGGGACTTGAGCCGCCGCAGATGGAGCAAAAACGATTGCAGAACATGAAAAATGAATTTGACGCGCTTTACAGTAAAGCTTCTGAAGGAGAATATGACGGAATACTGAAAGTATTTCTGCATCCCTACAAACTTATCTATCCACATGCAGAGGCTTCATGGGTCAGCCGCAATGACATTTACAGAAAATATGACGTTAAAAATAAATGGCTTGTTCCCCCGCTCTTTCCTGCCAAAACTATAAAACGGCTTCATCGTGAATTTGAAGAAATAGTGGATTATATATTGGAACACAAAGGGGTTAAGTTTCTAAGCACCTCTGAACTTTCAGATAAATACAGGACAAGATATCCTTCCTTCGTAACGCTAAAATCATTACTTGAAATCGCGGAAAAGTCCATTGCAGAGACTACATTCATAAAATCAGGCGGCATATATTACTCTCCTGCTGAAATTTTAGCCATGGCTGTTTACGCGCTGAAGGAATTTGAAAAAAACAAAAAACTTCCTGAAGAAATAATTTACCGAAATATACTGGGGCCGGTTGAAAGTGCTCCGCCATTCAGGAAAACCGGGAAAATAAAAACAGAAAATATTCTGAAAACCATGGATAATATAAACAGAAAAATTGATTTTCACCAGAGAATGCCTTCTCATATTGAAATTGGGAAAGACACGCTCCCTCCGGGGGGTGCCTTCAAACTTCTGATGAAGGTTCTCGTAAGTCTTTCCAAGGGCAATAAACTGCCATATCATGAGGCCGGAAGTTTTCAGGACTTTCCATCAGTATCAGAGGAAAAGTATTTTCAGACAAAGACATTCACGCGTCCGATATATCCGGAAAACTTCACCGGGAAAAATATCTGTGTTTCCAACAAACTCCAATCATGGTCATATAAGCCTTCAATTAAAATATAAACAAAGGAAAATTCATGAATTTGAAACTGAATGAAAAAAGCATACTGAAAGACTTTATCAGTTGGGTAAAAATAGACAGTCCGAGCGGCGAAGAAGAGAAGATAAGCAGGGAAATAATCAAACGCCTGAAAAAGGCGGGCTGCTCCGTTGAAGCCGATAAGATTGGAAACATTAAAGCCACTTTAAAGGCGTCAAGAGGAAATGAGAAAATACCGTTTAAACTTTTTTCAGCGCATATCGACACTGTCGAGCCGGGGCGCGGGATAAAGCCTGTAGTACTGAAAAACGGGCTGATACGTTCCGACGGCAGAACAATACTGGGCGCGGACGACAAGGACGGACTCACCGCGATAATACAGGCCCTTGAATATGTGGTGAAAAATAAAATCCCTCATGGAGCTATTGAGCTTCTTCTCAGCGTTTGTGAAGAACGCGCCACAGAGGGAAGCCGCCAGATAAAAAAAGGCTGGCTGAAATCAAAATGCGGATGGATTTTTGACGGCCCCGGCCCCATAGGCAGCATTCATCACAGTGCTGTTGGTTCCGCTGAATTCAACATAGAAATTACAGGAAAAGCCGCACATGCTGGAGCATGTCCCGAACTTGGCATCAACGCCCTTAAAACCGCGGCAAACGCCATCGCAAGGATACAGCTTGGAAGGCTTGCGGACAATCACACTGTAAATATAGGGATTTTCAAATCCGGCGTGGCTAAAAACATTGTTCCGCCAAACGCTGAAATAACAGGTGAAGCGCGTTCAACCGTCGTCGGCAAAATAAACGAGTCCATTTCCCTGATTGAAAAAATATTCGCGGAAGAATGCAAAAAGACAGGCGCAAAGTTCAGTTTCAAACACATGATAAGTTATTATCCCTACAAGCTTAAAAGTAATTCGGAACTGATACGCTATACATCGTCAATTCTACGTAATGCCGGCTTCACTCCTGAAGTCAAAGGCATAAAGGCCGGGACGGACGCGAACAATCTTAACAGGCTCGGCATGGAAGTGCTGGTACTTTCCACTGGCAGAAATAAAAACCATTCCGTCGAAGAAGAGACAAATATCAGTAATATCATTGCCATGAGCAAACTGGCGATAGAGCTTATGAAAGCATGATATACTAATATATAAAAGTATTCCAACATAATTTTATCATATATACCATAAATAATTTATTTATTCATGGTATTTTTTATTTACAGCTTGCATTATCTTCATTTATCAGATATAATTGGTATATCTGTAAAGCGTATAAATATATACCATAACCAAGCAAAGGCAGATGAATAATGCAAGTAAAAGCGCATGTTTTGAGAGAAATAAAAGAACCCGTCAAAGTCCCGCTCTCCACACTCGGATACAGGGACTTTACATCAAATGAAGACTGGTATCACAATCTCATTTCGTTCACCTCTCTCAGGTATCTGAAAGAACGGGACAGCGTATTATGCGGCATGACATCGTTCGATACGGACATAATGTATGAGTTTTCATGCAGAGATAAAAAATTCAGATGCCTGGATTACGGAAAAGTAAGCGAAAAATTCGAGATAAAAATACACCGTTCACTTCATATAATGAAAGACGGCAGCGCGATAGGGGCGACAGCCTGTCTTCACAGGGAAGACCAGCGCGGAGAAGGTCCCGGCGGGCGCATATTCAGGCTCGATATAGAAAAAGCCAATTATGATTTTCTGGGTATTCCCGTGGAATACGATTATATCCAGACCATAACAGTAGATGAGAAACGCGGGCTCATATACGGTTTCACATATCCGGTTTTTAATTTTTTTGTTTTTGACATGAAAAAAAGAAAAAACAGAAGGGTTGATTACGTCGGAAGCATACCCCACATAGTGGCGCTGGACGATAAGGGCCGCTATTGGGCAACGTGGAACAACAGGACGCATAATCTCTTCCGCTACGACCCGGACAATGACAAGATGGAATTCTTTCAGCACAATCTCCCGCAGACTAAAAATTCATGCAGCCTGATGTATCCGGGCGCGGGCCCCATAGACGGGATGATAAACGGGGGCGACGGTTTCCTGTACATCGGCGAGGCTTATGGAAACATAGACAGACTGAATCCCGAAACCGGGGAAGTTTACGATATTGGCAAACCGCTTCCCGGCGAAACACGCATTCCCGCCCTTGAAAAAGGACCTGACGGAAGACTTTACGGGATAGCAGGTTTTCTGGGAAGATGTCATCTCTTTTCAATGGATTTGAAAAACGGAAAATTTGAAGACCTGGGGCATATAAGAGATTCAGAAACAGGAGAAGCTTTATTCATAGGACATGACTTGTGTTTTGCCGGAGATGGGACTATTTTTATAGGAGAAACGGATACCGCCCACCGGGCCGGCTATCTGTGGGAATGTAAAATCTGAAAATGAAAGGCTTTCTCAAAATGAAAAAACTCCTCCGTCTCCTCTTTATCGCAATCATCTTCCAATCCGCGGTAGCGTTCGCGCAAGACACAGTAGCGCCTAAAACTCCAATATGCTCCTTAAGGCTTCTGCTTCCTCCGGCTGTTTACGCTGTGCCGGGACACGAGATAAGTATCTATTTTGATAACGTGATATTGACCCCGTGCGTAAAGAATTATCTTTTTGATGTTGACTGCAAAGCCGGACGTCAGGACCAGGAACGCTGGCGTTATACGCCCGAGTCAAAGGACGTTGGAAGTTTTCCATTTTCATTGAAAGTTTTCGACACCTTTGATAAATTAGCAGGGGAAGCATCCACGACAGTTTACCTGAGTCCGGCAAATGCCGGGGCCGGGAAAAATATAAGCCTGCTCATCGTAGGGGACAGCCTTACCGACGCATCTGTTTATCCAAAAGAATTATACAAGCTTTTCAAAAATGAAGGCAATCCTAACGTCAAATTCATAGGAAGCCACGCAGGACACGGTTCGGAAGTCAAGGAAGGCGTTCCGGGGCACGAAGGAAGAGGCGGCTGGACTTGGAACAGTTTCTGCACAAAATGGACAGAAGAAAAGGATAAACCATATCGCGCTAAAAGTCCCTTTCTTGTTTTAAAGGAAGGAAAGCCCGTACTTGATTTCAAAGCTTATTGTGATAAATACAACGAAGGCAAAGCCCCCGACTTCATCACCATTATGCTCGGGATAAACGACAGTTTTGGAGCAACCGACGAAACCATAGAAAAAAGCATTGACAGCATGTTCGGTTATGCGGATACCCTTCTCGCCGAATTTCGCAAAGTCGGGCCAAACACAAAAATAGGCATAGTGCTTATTCCTCCTCCTGCGGCAACACAAGACGCGTTCGGCTCCAATTACAAATGTGGACAGACCCGCTGGCAGTACAGGAAAAATCAGCACAGGGTTGCCGAGAGGCTCATTCAGAAATTCGCGGGAAAAGAAAAGGAAAATCTTTTCATAATTCCGGCTTATATAAATATCGACTGTGTCAACGGTTTCCCGAAGAAGCAGGAGACTGCGAATTCCAGATCAAGCGTTAAAATATCCCGTGATTCAAACGGAGTACATCCTGCGCCGGAAGGTTATCTCCAGATAGCGGACTCCATATATTACTGGTTGAAATATCAACTGAGCCAAGAGAAATAAAATGAACACTAATGAAGTCTTTCATGCTTACGAGAGACGTTTCGCAAAAGTGATGTCGGAAATTCCGGTCAGAAAACCATGGCTGGAAAAAGACAGGGAAAAAATAATATCCGCCACCAAGAAATGCCTCGGCATCAAAGATGAATGGATACCTGAAATCAAAGCTGAAACCTTGCGTACCGTCAAGGGCGAAGGCTTCAGCATTGATTTCATAAAGTTTGAATCATGGAAAAGTACCGTCGGCACCGCGCACATTTATAAACCGGAGATCCCGGCAGGCGAAAAAGCCCCTCTTGTAATTCTCTGCTGTGGACATGGCGCAAACGGAAAACTCTGTCCCGGATATCAGGCAATGGCAAGACGTCTGGCAAAACAGGGCGCAATGGTCATTGTTCCCGATAACATAGGACAGGGCGAACGCGTTCCCATGGGACACAGCGGCCCCGTAATCCCTTTCGCCTGCGGAATGAGCGTACAGGGCCTAATCGTAATGGAAACACTCGCTTGGCTCGAATGGGCAAAAAAAAATCCCCTTGTGGACAAATCTCGACTGGCGGCAATAGGCAATTCCGGCGGCGGTACACTTACAATGTTCCTCGCGGCATTAGGCAAAGGGCTTTCCGCAATATCTTCTTCGGGATATCCAAATACGTTCGAATTCATCGCCCGGAAAGAGAAAAAACATTGCCACTGCAATATTCTCCCCGGAATAGTCGGACGTCTTGAAATGTGGGAACTTTACGGAGTATTCGCACCAAACAAACTTATGCTCTTTCAAGGACTGGAAGACTCTCTTTTCCCGGCGGACATATTTTATTCCACCGCCAGAAAAGTTAAATCCGTTTATGAAGAGATGAACGCGGCAGGCGCATTTTGCTTTGAAGTAATGCCCGGAAAACATCCCTGGAACAATGATAAAAGATTCCTCATAAGCTCTTTTCTTGCGGAAGCTTTGAAACTGCGTCCGTCGGAGAATCTGGAAAAAGATGACAAATGCCTCATGGGAGAAGAGGAAAAATGCCTGGAAAAATGGCCAGAAAACGCATTATCGGCAGATGATATCGCCAGAAACCTAAGCGGACTTAATCCGCCTGACAGCCTGAAACTCAGCGATGTATATCCGCCCAATCCCATGCCTGAAGAAATTTCACAAGTTTCTTCAAGGGGAGATACCATGCAGATACTCGCCCAGTTTGAATGTTTTTTATCCGACGGGAAAAAAATAATCTAAAATACCAAGGGAGATAAAAATGTTTTCAAAGGTACTCGAAACGCCACGCTGCATGAATATGGGATTTCATTACACGCGCCAGTACAGCCGCAGAAGCCGTGTAAACGTCATGGGGCTGGTTGACCATTCCACCGAAGAGTGGTCCCGCTGGTATGAAAAAGCTCACGGCGCTGAAGCCATGAAAAAGATGGCGGAACACGGTTATAGTCTCATGGAAATACATTTTCTTTACGGATACGGGCTGAAAGGCGAAAAGGAAGAAATCGAACTTACGAAAAAAATGGTTTCCAACGCTCACAAATTCGGCATTAAAGTACTCGGATATTTTCAGTTTTTTTCAGTGCAGGAGGAATTATTCTTTCTCGAAAACCCCTGGGCCGCAAAATGCATTCAATTGAAAAGCGACGGCAAACGCCATGAATACGCCTATGACCGCCCTGCCCTATGCTTCACAAACAAACAAGTGCAGGACTATTACCTGAAAGGAATAGAAATCGGGTTGAAATACTGCGATCTGGACGGCATAAGGCTGGACAATGATTACTACAAGGGATGCTACTGTCCGAACTGTCAGAAAGAGTTCAGGGCATATCTGAAAAAGAATTTTTCCAAAAAAGAAGCGAGGAGGGTTTTCGGATTTGAGGATTTGAGCGGAGTATCGCTTGTACCGCCTCTGGAAGACGGAAACGGAAGAGGCGGAGACCCCTTATGGTCTGCAATGGTGAAATTCCGCCAGCAGCAGCGTCAGGGAATTATGAAAATGATATCTGATAAAATCCTTTCTATAAAGCCTGACGGAATACTAGGCGGCAATCCTGCCGTAAGCAGAAAACCAAGTGACGCTTTCAGAATAAATGTATATCCGCCGGATCTGGGAAAAACCCATCATCTAATCTGTTCCGAAAACAGCCTTTTCCCAGCTAGAACAGGCGCCTCCATACGTCATCAGGTAACTATTTACAAACATGGGCAATCCTCAGATTTCAAGGTCTTCCCATCGCATCATCTCTATACAGCGGAAGGCAGGACACGCTGGCCGGAAAACATGGAAGAATGCGCCCTGACCCTCTGCGAGGCCCTTTGTTTTGGCGGACATGTTCCCTGCACCACATGGGGTTTGAGGATGGATGGAGATGAGAACAAAACACTATATGAAAGGCCCCATTTTATTGAGGCGTTGCATCCGGTCAGGGATTTTTTGAGGGAACACCAGAATGTTTATAAGTCCGCAAAATGTTCTGCGACAGTCGGCATATACATGAACAGGGAATCTCTGAACAGCGACAGTATCAGGGCATGGCATTCAATACAGGGAGCAATACAGCTTTTGCTGGCAAATCACGTACCCTTCCGGTTCATAGACGAAGATGAAGACGGCATAATGAAAGACCTCGAACTCCTGATAATTCCCGATATAAGGCTGGTGAGCGAAAAACAGCTCGACCATTTCAGGAATTTTCTGAAAACCGGAAAAATCCTCCTCAGCGGCGAAGCCTGCCTTTACGACGAATACTTCCTCCGGCGCGAAAAAAGCGAATGGACAAAGTTCCTGTCCAGCAAAAACATTGAATATCTTAAAGACTGCCCTGAAAAAGCTGATGAAAAAAAGGTGGAATATTTCCACGGCGGAAATTATGTAAAAATACCGTTTCCAGAAAAAGGCAGCCAGTTTATGAAAGCGCTGAAGAGCGTTTACAAGCCGCTTATAAGCGCGGAAGGCAGTCCGTTTATAGCGATAGATTTTTTTGCCAACCCGAAGAAGGAATATTTCATTCACCTGCTGAATTATGACAACAATAAGCCTGCTGATTTTTCCGTCACAATAAACAGGAACATCAAATCCGCCGAGTTTTATTTTCCAGAAGTGCTGGGCCCGGCCCTCCAGCCGTCAATGTCCCTGCAGAAAGATTCGGCAACTATAAAAATAAAGAAACTCCATACCTACATGGTCATAAAGTTTCAGTTAGCAGGCTTGCCGTAAACGGCAGGGCCCTTGCGGTATTCGGTTTTTTCAAGCCATTCCTGCGGGTAACCGGCCCTTTCTCCGGGACGTTTCGCGTTGAGGTATCCCGAGCTGTAATTCACTATGAGGGAATCGGCAAGGCCCCACCATTCACGGATTACTTTTTCGGCATTCTCGGAACAGTAATTCGTCAGATACTTTTTAAGGTTTTCAGGTTTCTGCTGGTAAAGCATAAGGGCTTCCGTATCTATTACCTGAAGTGTGCTTATTTCGGATGTCTCTATTTCATTCTGTTTTGCCTGTATGTCCTTTATCATATAGGAATACTTGAGTTCAGCCCAATTTGCCGTAAAGTTAAAAACGCGCCAGGCAAAACTTCTGTCAATTTTATCAACTGAACCATACTGAAAAGACTTCGGCAGATCTGAAACACCTGCATAAAAAGGCATATAGCATGTCGCATGAGGAACGTCAAAACCAGCCCACATGACTCCGCCTATCGGGTCGGGCAACCAGCCTCTGGCCTGACAGATATAGGAATAGCCCGTATAAGGTACGCATACGGGGCGTTCCCATGCGCCGGGTTGTTTTGTTTCGGGCATTTTCAGGAGGCCCCCGATTGAATCATATTTGCCGATATATCTCGAAGGGGACGAAAACGGGCCGGCCGCTATACCTTTTGCCATATCAAATTCAGTTCCTTCGAAATGATCCCTGTGAAGCGCCATCATGTCTTTTACGGCGAGTTTCCGGGCGGGCATGATGGAAAACGGATATTCTTCCGTAAAGGAATCCGCCACCCAGGGATTCAGGTTCAGGGCCGGATTGATTATCGAAAATATTCTCCATACCCGTCTGAGGCTGTAATAAGGATGATGAAATTCACCCAGGCTCACGGTTTTGAGCCAGTCAAGTTTTCCCTCGGATGGCGCCCACCAGCCGTATTCCTCGGCCATCTTAAAAATCTTTTTTGAATAAAGCATATCCGGACTGTCCGTTTCAATCTCGCGTATTCTGAACTCGTTTGCCGCGACAAAAACTTCTCCGTCCGGAACTTTTTTAGCGACCCAGAGGCCGCCTTCGAGGTCAGGTGAACAGCAGAGCTCCATAACCCAGCCTTCATAGGCGTCCGCAAAAATCAGGGTTTCGCCTGTCCCGAAATAGCCGTATTTGTCTATAAGCTCACCGACAAGGATTACAGCATCTTTCGCTTTTTTACAACGTTCAAGAGCTATGCGCGAAAGTTCAGGTGAAAACATGATTCTTTTTCCATATTCGGGTATTGCCATTACTTTGGCGTTGCATGTGCATTCGCCTGACATGAGCTGATGTTCGTTCATTATGCCATAATTGGCGTCGAAATAAGCGTAAGTGCGGGGTACTTGCTCTATATATCCCACGGGTATTGTGCCTTTGTGCCCTGGGGTGTTGTAAGCGGGGGCCCTGCTTTTATTTACTATTCTGGGATAATTGCAGTTGGAGCCGAATACAGGACGCGAATAGTTTTTGCCGTAACTCCCGGCAGGGACATAAACTATGCGCTGGTCGGCGAATTCGTTATCATCGGTATGGCTTACCATCATAGAACCGTCCGCGCTGGCGCCCTTTGTCACGAGAATAGTTGTACACGCGTCTGAAAAATGAATGAACGAAAAAATCAGCAACACTGAAAATATTTTTTTTAACATAAGGTCTCCTTGTTTCCCGATTAAAATATCACTAAATGTGCCTTGCGACAATGAAACGTTCAATTCCGTTGAAATCTTTTTTTATTTGGATTTCGTTAAATTTCGCCTCTGAAAGAATTTTCCGGACTTTTTCCGCCTGGTTTATGCCCAGTTCAAGCATGAGCAGGCCGTTTTCAAAAAGAAATTCAGATACCTGTTCAATCAGGCGCGCTATCAGGTCAAGGCCGTCATAACCTCCGGCAAGGGCGAGTTCCGGCTCAAATTTTCCGACTTCTTCGGGCAATGCTTTGAGTTCGTCCTCAGAAACATAAGGCAGGTTCGCGGCAATCACATGAAATTTAACGCCACTTACAGCATCAAGGAGATTTCCCTGAATGAAACGCGCGTTCTCAAGTCCGTACCTGCGTCTGTTTGCTTCAGCGTATTTCAAAGCCTCCGGGCTTATGTCTATGCCTGTTACGCGCGCGTCTTTTCTTTCGTAGGCCGCAGAAAGAGTTATCGCGCCGCTTCCCGTGCCGACGTCGCAAATTTCAGGATTAGCGGGGGCCATTTCCACAATCATTCCTGCCAGAATTTCCGTTTCCGGTCTGGGTATCAGAACGCCCGGCCCGACATTAAGGGTAAGTTCCCTAAAAAAAGCTCTTCCGTAAATGTATTGAAGGGGTTCCCCGGCAAGGCGTCTGGCTGTATTGCGTCTGATATTTTCGACAGTTTCGGGAGAAAGAGGCCTGAATTTATCGGCATGGAGTTCGAGACGGGATATTGAGAGGGCTTCCGTTACAATATATTCAGCGTCGGAAAGAGGCTGCCGGAGGGAGCCTTTTTCAAGGGCTGACACCGTTTCTTCAAGTATATCTGAGAGTGTGACTTTAATATTCGTATTCCTCTGTAAATAAGGAAGGAGAGAAAAGGCCGGAAACTATTTTTCGCTTCCGGCTTCGGAAATAATATCGATAAATTCATTTTTCGATACTTCTTCCAGGCTTTTGCCTTTTGCCTTGAGTTTTTCATTCACCTTGATAGCGGTTTCCACCATCCGCTCATGTGTTTCCTCGGAACCACCCGCAAGGTAGAAATTCTCACCTTTGGTCATCCGGGAATGACCATCCTTATTATCAAAGCCTATCCCCAAAAGAAGGGCTTTTTTATTTTTTCCGCCTTTATTGTCTGTATTTCTTGGAGACACCATATATTAAACACCTCTGAAAGCTAATATCACTGCATTAATTATAGCACTGAAAGCCTCATAATCAAAGGCTGAAAAACGAGGCTTTTCCATAAACTGCCGTTTTTAATTTCCCGAATATATCAGTTTATCATTTCGGGAATTGCAATTTTACAGAGGCAGTCCTATATTTCCTGCGAATCTGAAAATGGCATAAAATTTTTTGTTCTTCAAAAGGGGGGCTTTTATTTAATTCTCCCGGAGAATTTTTGTTTTATGTGTAATCTTATATATTCACAGACTAAGGGTTTCCATGATGAAAAAGAAACAGACGGAAGAAAAAGAAATGAAAGGCGCCGAGATAGCGATAAGATGCCTCGAAAAAGCGAATGTCGAGACAATTTTTGCGTATCCGGGCGGACAGTCAATCGAATTGCACCAGGCCCTGAAGGACGCAAAAATCAGAGTCGTGCTTCCAAGGCATGAACAGGGCGGCGCGTTCGCGGCAGTGGGTTATGCCAGGATAACAGGCAAAACCGGTGTCTGCATGGCTACCAGCGGCCCCGGCGCGACAAATCTTATCACCGGCATAGCTGATGCCTACATGGATTCCGTTCCCCTGGTAGTGGTAACAGGACAGGTAGGAACACATTTCATCGGCAAAAACGCCTTTCAGGAAACTGATATAATCGGAATAACCAGGCCTATCGTAAAACACAGCTATCTTGTCATGGACATAAATGACATACCCAAGATATTCGCGGAAGCTTTTTATCTGGCGAACAGCGGCAGGCCGGGGCCTGTCGTCATAGACATACCCAAGAATATACAGCAGCAGCGCAGTGTCCCGGTATTCCCCGAGGAAGTAATTCTCCGCGCTTACAGGCCGGAGCATAAACTCAACGAGGCCGATGTCTTGAAAATAAAGGACGCCATAAAGGACTGCAAACGTCCGTGCATTTATGCCGGAGGCGGCATCATTACGGCGGAAGCTTCGGATGCTCTCAGAAAATTTGCGGAATCCTTCAACATACCGGTTGTAACGACCCTTATGGGAATAGGCTGTATTCCTGATAAACACCCGCTCTGCCTTAAATGGCTCGGTATGCACGGCACCGTTTACGCGAATAACGCCGCTAACGAAGCAGATCTGCTCCTGGCTTTCGGGGCTAGATTCGACGACAGGGTTACAGGGCCGGTAAAAACATTCGCGCAGGACGCTAAAATCGTTCACGTCGATATAGATTTGTCTGAAATCAACAAAAACAAACATGCCGATATCGGCGTACTCGCCGATATAAAAGACATGCTCGACGCACTGAACAAAGCTCCCATTTACAAGGAATACAAAGAATGGCACGCCCAAATCAGGGAGTGGAAGAAAAAATATCCTCTCTCTTATAAAGAAAACAACAATATACAACCGCAATACGTCATCCAGACCCTTTCCAGACTTACGAAAGGCGAAGCGGTCATTGTCCCGGGGGTCGGACAGCACCAGATGTGGTCAGGCCAGTATTACGAATACAAGTATCCCAGACAGTTCCTTACATCGGGAGGACTCGGCTCAATGGGCTTTGGACTTCCCGCCGCAATGGGCGCTAAAATAGCATGTCCGGATAAGCTCGTCGTAAATATAGACGGTGACGGAAGCTTCCAGATGAACATTCAGGAACTCGGCACCATACACAATGAGGATGTCTGGCTCAAAATGATTATCCTGAACAATCAGCATCTGGGAATGGTTGCCCAGTGGGAAGACCGTTTCTACGGGAGCCGCAGGGGAAATACCGATCTGAGAAATGCCAGGTCCAATCGCCCGTATCCTGATTTCGTAACCATCGCCAAAGGCTATCAAATTCCCGGACGCGAAGTTTACAAAAAGTCCGAAGTTGAAGATGCCATACGCGAAATGCTTGAAACTCCGGGGCCATTCCTTATTGATTGTCATACAGGATATCAGGAGCATGTGTTGCCCATGATACCTCCAGGCAAGACATATAAAGATATACTAAACGAATAAATATTCCGAAGGGTATTTTTCAATTGGGAAATATGGCGACCGAAACAGCGGTATTACAATCAGGGGGCTATGCTCATGAATAAAATCATATATGCGGCACTGCTTTCAGTACTGTTTGTAACGGCCCTTCCTGCGGCAAAAGCCCCGGAACTCAAGGTGCAGTCCATACTCGCTTCGGTAAACGGAGAGCCCATAAGCCTTCTCGACGTCATATTTGAAACAGGGCGCGAGGAGGCCAAATTATGCGCGCTCTATTCCGGACAGGAACTCTGGGAGGAAACACGGAAACTCAGAAAAAAAGTCCTTGAGGACATCATCGCGCGAAAACTGATTTATGCCGATTACCAGAGCAACCCGTTTACAATACCCCCCCAGTACATAGAGGATATGATGGACGCGCTGGCTTCCGAATTCGCCGGGGGAACAAGGGACAGCCTCGACAAAAAAGCAAAAAAAATGGGCACTTCGACGAAGGAACTCAAGGAAAAAGCTAAAATCAAAGTCGCCGTCGAAATGATGATGAGCGACCAGTGCTTCAAAAACATATTGATAACTCCCAAAGACACCTACGAATATTTCCAGCAGCATAAAGAAGAATTTTCCACTCCCGCGCAAGTCGAAATTGAAATGATATTTTTGAAAGACAACGAAGAAAAAAAAGACAGTATCAAGGAAACCATAAGGGAGATCACTGAGGATACAAAAAGCGGAGACGCCAAAATCTTCAGGTCCCTCGCAGTGCTTCATTCAGAAGGCCCGAACGCGGAAAATGGCGGTTCCCTCGGTTGGATAGACGAAACAAAACTCCGCTCTGAATTCGCCGCGGCATTGAAAGGCGCAAGCCCGGGCACCGTCGCGGGACCGGTCAAAACGGAAGAAGGGGTATATTTTTTGAGACTGGCGGAAAAAAAAACAGAGGAAAACCTTCCATTTGAAGGCGTCGAAGCAAAAATCAAGGAACGCCTGGAACAGAAAGAACGGGAAATCGTATATAAAAAATATATCGAAGATTTGAAAAGCAAAGCCGTCGTCAGATACTATTTTTAACCTGTCCGCTCAATTCGTCCCTGAAATCGCAACCGTTATTTTATTATTTCACCCGATAAGGTCTATGGGGGGTTCTTTTCATCCCGATAAAGGGCGTCCTGCTGAAGACCCATTATCTTCGTGTGTATGGAGATAATGTTATCATGTTCATCCATACGGCGCTCGATTCTTTCAAATCTTTTTTCGATCCCGTTTAATATCTTGTCTGTCTTTAAGGGGTTTTGAAAGATCTTATCTCTGTGACTGATTTTGTGTCCAGACACAGAAAACCTTGTGGCCGGAATTTTCCCAATTGAATGAGATTCTTCACAAATATCTTACGAAATCACAGAAAAAATCATATCTTAAAATTAAATTACACGGTATGCTCAGAATTTTAGAAATCGCGGAAATACTTAATGTAAAATCTATTACAAATTAGTCAGCGGGGTCGTACCCGGAGGACCCGACCCGGAGGAAATCAATCCATTGGGAAAAACTGTAATTGGAAACACAAAACCGAAGTTCTGGAGCTTAGACCAATTTACGGTATATCGTAAATTGGTCTTGACTATTTTACGATATATCGTATATTGGTAGCATGAAAAATTTAAAAAGAATATACGGAAGCATTATATCCGGTCACTTGAAAACAAACCGTCAAATGGTGTTTGTGACAGGGCCGAGGCAGGTGGGGAAAACTTTTGCCTGCCGGAGTCTGCTTCAGGATAAATCAAAATACGTCAACTGGGATAATCTCGACGACAGGGCCCTTATCTTGAAAGGACCTTCGGCGCTTGCCTCAAAATTGCAACTGGACAGATTGTCCGCATCCAAAACTGTAATTGTGCTGGATGAACTCCACAAGTTTTCAAAATGGAAATCGTTCCTGAAGGGATTTTTCGACACATACGAGGAACAGGCAAGCATCCTCGTTACCGGCAGCCTGATGATGAACATTCACAGGAAGTCCGGAGACAGCCTGATGGGACGTTATTTCCTTTACCGGATGCATCCTTTTTCAATTGCAGAGCTGGCAAATACGGACATTCCCAGCCATAAATCGATTGTGCGACCGCCATCGCGCATTTCCGAAAAAGATTTCAATGCGCTTTATGAGCATGGCGGTTTCCCTGAGCCTTTCATCAACCGCACTAAATCTTTTACCTCCCGCTGGTGGGGGCTGAGGCTTGAACAGCTTATAAAGGAAGATATGCGGGACATGACCAGGCTTCATGAACTGGCACAACTTGAAGTGATGGCCAGGATACTGCAATCGCGCTCCGGGACACAACTAAATTATTCGACTCTTGCCTCGGAGGTCAGGGTTTCCATTGACACCGTCAGACGCTGGACTGATGCGCTTTGCTCTATGCAGTTCGGGTTTATGCTCAGACCATGGCATAAAAATATTTCCAATTCCCTGCTGAAAGAACCCAAGTGGTATCTCCGGGATTGGACCGGCATAAATGACCCGGGGGCCAGGATTGAAACTTTTGTCGCATGTCATCTGCTCAAGGCTGTTGAGGGATGGACAGACCTGGGTTTCGGCGATTTCTCGCTTTTTTATCTCAGGGACAAGATGAAAAGGGAAGTTGATTTTCTGATTGTAAGGGATGGCATTCCCTGGTTTCTTGCCGAGGTGAAGAAAAGTGATGACAAGATTTCAAAATCCTTGCATTATTTTATGGAAAAGACAGAGGCCCCGCATGCATTCCAAATCGTATTTGACGCTGATTACGTTGACGCTGACTGTTTCGCATCAAAAGGTAAAGGGAAACCGCTGATAGTTCCTGCAAAAACGCTGCTCTCGCAGTTAATTTGAAATATAGAGAAAGAATATCAATCGAGGTTACCCCTTATGATGACAGAGCAACAATTGTTTGAAAAGTTACAGCTTATAGAGAGGCTCTTTGAAGGGGCGGCGACTCCGGGCGAACGCAATGCCGCCGCCAATGCGCGGGAAAGGATAAAACAGCGGCTGGAGGAAATAGAAAAATCCGAGCCGCCCGTTGAATATAAATTTTCGCTTCACGATGTATGGGCGCGCAAGCTTTTCACCTCTTTATTGCGCCGTTACGGCATTAAGCCTTACCGTTATTACCGGCAGAAGCATACAACCGTCATGGCGCGGGTTCCGCATAAATTCGTCCAGGAAACCTTGTGGCCGGAATTTTCCCAGTTGAATGAGACCTTGCATAAGTATCTTAACGAAATCACGGAGAAAATCATATCTGAAAACGTCTTCTCCGACAACTCCGAAGCGGAAGTTATCAGCGATGCCCCGGGGCTATTATCTGAATAATTCGTTAATGCGTATTTCTGATATCGACCACGCCAATCCCTTCTTTGCCTTCGATAAGAAATATGCCGTCCTTGAAGGACAGAAGAACTTCTCTATCTTTGTTGCGATATTGTAGCAGGAAAATATAGCTTCCTCCGGGATTTGCGCCCTTGAACCTGTCACCGAAACTCGCCTTGTTCAGGTTATCTTCTATGTGTCGAATCCGTATATCATCTCTTAAGCCTGGCAAATGCCAGTAATTGTAGATGGCTATGATTTTTGATACATTTTCCCAGTCCAGAAATTCGTTCACCGATCCCTTCAGATTGGAGTTCAGGCTTTGTACTCTGTCATAGAGATCTTCTTTCGATTTGTCAAAAAACCATCCAAGAGTTACAAAGCCGCCAGGGTTCGTAACTTCAGGAAGTTTTTCAGCATGGACTGAAATTATCGATAGCATAACTATAAATGAGATTAGGATTTTCATCGTATTTCTGTAATCGGTCAACCCGCCTTGCCGCATACGGCGCCGACGACGCGGCGCCCTCCCCTATTTTCGTTCTTGCACGCTCAACGGGGGAGGGTTTTGCTTCGTCAAAACCGTCTTTCCGCACCCTCAAATAAGGCGACTGACCGATTACCGAATTTCTCCATTAGGTTATCTTAATAATATAAACCATCAAAAGCAAGTTTTCTTTACATGTCAGGTTTTTAGGGTAAAGAATTTCCCATTTTATTGCCCTGCGTATTCCGAGCCTGCCGTACTGACTGAGCGAAGCGAAGGAGGCTGGCGACGGCAGGCGGTTATAGCATGTACAACGTGGACGTGTATCAATTCATATAATAGAACGGAAGCTTTCCACAATTTAAAATAGTTATATATTCATAAAAATATGAACTTAACCGGCTTTGCCGGGACTTTAAGACGGTTGCGATGACGCGCAACCACAATTATACATTGGCATACCCTTGGCGTGGAGGCCCGCGAAGCGGGCTTCACAATGGCGTTTCGCGCCCTTCGTCAAATCCGTTTCTCTGATAACAATTTCCTATACAATTAAATTACACGGTATGCTTAGAATTTTAAAAATCGTGGAAATACTTAATGTAAAATCTATTACAAGTTAATCAGCGGGGTCGAACCCGGAGGGAAAAAAACCCGGAGGGAAAAAAATCCGGAGGGAAACCTTTCTGACTTTTTCAGAAAGCCTTAATTATACTTCTGAGATTCTATTTTCCCGGCTTCTGTCAAACGCCATGCAGCACTAGGTCCTTCTAAATTAGGACAACGTTCCAGATATCCTGCATCACGAAGTTTATAAAATTCAATCTTGACTAAATTTTCAGATTTAATTCCTGTAATTTCACGTGCTTGTTTATTTGTAATCGTATTGTTTTTCTTAAAAAATTTGAGTATTGCTTCTGCTGGTTGCGCTAAGGGAATATGAGGTAAGATAACTTTTACTGTATTCCCATCCTCATGTATTAACGGGGCTTGCAGCCCCCATTCTTTCATTTTTTGAAAAGTTGTATTCAATCCTTCACCTAAATCTTTATTGGGTGCTTCTTTATATCGATTAAGAGTTCTAATTATTTTGGGATTTCTTGCATATCGTGCATCCAAAATATTCTTTTCTGTTACATAACCTGGCAATTTCCCAGGACTAATCATTTCTATCCTATTATTATAAATAATTACCTGAATATCATCTGAAATTGAATAATCCCTGTGTATTACGGCATTTACAAATACTTCCCATACCGCTTCTGGAGGATAATCCATCGTTTTCAGTCCATCTAGTGTCCAAGCACTTACAGAAGACATAATTTGTGTAATTTTTTTCACAGCTTTATGAATTAATTGATAGAGAGATCCCTCAATAGTGTATTGTTCTGCCAAATGTTCACGTTCCGGAGTGTCCTCTCTAGTTTCATATCGTGTTATTTTTACTGCACATTTTCTGGGAATTACTGCACTGGGAGAATCATGAAATAGTAAGACTGATACAATTCGAGGTTCCCATGTTTTAAAGTCAAAAAGGTTTTGATTAATACAAAACTCAAGAGGGTCTGTTTTTGGAGAATATTCTAAAAGAAATCGTGTAAGTTCTGAAGAATAAACTATTTGTTCTGGTTGAATTTCTTTTAATAAGAAATCTTCAAAAGACATTGCTCCTTTCGCAAATGATAATTCTGTGATTTTTTGAGGATCATTAAGAGGTAATGATTGAGCTCCACATCTTTGATAAACCACATTATCCGAGGTATAGTGAACAAATGAACTTTTTTCAACAAGAACTCTTAATACATAACCTTTACGTGTATTACATTTTAGAAATTCAAATTTCAAGTCTGGTGTTGGGGTAACTGCTGAAATCGCTTGTAAACAAGAATTTAAATCTTCAATTTTTTCTTTACCGGACCATCTCATCGTTGGATTAGATTCTTCTTTTGGATCTTTGATACCTATCAAAAGTTCACCTCCGTCTGCATTAGCAAATGCAACAATGGTCTTTTGAATTTTTTTGCCGGAGACATCAGAGGATTTAAAATCCAAAAAATGAGATTCTTCACTTGTGCATAATGTTTCTACGTCTTCATCAGCTATAATTCTTGTATTCATTGTATAAATCCCCTATTTAGGTAATTTATACAGCTATTTATTACTTTCAATATTATTTCTGTGTCTATGGTCTATTATTTGAGTGCTTTGAAATCGGGGATAGGATTAAGGATATGGAATGTGAGGAATTATTAAAAAGTCTTCCATATGCAATATCTTGTTTGTATTTAAGAGGTTCTGAAGGGTTTTCTCTCTGTGACCGATTTTGTGTCCAGGCACAGAGAAACGGAGAGACGGAGAGACGGAGACGGGCGAAGGTCGGTTTATGGCAATTCTGCTTTGAGAAAATCGCGGAATAGAGAAAAGCATTGCTTTTGCATAAGTCTTTGGGTAAAAGGGGATGTAAGGTCGTCCGGCTTCGCCTTTGGCTATGCCGTGACACTTTTTGAGAGACAAAAAGTGGTAGAGCAGATGAGGAAAATCACGAAATGCTCTCTAATTTTCCCTGATTTTGTTAGTCGTTTATTATCAATAACTTAACGACTGTATCAAAGAACAGGGCTCAAGTGCAACTTTTTATATCAAATTTCACCAAAACGGAGAACACATGAGGCTAAAATGATAATTTTCGGCCCCAATCATACCCATACGGCAAAAATCTCCTTATCCTCAAACTTTATGGTTTCAGATTTATACTGCCTGTTCTTATTGAAATCGAAAATCAGCAGGTAGCCGCTTTTCAGGTTTTGAAAATCGAGATACTGGGATAATTGCCTAAGTC
>Ga0154588_1103_pt1 | contig 39277 bp, 34 predicted proteins | sample RifGroF2_FD_116017 | JGI IMG/M metagenome (GOLD analysis project Ga0154588, IMG submission 116017) | Lentisphaerae bacterium GWF2_44_16
GCCATAGGAAACTGCGGACAGGCTTTTTCAAATCATGACCTCTGCACTTCAACTTATGAAAATTGCGCCGGAAAAGGTTGCGCCAGTTCAGGGGCCTGCGACGTCAACAGCTGCATGGTACTTTACAGGAATTGCGTCTTCATAAACAATACCTTTGAAGCCGGGGCCTATGCCACAGAAAACGCCAAGATTACACTGGAAAACTGCATTATCGCAGGAAACGAACCCTTTGAACAGATATGGCAAAAAGGCACGTCTTCCCTGAGCCTCTTCAACTGCCTCATCATAGGAAAAAAAGGAAATCCAAACCCCGCCCTGAAAATGGAAAACGGCATTGTCTACATGAACCAGTGCACAATCATTGATGTACCATATCTTGCGGAAATAAACGCGGAGAGTTCGGGTTCGCTTAAACTCATCAACTGCATTGTCGGGCGCATGGAAAAACCTTTTCTGAAAATAGCGGATAAGAAAAACGTAATATCGAGGAACAACATTTATTTTGATGTCCCCGGCGTGGAATACGGCGGAAAAATTTTCAACAAAGAAAACTGGGCTGAATACCAGAAAGCTTCCGGACTGGACGCCAATTCGGAATGGATTGATCCGTCTCTTACTGGAAAACTTAATTCGGTACTCCCTGACGGCAGTCCATTGAACAAGAAAGGCAAGTTTTACAGCGCGGCAGCACGCATCGGCGCCGCTATCCCGGAAAGCGTCTGGAAACTCTATCAGGAAACAGCAGACTCTTACGCTCTTCCGTCAGGAATTTTCAAAAAGGACTGACGCGGAAATTATTCAGCATTCTTTCTCAGTGGTAAGGCATATTGAGACATGACTTCCCCTGATTTCGTTTTCTATGTCCCTGCGAATAGAATCAATAATCGTCTGCACATTTCCTACTGTTCTATCCGCCTGAAACTCAAGAAATATGTCAACGAAAACCTCGCTTCCCGAACGCCGCGAGCGTATCCCGTGCAGGTACTCATATTCCTGAAAGTATTTGGCAAGGGCTCGGAGAATGACAATCTGGTCGGATTCTTCAAGAGTGCGGTCCATCAGATCAAAAAGTGAATTTGAAAGGATGCCCAGCGCACTGAGAAGTATTGAAACCGCTATCATAATTGAAGCAATCGGGTCGATGTAAACAACCCACGCGTGTGAAGCAAGCAGGCAACTCAGCCCGACAGAAGAGAAAATAAAAATATTCCCCAGTGTTTTGGTCAGAAAAAGTTTTGCCTGTGAAGCCATCATCGGGGAAGACTCGGCCTCCGCAAGTCTGCGATTTTTCACCCAGAGATACCCGTTTACCACTCCGTATATCAGTTCCGAAGCCATGCTTATCCAGATACCTACGCCTTCAATATGTTCGGGATGGATTATGTCTTTTGCCGCATTCACAACTATCAGGATAATACATATCGCCATCAGAAAGGCGACCGCGATACTCGATATATTTTCGAGTTTTCCCATGCCGTACTGAAAGTTTTCATCGGGGTCTCTGGATATCCTGTGCATGGTATACCAGGCGACAAGGACCGCGATAAATTCCAGAGACGTCTTCAGCGCGTCCGCCAGCAGTACGCTGGAATTTGAAGTTATCATCGCGCTGAGAACTATTATAACATCAATCAGGCCGGCAATAACGCCTATTCTAATTGAAGATTTTACTCCTGAAGAAGACATTTTATCAATCTGAAAAGTTTAGTTTCTATTTTTTTGAATATAAGCGCAGTTTTTTGTTTTTTCCATGTGCGGATTTGCGCGGGCGGGATTTTTTCAGCATTCCTTGCGGGTGCTCAGGCCTATGGTTACGTGGCTGCCCTTGATTTCATTTTCTATGTGATGTCGGATAGAATCGACAATCGTCTGTATTTCGCGGAAAGTCTTATCCTGCTGAAACTCGAGAAATATATCAATGAATACCTGGCTTCCTGAACGGCGCGAGCGTACTCCATGCATAAACTCGTATTCCTGAAAATATTTGGCAAGCGCCTGAAGAATCACAATCTGATCAGATTCCTCAAGAGTGCGGTCCATCAGATCAAAAAGTGAATTTGAAAGGATGCCCATCGCACTGAAAAGTATTGATGCCGCTATAAGCATTGACGCGACCGGGTCGATATAAGTTACCCACCCATAGGCAACAAACAGACAACTCAATCCAACAGAAACAAAAATAAAAATATTTCCAATCATCCTGGTCAGAAATAATTTTGCCTGTGATGCCATCATGGGCGAAGATGTGGCTGCCGCAAGTTTGCGGTTTTTTACCCAGAGAAATCCATTTACCACACCATACACGACTTGGGAAATCATGCTTATCCAGATACCTATGCCTTCAATGTGTTCAGGATGCATCATACCTTTTACGGCATTCACTATTATCAGCATAATGCACATTGCCATAAGAAGGGCTATTATGATGCTTGATATGTTTTCCAGTTTTCCAATGCCGTACTGAAAGTTTTCTCCGGAGCCTTTGGATATCCTGCGCATCGTGTACCAGGCCACAAGCACCGCGACAAACTCCAGAGATGTCTTCAGCGCGTCCGCCAGCAGAACGCTGGAATTTGAAGCTATCATCGCGCTGACAGTTACTATAACATCAATCAATCCTGCAATCACACCGACCAGAACTGAAGTTTTTTTCCCTGAAAATGACATTTACACAATCTGAATTTAATATTTAAGACACAAGCCTAAATATAAGTGTCCTTTATTTTAAATACAACTATTGACAATTCGCACAAAACAGTTTAAAATAGTTATTAAATAAATTACTAAATATTTTAGCAAAGGTGTATTTTATGAAAGAAATGAGCGGAAAAGAAAGGATTTCAAGAATACTGGAGCTTAAGCCTGTGGACAGAATAGGGCTCTATGAGCATTTCTGGGGGGACACACGAAAAAAATGGACTTCTGAAGGACATATTAAGGCGGAAGAAGACCTCTCTGAGCATTTTAAATTCGATATTCTGGGATGCGGGGCCTTTAACTGCAAAGCTGACCCCGATTTTAAAAATGAAGTTGTGGAGGAAACAGAGGAAACCATATTGGAACGCGACGGAAACGGGGCCTTATTGAGGCGGCATAAACTCCATAACGCCACACCTGAACATGTTGATTTCATGGTAAAGGACAGGGTTTTATGGGAAGAGAAAGTAAAACCGATGCTTCAGGCTACGCGGAACAGGATAATCTTTCAGGCATACAGCGATGCCAGAAAGCTGGCGGAAAAAAAGGGACAGTTTTTCTGCTGGTGCGGAGTTAATGTGTTTGAACTGATGCACCCCGTATGCGGACATGAGTACATGCTTCTGGGAATGGCCTGCGATCCGGATTGGGTCAAAGATATGGTCGAAACATACTCTGACCTTCTGATAAACCTGATGGAAATACTCTTCGCAGAAAGCGGAAAGCCTGACGGTATATGGTATTACGAGGACATGGGTTTCAAACAGCGTCCGTTCATGTCTCCTGAAATGTATAAGGAAATCATATTTCCGGGACATAAGAAAACCATAGATTATGCGCATTCGCTCGGTATTCCGGTGATAATGCACTCCTGCGGTTTCGTGGAACCTCTTCTGCCGGGAATGGTGGAAGCCGGGATAGACTGCCTTCAGGTAATTGAAGTCAAGGCCGGAATGGACCTGCTGAGGATTAAGAAGAACTTCGGAGATAAAATAGCCCTGTGCGGAGGCATGGATGCCAGGAATCTTGTGGCGAACGATACAAAAGCCATTGATAAGGAACTGGATGAAAAAATAAAAGTTGTCATGAAGGGTTCAGGATATATATTACACTCGGATCACTCAATACCGGATCAGTGCGAATATGAAACCTACAGGCATTTTGTTGATAAAGGCCTCAGTTTGGGAACTTATTGATGTCTTCAAAAAAAATAACGATAGCGGATATAGCAAAGAAACTGGATATTTCTCCAACCACGGTTTCATTTGTCCTGAACGGCCGTGACAGCGGCATAAGCCAGGACACAAAAAACAAAGTGTTGGAAACCGCAAAGGCAATGGGTTACAAAAAAAGTTTTTTACCCTCTATCCCCGATGATTGGACAAAAGTCGCCTATGTAACCTCAAAAGTTGAGTACTTCAACTTTTACACCAGCTTTTTCGCTCACGTATATAACAATCTCCAGAAAAGGGCGCAGCAGGAAAAATTCGACCTTTTCCTGCTGGAACTGAACCCACATGAAGGTTATATGAACTGCCACAGGAGAATAGAGGAGATACGTTCTCTAGGAATAGAAGTCTGTCTTTCAAACTCAAAAGACGTCGCCGCATGTCTTGTCGCGGCAGGTTTCAAGTGCATACTCGCGCAGGGCGGCAGCATGGCTGACTGCATATGCATATACTGTGATGACTATGCGGCAGGGCGGGAAGCGGCGCTTCACGCCTTGGAAATGGGACACAAAAAGGCGGGAATGATTTTTTTCAGTGACAACAATAATCCCCGTTTCAAGGGCTTTTTGGAAACATTCACGGCAAACGGCGGCACCTGTGACAAAAAACATATATGGTTCGCTTCTTCAAACCATGACGAAGCAGCTTCTCATATAGAGAAAATGGCCTCTTCTTCAGAAAAACTCCCTTCTCTTTTTTACTGCTTTGCCGACAATCTGCTTTTTCCCGCGTTAAAAGGTTTCAGCAGGGCGGGCTTTAGAACACCCGATGATATCAGCCTGATAGGGACTGACAATCTCTATTGGGGAAGCGTGGCGACTCCGGCTTTCACTACTGTTGACCTCTGTGAAGAACTTTTCGCGGAAAAACTAATCACGGCAATAACTCATACCAAAGAGGGAAAAGTCCCCTACCAGCTTGCCGTCCCCGTAAAGCTTATACCAAGAGAAACGGTAAAGAAGATTAAAAACTGATCAGAACATACCGCCCCCATTCTCCTCCACATGATAGTTCTTGTAAATGCCTGAGAACGACTTGGGCCTGAAGTTCCTCTTCTGTTGTTTGCGCAATGGCAATAGTCAGGTTCCTGAATCATAATGGGGTTGTCGCAAACTGTCAGGAATTGTCAGATGAAAAAAGTGGCTCTGTACTCATATTTTATCAGTTCTTCGTAACCCAAAGTGTCTTAAAAAAAATTAATAGCAGGCCAAATTTTGCGACATTAACCAAATCTTTCGCCAATTCATGATTCCCATTCTTTGACAAGGCGCCTCCGGCAACATTGCTTATTTCAGGCCATATCCGAAATAGTATGTATCGGATATTTTCACGGGTAATCTTCCGGACGCCTTTTTTTCTCCAAAAAGTATATCGACTGATGCTTTTATAGATGCGTTGCAATCACTGTAGGTGCACATTAAAATATCAGCATCAGAAAAATACTTGCATGCATATGGATTCCCGTAATTGATAATCACTGTTTTCTTTTTCAGATTTAATATATTTTGTATTAATGATTTATATTTCGGAGCTATGTAAATACTGTCTTCATGGTAACAGCGCACTCTTGTAAACAGAGCAATAATTATTAATGGATAAGATTTCGCAGCTAACAATATATTGTTCAATTCTTTTTCTGAAAAAGTATCGCGGAATATCAGGTTTGCCGTGTCAGGTATTTGTTTTTTTACTGAATTATAAAACATGTCATTTGCAGGTTCATGCACTGTTTCCCAATCAGCATTCTCTTCCAAGAAACTCCCGTTACTGATACAAAGTGATTTCAGTTCACTGTTTCTATTGAGAGGCAATCCGTTATTTTCGAGGACAGTTACGGATTCATAAGCAACACGGGATGCTATAGCCTGATGTTCAGTTGAATTGCAGACCGCCAGAGCATGTTCTTTTGAGACTGTTTTATTTTGAAATATACCAAGCTGCCATTTGGTATTAAGAATCCGGTTTACTGAATCATTTATTTGTTTTTCGTTGATTCTACCGCTATTTACCGCCTTCATGAGAGCTTCAATTGTTATACGCGGGTCGCTTGCGTAATCCTGCAAAATGATATCATGTCCCGCTTCTATAGCCCTTACAGCAGATTCTTCTATACCGTAGCTATCTTTTACAGCCTTCATTGTGAGACTGTCTGACATAATGATCCCTTTATACTGCATTTTATTTCTGAGCAGACCTGTGATAATGTTTTTTGAAAATGTCGCAGGAAGATTTTTTTCCTTTTCGAGAGCAGGATAATATATATGATTGGTACAGATACCGTTTAAGAGATTATTATTTAAAGCCTTCTGATAGGGAAGCAATTCTGTTTCTTCCATTTCCTTTATTGATTTTTCTACGACTGCCACAGCTATATGTGTATCATGAGCAGTGTCTCCATGCCCCGGAAAATGCATTGCACATGTTAACCCTTTCTCGTCCAGAATACCCCGGCAGGTTTCAAGCGCAAGTTCAGCCACAAGCTCCGCATTATCTCCCAGAGACCTGGTATTGATAATCGGATTCAAGGGATTGGTATTTACGTCAAAATTGGGAAGTCCAATAATATGAAATCCTGCTGCCCGTGATTCTTTTGTCGTTATTTTACCATACAGATATGCCAACTCAGCAGACCTTGCGGCGCCAATTCTCATATACGCAAGAGGGGCGAAGTCAGTACCGCCGGAAAAAGATACATTTCCAAAACCGATGAACAATGGGTATTTTGAGATTTGCTGAAAATGATTAATATAATCAATTGTTTCAGAAAGACTTTTTGCGATACAACTGGGTGTTAATGCTCCTATCAGGCCTTTCTTAAGAAGATCTTCAAGAAGCGGCATATCATCAAAATATCTTCCGCAAATCAACTGCCCTATTTTCTCTCCGAGTGTTAAATCATCAGCACACACAGGCATTTTTGAAATTATTTTACTTTTCACAAGTCTATATCTCCCCTATTCACGAAAAACTGCATCTTTCTTCTCCAGCTGAAGTTTTCCTGTTTTTTTAAGCATTCATTCTAAACTGCGATAATCCTTGAACCGCGGTTCGACATTTTCTATTCCTTTGACGGCTTGCGGAAATAGCTTATAGCCTTGGAAATGATTCCATGTTCCTCCTTCCTGGTTTCGGTAAGAGACTTGAGATTGGCCTTTTTAATCCCCATATGTTTTGACAGTTTCGATCATCACCATGAAATTTTCAGGCTTCACGGCAGATGAGATTGAATTTCCCGAAGAAAGAATGAAACGTCCTCCCGGAGAAACTTCTCTGATCAGTTTTTTCGTAGCAACTTTTACTTCTTCGGAAGTTCCTCTTCCCAGTAAATCGACATTCACATTGCCCATTACTCCGACATTACATCTGTCACGGACTTCCGCAAGGTTCATATAGGGGGACTCAAGAGGTCCCATAATGTCGATTCCAGTATCAGTAAACAATCGTATTATTTTCCAGATATCACCATCGGTGTGTTTTATGCAGTACCCACCAGAATCCTTGATCGCCTTTACCACTTTCCTGAACCCTGGCATGATGAATTCTTCTAGGTGATCGGGACTTATCATCGGGCCGCCTTTTCCCGCGTAGTCGTCTCCGAGAAAAACAATCTCCACGCCCATCTCAATGAGTTTTTTGTAGAGTTCCACGTGATAATTAGTCGTTATTTGGGCCATTTCATGAACCAGTTCAGGCCTGTCATAAAAATCAAAAACAAGGTTTTGAAGCCCGGCACGCATGTACTGAATAGGGGCAAATATTTCCTCTCCTACCACAGCAATCGCTCTTTTACCCTTGAATCTTTTTATCAACATCGCAGCACTTTCTAGAACAGACGCTTTCGCTGGGTCAGGAGAAATATAATTCTCCAAATCCTCCATGGAATTAATCACTGCCGGTTCTTGAATGACCGACACTACGTCGCCATCATTTTTCTGAAGCGCCCCCCACTTGTCTCGCCACAATCCACTCGCTTTATCAACCCACTGTATTTTATCAGGAGGTTCGGCAACAGTCAGGCATGTAACAATATCTATGTCAGCATAATCAATAAAGTCCTCATAAGACATGCCGGGTTTTATTTTATTTATGACTTTTTCATCAATGAACATCTCGCCATACGGTACTCTGTCTGGTATTTCACCTCGCAATACAGCCATTACACGTTCATAGGAATTCATGACAGCTTCTCCTTTTCTCACTTTGTTTGTCACGCATTTTGTGTCTGTGCTTCACAACGATTGGTTCGAGCCCAGTTGATATACTCAATCAGTTTATGGGACAGTTTACGGCAGATTGGCGAATCTACATCATAGCAGTTATTCAATTCGCCCGGGTCTTTACGTAGGTCGTAAAACTCATATTCAAAATCATCGCTGAAAAACCTGGTTTTTATAATAAGTTTGGCGTCATTTGTCCGCACAGACCAAACTTCACGTTCGTCGGAGTCCAGGGCCTGCCATCCGGCCGGCATCGTTTCGGAGAAGACGAACGGCCTGAAATCCCGTACCCTGCCGTTGATCAGAGCTAACAATGATTTGCCCTCGTGCGGTGTCGTTAATTTCAAACCGAGAAGTTCGAAAATAGTCGGCATAATATCCATCTGGGCGATTTGTTCTTCAATCACCTTTCCCGCCGGTAATTTTCCGGGCAGATGCATAATCAGTGGAACTTTGATTGATTCTTCATAGAGAGTCCCTGACAAATTGCATGAACAATGCCCCACGTGCCCGCGTTCCATCAATTCTTCACCGTGGTCACTGGTAATAATAATCAATGTGTCATCAAATATTCCCAATTCCTTCAATTTCCTGACCCAGCGGCCGACCATGTCGTCGAACACTTTAACTTCGCCGTCATAGAGTGCGGTTATAAACGGCTTTTCCTTTTCCGTCAAATCAACAATGCCGAAACTCCGCTTGTGGCTTTCATCGGTATTGTTATCAGGCAGGGCATCTTTTTCGCCGGCCTGCAGTTTGCTGATTTTGCCGGAAGGATGGACGATCAGGCGGCTCCTCACTATGGATAACTTTTTCAGAGTCTCTTCATCGGGCGTCAATCCCGGCTCCAGGAACATCTTGAAATATTCTTCCGGTGGATTGTACGGCAAATGAGTTGGATACGGTTCGGCATAAAAGAACCATTGTTCATTACGGTGGTCAGAGAAATACTTCTCCATATCCTCCCCCCTGGTATCACGCCTGAACCCCAGAGGATGCCAGCGCAGCACCATTTCGCCGTCCACTAAAATACCGTTCTTCTCCATCACGTGAATCGGGCTTTCAGCAGGCGTTGCCGACAACCATTTCGCGAAGGATTTCTGGGAAACCACACCATGCGTCGCGCTCGACAGGCCGGTTACAAGCGAAATCACAGGAGGAAGGGTATGCGACGCGGTAGCTGTGAGATTTCTGAACATGACGCCGTCTTCCGCCAGTTTATCTATATTCGGAGATGTCTTTTTTTTATAACCGTAACAGCCGAGGTGCGCAGGCCGCAGCGCGTCATCCATTATGAAAAGCACGTTCACAATTCCTTGCTCCGCTCAATATTTGACATTACTTGAGAGCTTGCTGTATTTCATTGCCTGTGCCACAATATCAACCCCGACTTCCTTGCTCCATGCGTCGAGAATGGCTTTTGAATATTTTCCAGGAGAACCGTTCCCGATTTTTCTTCCGTCTATTTCGGTCATGGGAAGCAGGCAGTAAGATGATGTAGTCCAAAATGCCTCATCCGCGCAGTATGCTTCATAAAGAGTGATATCTTTTTCCACGACAGTATAACCGAGCTTTTTCGCCAGTTTCATGGCAAAATTTCTGCTTTCGCCCACAAGAATATTTCTTGTTGTAGGGGTATAGATGATCTCATTCATGACAAAAAACATATTTGCGCCTGTACCCTCCGTAATAAATCCGTCGAGATCCAGCATGAACGCAAAAGCGTCTTTGCACATTCTCTTTGCATCAAGCTTTGACAGGAAATGTGGAAGCCGCGCGCGGTTTTTGCATCTCTGCTCGAAACACTGCGGAGGAATGTTACGGTAAAAAGAACATACTGCGGCTTTGCCTGTCTCATAATATTTTGCGAACTCATTAAAAGGCATTTCCACTATGTAGGCGAAAATATTGGGTTTGCTGTCAGTTTTCTTCATCAGCGGCATGGGGAAAGTATCTCCCGGGGTAACTTCAACACATGCCCAGAAATCGAAATCCTCCGGACTGCCGCCAATATTTGTTTCCAATACTTCATTACAGGCTTTTCTCACATCTTTCATATCCACGTTATGTATGAGCCCTGAATAAATAAGTGACCTTTCAAGTCTTTTCATGTGTTCTTCAAAAAGAAAATATTTATGTTTGAAAGTCCTTATCGACTCATAAAAACACGCCCCGTAAAGCCTGCCCATATCGAATATTGATATTTTCGCATCAGCTTCGGGAACGAGATTACCATTAAGCCATACTAAGTTTTCCATGTTACACCTTCTGTTTCAGTTAAAAAATGATACGGCAGGAATATCTACCATTGTTTTGAGCCCTGGCGATACCCTGATGATCTGTTTTACCGCGTTAATAATTATCGCGCATGTCGCAATGTCTCCATTAACGCCACCTTCGATTTTTGAGCGGATATCCGGTTCACCTGTTATTTCAACTAAATCATACGTTTCAGGTTCCCCTACGGCAGCCCTGAAAATCAAGGATATAAGCTCTTTCCCATTAGACCAGCCACGACCTGTCTGGAATACCCCCGCCGCATTGCCGGCCTTTATCGTTATCGCGTCAGTTACAATATCTTTTTCTGCAATAACCGCTTCTATTATGTCTTCTGTTCTGTCGAGTTTCCAGCCCATCCTTGATGCTATCATCTGAATTGATTCGGTTAATCCCACATGCCTGAGGGAACCATCATTTTTTTTAGCTTCAAATTCGTCAAGCGTCAGTCCGGCTCCTATTTTCTTTTGGAATGGGACTCTGCGGAATTGGGCGTTCTGGATACGGCTCACTTTTATTTTTTCCACGTTCTGACATACGGCTGTAAGTGCAGTCGGGAGGAAGTCCATAAGAAATCCGGGATTGACCCCTGTGCCGATTACAGCCACTCCGCATTTTTTAGCTGTCCCGTCGATTTCATTTGCACCCTCGGAATGTGCGTCCCAGGGATATGACAGTTCCTCGCATGTTGACACAACATGCAAACCGCATTCGGCTATTTCTTTTATCTGGGAAACTATTCTTTTCACATCTGATACGGTCGTCAGAATTACCACATCTGCTTTTGCCCGTGCGAGGGCTTCTTTTACTGATGATGATATCGGGATACTTAACCCTTCAATGCCACAGTGTTTGCCGAGATTCTTTCCTTTAACGGACGGATTTATGTCTACCGCACCTGTTATTTCAAGGTTCCTCCGCGAAGCAAACTTGACTGTTTTCACGCCTAGGGGACCGAGCCCCATAATTATTACTTTGATTTTTTCCATCTTTTATGCCTTCCCTTTATTCTTATTATTATTTTTTGCCAAGAAATTCTTCTGTTTCGGACGCCCATACACACTTTGTTTTCAAAGACGCGATGAACTCAAATATTTTTTCGGCAGTTTTAAATCCATCCGCCAGGTACATACAAAGCGGATGCATGAGGATTGTAGCTAGTCCCCCCATCTCATCTATAGCCTGTATTTGAGCCCTGACAATGCGGCCCCATTTGTCTATTTCAAACGAACGATTTGTCGGAGCATCTTTGAACGGCCAGTTTTTACGTTGTCTTTCCACATACTCGCAGGTTCTGTGTGCATGAAAAAGATGATCATGGTCCATCAGCACGTTCATCGGGTGTGATATCAGGCCGGCCTCCGTTTTCTCTGGCAATATCTTATTCCAGTTAAGTTCATCAGAAATAAATCTTATACCGTTTACAAAGAGTATTTTTTCTGTATTTTCATCTTTCACCAGACCGTGACTTCGCCATGTCAGAAGTTTTTTCCCCGTCTTCTCTTCCGCTATGCCAATCATCTTTTGCACATCCTGCTCCTGATCTTCATAAGTTCCATGAGAGTGCGCATGCGAACAGGATGGCAATCCAGTAGCCGCGTCAGTGCTTTCGGTTTTGCGCGGCAGGCCGCTGAACGTATGGCCCCCAATTTCAACATTATCGGCTTCTGCAATTGCCTTGAACTCTTCCCATTGCTCCTGAAAAGTCATGCCTGTGGTATAAAAGGTAACTTTCAGGTTGTACTTCTTTAAGAGTTCCAGATATTTTCCGCATATCTCGATTTCATTCATACCGTCAGGGATAAACCGCTGATCGTTTATTTTCAGTGAATCATGGTGAATATCTCCTGTCAGGCATATCATAAAATATCTCCAGCAGTTATTCCTTAAATTTTATCAACTAGAAATATTCTAGTTGATTGTTTGGTATTTGTCAATAGCCTTTTGCCGGATTTTCATGAATTTATTTGGAATTTATCTATTTGTATTGATTTTTCCCAGATTTGTTGTATGATATTTAATTATGGAAAAAGAAACCTGCAATCACAAACAGATGAGAAAAATCAACCGATCCGCCGTATTGAACCATCTACGGCAGACTGGCCCCCGGCCAAGGGCGGAAATTGCACGCGATCTGAAAATGGATGGCACAACCATCACTCATCTGGTGCGTGAGCTCCTGAAAGAAAAACTGCTTTGCGTCCAGTCAATCGGACGTTCCAGCACCGGCAAACCGCAGGACCTGCTGGATATAAATCCCGACGGGGCCACTGCGGCCGGAATATCGCTGGCCCCGGGTTCCGTCAGCGGAGTGATTTTGAATTTAAAAGGAGAAGTCATTTCACGTGAGCATATCATGACGTCCCATTCGATTTCGCGACAGAAGCTTATGGGATTCATCGAGAAGATAATTGAAAACATACTTTCACATCCTTCCAACCAGTCCTTACGGGAACTTGGTGTCGCATACCATGGAATATTTCCTGTAAAGGAAAAATCTTCTCTCAGGACACTTCATCTTCCTGCTCTTGAGGGCTTGGATATCAAATCACGGCTAAAAGAGAAGTACGGGTTCGAGCCCAGATTGATTAGCGCGACACGCGCAGTGGCCGAAGCCGAAATGTGGCTCGGGAACATGTCCGCCGCACCTGACTTTTGCATTGTCGACCTTGGCGTGGGGATCGGCAGTGTTAACATTTCCAGCGGAGTCATTCAATATGGGACAAGGGGGCTGGCGGGAGAACTGGGGCATACGAAAATTATCCCTGATGGTGAAAAATGCCTTTGCGGGCACTTCGGCTGCCTGGAAACTGTAGCGTCAATCAATGCCATTGAGAAGAAAACCGGAGCCGCCTTGAAACGTGATATTCATTTTGACGAAATAGTTCATTTATTTAAATCAGGCAATAAAACTGTAAAAAACATCATCTCAAATGCGGCAAAATACCTGGCAATCGCAACGGGCAACATGATCAATCTTCACAATCCCTCAAAACTGATATTCAGCGGATTGCTGATGGAGCTCGGAGAACCGTTTTTTGATGAGATCAAACTTCATATTTCCGAATCAGCCCTCCCTGAATTGCTGGAAGACACTATCCTGCAGCGTTCATCACTAGGTGATTACAGTCCAGCCATTGGCGCCGCCGTTATCAGCATAAAAGATATCTTTGCCATTCACTGACCGCCCGTTTCCTCTTCTCAGAAAAAAAGAACCTTTCACTAATCATTTTCAAGAAGAAAAGTTTTGCGCTTCTCTGTTCTGAAGTCATGAAACATTCGGACCGCGGCAATAAAACCAGTACAAAATAGAAAAAATCTAAACAATTTAATATAAACACAATAAAATGCTATTGACAAATACAATTTCATCAAGTAGAATACATCTAGTTGTGCGGGCAATAACTTAAACAAACGGGCGGGGGGATCTCTCAGAGTTCCCTATGGCATCCAAAGCACGAGTAAATATATAGGGACGGAAAATCGTAAAAATCGCCGAAGCCGAGGGGCAAAATAAATTTGATATCGATACGCTGTGAATCTTACCTGTAGCATTGAACAGCGTTCATAAACTGAATGAGGAATTTTATGAAAATGAAAACCTTTTTTAATTTCGCACTGCTTTTCTCAACCCTTTCCGTTTTCGCCATCGACACAGACACGGACAAATTTTTCAAAACAAATCCCGACCCGTCGATAAAGCTCCCCGCAGACCAGCTTTATCCTCGCGGACAGCTTTTCCCGTTCAGTTTTTATTCTGTAGGGGGAGGAACTGAACAAAAGCGCGGGGATCTCCTGCCCCAGGCACAAAAAGACGCCGATATGAAACAGATTATCGAGGCCGGCGTCACAATGATAGGCCCACAATATGAACTTAATGATTCTGTTGTGGCTGACGCCAGAAAATACAAAGTCAAAGCTATTTACACAGTAGCTCCTGAAATCGATGGGCAGAAAATCGATCTCAAATACCTCAACAATCTTGCAAAAGAAAATAAAGCACTTGATACGGATAAACTGCGTAAATCGGTTATGGAAATAGTTAAACGCGAAGCAGGCAATCCTGAAATAGCATGGTGGAGCATAACCCCGGATGAATTACGCTATTGGAGAAAAGATGACATGCTCTACCTGAAGACCTGCACTGAGGCAATCAAGGAAGCCGACCCCATGAAACGGCCGATATATCTGTATGAACCAGGTCATCGCGATGCGGATGCGCTTGCTAAAACCGCTGTTTTCCTGAATATCTGCTCAAAAGGCATGTACACCAATTATTTTGGCAAAAAAAACGCAAGGGTTTACTGCCGCTGGTCAATTGAACAGGAAGTCGAAGCTATTAAATTATCAGGCGTAAAGGCTTCCATTCCAATAGTCCTCCCTGAAATGTTTCAAGAGCCTGCTGAAAACGAACTGCCCATGATTGAAACATGGGTTCGCCATGATATGTATTCCGCCTTGATTGCCGGGGCCAAAGGTGTTCTCGTATTTTCCGCCAGCAGGCGCCCCAATTTTCCAGCACGTGAACAATACCTGAAAGCATATCTCAAGATTTGTCGTGAACTGAGAGGCCCATTGAAACTAGGGCACATATTCCTTTTCGGCGAACGCAGGGACGACATCGCTCTCAGCATATGCGAAGGCCCTGAGACAGTCGAACTGAAAATCGGAAAAGACAATGTAAAATCCCTCCCCTCCGTGGACATGGCAGATATCGCTTATGACAATTGCCGTTACGTGTTCATCGCGAATTCCAGCGAAAGCCCGATCAACGCAGTCGTAGAAAACCTTGTTTACGGCAAGGAGGTCACCGTGCAGGACATTTTCAATCCGAAGGACATTTTCACCGCCCCTGAAGGAAATTTCAGCATCACTTTGAAACCCTTGGAAGTCATGGTTCTTAAAATATCACTAACAAAATAAGAGGAGGTAGATGATGACCCGTTTAATCAGAATGACAACTTTCGCGGCTCTAGTGATGATGCAGGGATGCAATTCCGGAGTTCTTTCCCAAAAAGATGAATTTTTCAAGCCGGCAAAAGATGTTTCAGAGAGTTATCCCAAGGATAAAATCTACCCTCAGGGAAGAATATTCCCCTATACGGGATTTTCTCCTCAAAAATCATCCTATGATAAAAAATTTACGATGTGCGGTCCCGTTTATAATTGTTTTGACAAACTGCTTGAAGAAGCGGCAGAAATCCATAAAAAAGCAATCTGTACGATAAGAGTCATCTATAAAGGGAAACCTGTTACACTGGAAACGTTCAAGCAGGAAAAAGACTTCGATTTCCAGGAGATAGCTGAGTTCGTAAAAAAGGAGGTTGCCGCTCTCGCAGGAAATGAAAATATCGCATGGTGGTACCTGACTCCGGAAGAGTTGAAATCCTGGAGGAAAAATGAAATAAAATATCTTGAAACAGTCTCAAACGCCATCCGGGAGACCGACCCTCTGAAACGCCCTATCTGGATGTATGACCCGGGACACAGAGACGCAAAGGGCCTTGGAGAAACCGTCAAGTTTCTTGACATTTGCGGCAAGGGCATGTTCACGAATTATTCGAACTTCAAGGATTCACGGATATTTTGCCGCTGGTCGATTGAACAGGAAATCGAAGCCATAAAAAACAACAATCCCTCAGCCATACCAATTGCTCTACCGGAGATGTTTCGGGAGCCAGCCCCCGAAGATGTCAAACTGATTCCGTCATGGGTTAGACACGATACCTATTCCGCACTGATTACCGGTGCAAAGGGTCTCGCTGTTTTTTCTTTTGCCAATAGAAAAAACTTCAAATCACATGATATTTATTTTCAGGAATACGTTAACATAGCCGACGAACTTTGCGGAGAACTCAATCTGGGGCAGGTATTTTTATTCGGCGAACCCAGAAACGACATTTCCCTTAAAATAACCGCCGGTCCGGCAACATTGCCGTTTTTATACAGAAATTCGGGGATGAAGGAACCCGTGGAATTCTCGTCGGTTGGCATCTTCAATGCGGCATACAAAAACGAACGTTATTTGTTCCTGGCATCCTCCGCCAATGTTCCGGTCAGCGCCGAAATCAGCGGTTTCCCTGCCGGACAATGTGTTATTGAGGACGTTTTCAATAAAAAACAGATAGACTCCAAAATCAGCCCGCTGAAACTTGTTTTCGCGCCGCTCGAAGTGAAATGTATTAAATTCAAGCAGAAATAAAAAGTTTTTCAGAATTAAAAAAAAGGACTTTTTCATGAACAAAAAAATTGCTTTAAGCACCGTTCTGCTCTTTTCAACCCTGTCAGTTTTTGCGGCTGGCAGCGCTACGGATTTTTTCAAAACAAATCCCGACACATCGATAAAGCTCCCCGCAAATCAGCTTTATCCCCGCGGACAGCTTTTCCCTTTTACATTTTACTCCACAGGCGGTGGCACTGAGAATAAACGCGGGGACCTCCTGTCCCAGGCACAGAAAGACGCCGACCAGAAACAGATTATCGAGGGAGGCGTCACAATGATAGGCCCACAGTATGAAATTAATGATTCTGTTGTGGCTGACGCCAGAAAATACAAAGTCAAGGCCGTCTACACCATATACCCGAAAATCGACGGCGAAGAGGTCAATCGGGAATACCTGAAAAAACTGGAAAAGGAAGGCAAAGCCCTCGACGTTGAAAAACTCCGCCAGTCTGTCGTTGAAATAGTCAAAAGGGAATCCGTAAATTCTGAAATAGGCTGGTGGAACATAATCCCGGAAGAATTGCGTTTCTGGAGGAAAAACGACATGCTCCAGCTCAAAACCGTAAGCGACGCCATCCGGGACACCGATCCATTGAAACGCCCTATGTTCATGTATGAACCCGGACACCGCAATGCAAAATCTCTCGCCCAAACCGCTATCTATCAGAACGTCTGCGGCAAAGGCATGTACATGAATTATTCGAACTTTAAGGATTCGCGGATATACTGCCGCTGGTCAATCGAACAGGAAGTGGAAGGGATAAAGGAATCCGGCAACAAGAATTCGATTCCAATCGCCATACCTGAAATGTTTTCGCAACCCCCTGAAAACGAATTACACCTGATTGACAGATGGGTGCATCATGACGTCTATGCCGCTCTGATAGCAGGGGCCAAAGGAGTGGCTGTGTTCTCCGCGAGCAAACGCCCCAATTTCTCCGCACGCGAACAATACCTGAAGGCATATCTCCAGATTTGCCGTGAACTGCTGGGCCCCCTGAACCTCGGGCACATATTCCTCTTCGGCGAACCCAGAAACGACATTTCCCTGAAAATAACCAATGGCCCGGCAACATTATCGTTTTTATGCAAAAATGCAGGGATGAAGGAGCCTGTGGAATTCTCGTCGGTGAGTATCTTCAATGCGGCATACAAAAATGAACGTTATTTGTTTCTGGCATCCTCCGCCAATGTCCCGGTCAGCGCCGAAATCAGCGGTTTTCCTGCCGGAAAATGTGTTATTGAGAACGTTTTCAATAAAAAACAGATAGACTCCAAAATCAGCCCTCTGAAGCTTGTTTTCGAACCGTTCGAAGTGAAATGTATAAAGCTCAAACAAAAATGAGGGTCCTTAAAAGAAATAAGATGAGGATTTGAATTATGACAGTCATCAGAAAATATCCAGTAAAAGCCTCTAGAAGGCCGGCAAGGTTCACATTAATAGAACTCCTTGCTGTTGTGGCAATTATAGCGATATTGTCAGCGTTATTACTGCCTGTGCTGGGTAAGGCGCGCGGCAGGGTCAAAACCATAAGCTGCCTCAATCAGCAGAAACAGACGGGGCTGTCCGTCCAGTCATACATGTCCGATTTCTCATCTTATTTCCATAGTCCAATTAACGGGAACCAAATAAAATGGACAAATAATCTCATAAACAACGACTATATTAAAAATCCCGACATACTCTGCTGTCCTGCGGTCGGCAAATATTCAGCCTCTCTCAACGGCTGGCTCACTTATGGTGCTATCTATACGACTAACGCCAATTCCTGTATTTCCATGAAATCTCCGATATTTTGGGAAACCACGCGAATTTATATTTTCGGCTGTTCATGGAGCATATCGAGCCAATCCCCATCCTTCAGGATGTATCCGCAGAATGAGACAAGCGAAAGTTATGGCAGACCGCACCTTATTCACGAGAATAAGGCAAATATGTATTTCCTTGACGGACATGCGGAGTCCCGCACCAGAAGTTCACTGGGAAGTGTTCTGACTTCAGATGGAAACACTACCGCATATATAAAATATGCGGCAGAAGCATCAGGCCAGTGCTATATCAGTACACAATAACAGCGCCGAATAATATCTACAGGGCATTATTGCCAAAGAAGATAATTGAAGATGTTTTGGGCCTATCAGGAACAAGAAGTTTTCCAGTGGTATGCCAAGCCGCCTTGTCCATAAAAATGGCTACGTGTTCGTTTGGGAATTCATCGGCAATCTGTTTGAGGAAAAACGGCATGACACCTGAATCTGCTCTGGAATATATAAGGGATTCGAGGCATCCGTCTGATGGTGACAATGCGGCAAAAGCATAGGAGTATTCTCGTATTATCGTAATCATCTGCCTGATATCAAAAATATTCAGACTTGACGCTTTTATAAAAAGCAGTGTACTTTCCATAAGGAAGTAATATCAGCCCACGGTTTTGTCAATTGTGGAGTTCGGGGGATAACCCATGGTTTTACGGAACTGTTTGGAAAAGGAATATTGGTCGGGATAGCCCAGGCGCGCCGCCACTTCTTTGATTCTCATTGAGCTGTTCTGGAGCATATATTCGGCGCTACGGCATCTGGCTCGAATGGCGAAATTTACAGGAGTGCTGCCGGTTTGAGCAAAAAAAAGTCTCGAAAAATATTTTGTGGAAAGTTCAGCCATTTTTGCCAGCGCAGAAAGCGTTTTTCCTTTTTCAGGATTTTTGAGAATAAAATCCTTGACTCTTTCTATCCTCGCGTCCACCTCTGATGACTGCGGCTTGAGAGCGTTTAAAATTTCCAGCAGAATTTCCTGCATGATAATATTGGCCATAGTGGTCCTGAGCTTTGATTCTTTCATACAAAAACATTTGTAGAGTTTTTCAAAAAGTTCAGGGAATGCCTTTCCTGATACATTTTCAAGGCAGGCGCAAAAAGGCCTGAAGAAACCCGGGGATAGATCTTTTCCTGTGGAATTGCTGTATAAGCCAAATCTTACCGGTATTATTTTAGGATAAGGCCTGCGTCGGAACTGCCCGGCCGAATGCCTGAAACCGGGACTTATGAAAATGAGTTTCCCCTTTTCAAGAACCTCTGTTGAACCTTTCAACGTATAGAAGCCTTTTCCGCCTTTGACATAAATCATGTGAAAGTCCTCATTGCCTCTTTCTTCGAAACCCCAGTTTTCGTTGGCATTGGTATTAAAACATCTATGCAGGCGTAAATGGCATTTTTCCGGAAAAAGTTCCAGAAGTTTTTCAAGCATTCTGCCGGCAGAAGAATTTTTATTATACCTTTTTGACATCATATTATTACTTTATACTATTACGATATGGATTTCAATAGTTTATAATAATATCCATAATTGATATCATCAAAAAAGGAAAAGCATCATGGAGAGGAAGCCGAATGTAGTCTTTATATTTACCGATGACCAGCGCTTCGACGCTTTCGGAGCTTCGGGAAACAGCGAAATCATAACGCCTAATCTTGACAGGCTTGTAGAAAAAGGAACGATGTTTACTCATGCGCATATACCGTCAGGAACTTCCAGTGCTGTATGTATGCCAAGCCGGGCGATGCTTAATTCCGGGCGTTCCCTCTACCATATTGCTGACTGCGGGCAGTCTATTCCAATGGAACATACAACAATAGCTGAGGTTTTCCGTTCCAACGGTTATCGCACTTTCGGGACGGGAAAGTGGCATAACGGCAGGGAAGCGTATCACCGCGGTTTTACAGATGGTGACGAAATCTGGTTTGGCGGATGGTTTGATCATTGGAATGCGCCGGCTTTTCATTTCGATCCGTCAGGGAAGTATGCGAGTACTATTCCGCTGATATCAAGACCGTGGGAATCGAATGAAGTTACTGAGCGTCCTGCGGACCATATAACCCCCGGGAAACATTCAACAGATTTGATCGCGGATGCTTCGATTGATTTTATAGAGAAAAGCAATCAGGAGGAAGCATTTTACATGTATGTTTCTTTCTTGGCGCCCCACGATCCGAGGTCCATGCCGAAAAAATATCTGGACATGTACGAAGGCAGAAAAATCACTTTGCCGGAAAATTTCACGGGCGGACATTCCTTTGATAACGGAGAGCTTTACGTGAGAGATGAAAAGCTCGCGCCGTTTCCGCGAACCCCTGAAAATACACTGAGACATATCAAGGAGTATTACGCCATGATAACGCATGTGGATGAGAGGGTGGGAGACATAATAAAGGCACTTGAGAAGAAGGGAATTCTTGAGGACACAATCATAGTTTTTTCCGCCGATAACGGTCTGGCGGTTGGACAGCACGGGCTTTTCGGCAAACAGAATTGTTATGAGCACAGCGTGAGAGTTCCTCTTGTTTTTGCCGGGCCCGGGATTCCTGCGAAAATACAGACGGATGCTTATGTTTACCTTTTTGACATATTTCCAACCCTTTGCGAACTTACAGGAATGAAAACGCCTCCATCCGTAGAGGGAAAAAGTTTTGCGGGTGTTATAAAGAAAACAGAGAAAGAATTCAGGGATAAACTTTATTTCGGCTACAAAGCCTGCCAGAGGGCGGTCAAGGACAGGCGCTTCAAGCTGATTGAATATGTAGTTGACGGCAGAAACAATATGACCCAGCTTTTTGACTTACAGGATGACCCGCGGGAGACGCGAAACCTTGCTTTTAACACAAAGCACAAAGAGAAAGTTGAAGAACTGCGCGGGGATATGCTCAAATTCCGCGATGAATGGGACGATAATCTTGAAACATTTGGGAAAACTTTCTGGGAGGGATTTTCATCCCGTTAAAGCTTGCGGTTATTTCCAGTCATATTTATGCAGGCATAAATTGAATTTATTTATATATTCATCGTGCCAGGTTTCTTTCCGTGAAGGCTTTTTTGTTTCCGGGATAATTTTCAGAAAAAGTCCACGGGAATTTTCGGGGAGCCTTGAAAAAAGTTTCGTTGACGGAAATTCGGGAACTTGGATATTGGCCGTCTTATTTGCCAACTGCAAATCCAGTGCGCAGAAAACCCAGGGGATTAATGAATCCAATTCCAGAAAATCTTTTCTTTCCGCGTTTAAGTCCATGTCATAACGGTAACGGAATATCCCGAAATTGACCCTTTCTATTCTGTCGATAAGGCCATCGCCGGAATTGAATTCTCCCGCTGTCAGACCTTTGGCGTGATACCACTTCCAGAAACCTTGCAGAATGCTTTCTTCAGTGTCGCGTCTCAAATGATAAGCCTTTGCGGAGGGAGTGTAAAAAAGACTGTGACCTTTCGCGTAAAGCGTTTCGCTCAGAGACATGTCCTCATAATTTGTCCTCAGACTGGCACTGTAGCCGCCGATGGAACGCAGCGCTTCAGTTTTGAAAATATTATTCGCGCCATAAATGAATCTCGGATTCAGAAAAGCTTTGTCTCCCCAGTGCTGTGCCATGTGAACGGCGCGCCAACGGTCGCCCAGTGTGTCCTGATAATATTCGGAAAGCTTTCCCCCTGCCCCGGATATATTCTGATTGGAATTCATAGCTTCAAGCAGATTTTCGAGCCAGTCTTTTTCCGGTACGACATCTGAATCCAGACTTGCGATTAAAGGTGTGACGCAATTTTCGAGAGCTGTGTTTCTCGCGGATGCCAATCCTTTATTTTCCGGGGCCCTGATGACTTCCAATTTTTCCTTGGAACCAGCGAAAGGAGGCTCTGAGCCGTCGTCAATCAGGAGCATTCTGCCGGGCTGAACGCTTTGTTTTATAATCCCGTCAATGCAGGGGGGTATTGTCTGCCATGTGTTATAGAACGGAACATAAATGGTTATGTCTTCGGGCTTAAACAATTTTTCCTCCGTCAAATTTTTAGCGGATTTATTCGCCTCTTATTATTGTACTCAGGGGAATCACGTTATACAATACTGCAATGTCCGTATTTTTATTAAAAAAGAAAGGTACTTATTATGAAGAAACTTTTCATCGCGATAATCATACTTATTCCGATAGGGATATCGTTTCTGCCCGTGATTGCCACAAAAATGGCGGATGCGGCTTTTGATAAGCCGGAAGACAAGCATTCACCTGAAGCCCTCAAGAGAGCTCTTCAGATAGATACCGGCATGTTTCTTCACAGTATCGCCAGGCCCATAGCCGAGAAAGCCATAATATTTTTCCCTGAGTCTACAGATATGGATTATTTCGTATATACCGCGGCTATATGCTCGACCAGAGACGGAAAGCCTGAAGCGGCCCAATACTGGTATCAGCGCTTTGTCGATATCTACCCTAAGCATCCATGGACGCAGCAGGCCAGAAATAATCTGAACAAACTCAAAGAACTCAACCGCTGATAATCCTGCGGAACGGCAAGCTAATGTCATACATAGATTCAACTCTTGATAAACTTTTCGAATTCAGAAATCTCTCTTTTGAAGAAGCTGAAAAAGCCATGGAAGAGATAATGAAAGGCGAGGTCTCCCCTGTAAAACTCTCTGCATGGCTCACCGCGCTGAGGATGAAAGTCGAAACCCCGGAGGAAATAGCCGGATGTGCGGCGGGAATGCGCAAACATTCAAAGAGCATTGCCTGCAACGATCCTGCCGCCGTTGACATAGTAGGGACCGGCGGAGACAAATCATTTTCAATAAACGTATCGACAGTCGCCGCCTTTATCGCGGCGGGCGCGGGCGTAACCGTAGCCAAACATGGAAACAGGTCAGTATCCAGCAAATCAGGGAGCGCTGATGTTCTCGGGGCACTCGGCATAAACATAAATATGCCTTCTGAAATCACTGAAGAATGTTTGAACAGTACAGGCGTATCTTTTCTTTATGCTCCTCTTATGCATCCTGCCGTAAAACACGCCATGCCCGTCAGAAAAGAACTGGGGGTACGGACTGTCTTTAATATCCTGGGCCCTCTGGCCAATCCGGCGCATGTGAAACATTACGTGCTGGGAGTTTACAATGAAAAACTCTGCCTTCCGATTGCAAGGGCCGGGCTGAAGCTGGGTTTCAAACGTTCCCTCATAGTACACGGTTCAGACGGCCTTGATGAAATTACTGTAACCGGTTCGACTCATATCTGCGAAATAAATGACGGCGAAGTTTCCGAGTACAGGATTACGCCGGAGGAATTTGATTTGCCTCTTGCCTTGCCGGAAGAACTCAAGGGCGGCACTCCGGAGGAAAATGCGGAAATACTCAAAGGCATACTTTCAGGAAAAATAACAGGAGCTAAACGCAATATAGCGATACTGAACGCGGCGGCGGCAATACTTGTTTCCGGCAAAGCCGGAGACTGGAACTCAGCTATTGAAAAAGCCTCTCTCTCCATTGCCTGCGGCGCGGCATCCGAAAAACTCCAGAAACTGATTGACTTTTCCAACAGGCATTCACGTTTCCAGAACTGAATTATACTGAAAACGCACATGATAAATATTGACGAAAAAAAAGGCGCACGGAAAACCGTACGCCTTTTATTATTAAGCGAATAAACGGGAATTACATCATGCCGCCCATACCGCCCATACCGCCCATTCCGCCGCCCATTCCGGGAGCCGGAGCATGAGATTCCTTCTCCGGTATCTCAGTGATGAGACATTCGGTGGTAAGAAGGAGACCTGCGATGGAAGAAGCATTCTGGAGAGCAGAACGTGTTACCTTGGTCGGATCAATGATACCGGCCTTGAGCATGTCAACATATTCGCCGGTAGCGACGTTGAAGCCTTCAAGGGCTTTGCGTTCTGAAACTTCTCTTACTATGATGCTGCCTTCGTAACCGCCGTTTGTGGCAAGCTGACGGAGAGGCTCTTCGACGGAGCGACGTATAATGTCCCCGCCAATGGCTTCATCGCCTTCGAGCTTGAGGTCGTCAAGGGCTTTTACGGCACGGATAAGGGCCACGCCACCGCCGGGGACGATACCTTCTTCAACAGCCGCGCGTGTCGCATGGAGAGCATCTTCAACGCGAGCTTTCTTTTCTTTCATTTCAGTTTCGGTAGCCGCGCCGACGTTGATGACTGCTACGCCACCTGCGAGTTTGGCAAGACGTTCCTGAAGTTTTTCACGATCGTAATCAGAAGTTGTTTCTTCGATCTGTTTACGGATCTGGTTGACACGTCCGATGATGGCGGACTGTTTGCCTGCGCCTTCAACGATCGTGGTATTTTCTTTGTCGATGGTAACTCTCTTGGCCCTGCCGAGCTGTTCGACAGTAACGCTTTCAAGCTTAATGCCGAGGTCTTCGCTGAGGCATGTGCCGCCTGTAAGGATGGCAATGTCTTCGAGCATCGCTTTGCGGCGATCGCCGAAGCCGGGAGCTTTTACAGCGACAACATTGAGAATGCCGCGCATTTTGTTGATAACGAGAGTAGCGAGGGCTTCGCCTTCAACATCTTCAGCGATGATGAGGAGAGGCTTATTGAGTTTCGCGACTGTCTGGAGAAGCGGAAGCATATCGTTGAGGCTGCTGATTTTCTTTTCATAGATGAGAATGTAGCAGTCTTCAAGCATGGCTTCCATGTTTTCGGCATTGGTCACGAAGTAAGGAGAAAGATAACCTTTGTCAAACTGCATGCCTTCGACGACATCCAGAGTTGTTTCGATAGTCTTTGCTTCTTCAACTGTGATTGTGCCGTCCTTGCCGACTTTGTCCATGGCATCAGCAATGATATCGCCGATGGTCTTGTCGCCGTTCGCGGAAATTGTGGCAACCTGAGCAACCTGTTCACGGTCGCTGACTTTTTTGCTGAGTTTCGCGAGCTTCTCAATGATAGCTTCAACAGCCTTGTCAATACCGCGCTTGAGGGCCATCGGATTTGCGCCGGCTGTAACATTTTTGAGACCCTGGCGGTATATTGCTTCCGCAAGAACGGTAGCTGTGGTTGTGCCGTCACCGGCTATATCAGATGTTTTGCTTGCGACTTCACGCACCATCTGGGCGCCCATATTTTCAAACGGGTCCTGAAGTTCAACTTCTTTTGCGACTGTTACGCCGTCTTTGGTTATGTTCGGGGAACCGAATTTTTTATCAAGTGCGACGTTACGTCCTTTGGGACCGAGTGTAGCTTTTACAGCCTTGCTGAGCTGTTCAACGCCGGCGAGAAGTTTGCGGCGTGCTTCTTCGTTGAAGAGTAACTGTTTTGCCATTTTATTTATTCCTCCTGAATAATGTTTATTGTTATTCTATAATTCCAAGAATGTCATCGGAATTGAGAATTTTGTATTCTTTGTCATCCAATTTAACGTCGGTACCGCCGTATTTGCTTGTGAGCACCACATCTCCGACTTTCACATCGAAAGTAGTTTTTTTGCCGTTCTCGTCGAGCTTGCCGGTTCCGAGGGCTACAACTTTAGCCTGCTGAGGTTTTTCCTTTGCTGAATCCGGAATTACGATTCCGCCTTTAACCTGTTCGCCGTCTTCCATCTGTTCCACGAGGACCCTGTCCCCGAGCGGTTTAATTTTCATTTTTGCCATTTCTGACTCCTCCTTTTTGTTTTGAGTTCATTTTATTTATATTTTAAATTAAAAATATACAGAGCGTCCATTTATTTTTTAATGGAAACTCTGTTTATTGTCAGACTTTATTTCTGCTTGTCTTCATCGACTATTTCAGCATCTACGAAGTCCCCGTCTTTGGGGGCTTTCTGCTCCTCCTGTCCGGAGCTCTGTTCCTGACCCGCATCCGGACCGGCAGAAGCGCCTTCGGCCCCTTGTCCGGCATTTCCGGCAGCGCCTGCGCCGCCTGCGTGCTGATATATTTCCTGTCCGAACTTCATAAGATGTTCTTCGAGGTCTTTCATAGTGGCCTTCATCGCTTCGATATCGTTTGCCTCAAGTTCCTTTTTGAGTTTATCGATACCCTGCTGTACCGGGCCTTTGACGCCGTCAGAAAGCTTGTCGCCGAATTCTTTCAGCTGTTTTTCAGTCTGATATATCATGGAATCGGCTTTATTGTGGACTTCTATTTTTTCTTTTGCCGCCTTATCTTCAGTGGCATGAGCTTCGGCGTCCTTGACCATGTTCTTTATTTCATTTTCAGAAAGTCCTGAACTTGCGGTGATTGTTATTTTCTGCTGTTTGCCGGTGCCGAGGTCTTTAGCTGTGACATTCAATATGCCGTTAGCGTCGATATCGAAAACAACTTCAATCTGCGGAACGCCGCGCGGAGCCGAGGGAATGCCGTCAAGACGGAAACGTCCAATGCTCTTGTTGTCCCTGGCCATTTCGCGTTCGCCCTGAAGCACATGGATGTCAACAGAGGGCTGATTATCGGCTGCGGTACTGAATATTTCGCTTTTGCGTGTAGGTATTGTAGTATTGCGTTCGATAAGGCGTGTTGAAACGCCGCCAAGGGTTTCAATTCCCAGAGAAAGCGGAGTAACGTCAAGAAGAACTACGTCCTCAACCTGTCCACCCAAAACGCCGCCCTGTATAGCCGCGCCCATGGCAACGACTTCATCGGGATTAACGCCCTTATGCGGGTCTTTGTTGAATATGCGTTTGGCTGTTTCCTGAACTTTAGGCATACGTGTCATACCGCCGACCATTATAACTTCATCTATTTTGGAGGCAGGTACCCCGGCATCCTTCAGGCATGAATTACAGGGGTTTATAGTCCTTTCATTAAGGCTGTCGGTCAACTTCTCAAGCTGTGAACGCGAAAGGGCTTTGTTAAGATGCAGAGGCCCATTCTGGTTCATGGTTATGAAAGGAAGGTTTACTTCCGTATTCACGCTTGATGAAAGCTCGCATTTTGCCTTTTCGGCACCTTCCTTAAGGCGCTGTAAAGCCTGCGGGTCTTTGCGGAGGTCAATGCTGTTTTCCTTTTTGAATTCGTCAGCAAGCCAGCTTATTATCGCCTGGTCAAAGTCATCGCCGCCAAGATGAGTATCACCGTTAGTGGCTTTGACTTCAAATACACCGTCACCTATTTCGAGTATTGATATGTCAAAAGTACCGCCGCCAAGGTCATATACCGCGACAGTTTCGTCTTTTTTCTTATCAAGTCCGTAAGCGAGAGAAGCGGCCGTCGGCTCGTTTATTATTCTCTCTACTTCAAAACCGGCTATTTTACCGGCGTCTTTTGTAGCCTGACGCTGGCTGTCGTTGAAATAAGCAGGCACCGTTATGACGGCCTTCTTTATTTCCTCTCCCAAGAAAGCTTCCGCGTCGGCTTTCAATTTCTGAAGTATCATCGCGGAAATCTCAGGAGGAGAATAAACTTTATCGTCTATTTTGACATGCGCGTCACCGTTTTTAGCCTTTACGACTTCATAAGGGACAAGCTCTATCTCATGTTTCACTTCATCAAATTTCCTGCCCATGAAGCGCTTAATTGAGAAAACAGTATTTTTCGGGTTTGTAACCCCCTGTCTCTTGGCAGTCTGACCTACCAGTCTTTCACCATTTTTGGTAAATGCCACTATGGACGGGGTTGTGTTCGTGCCTTCAGCGTTCGGGATTACCTTGACTTCCCCATGTTCCATGACGGCCATACAACTGTTGGTCGTTCCTAAATCTATTCCGAGTATCTTAGCCATAAATATTTCCTCACAATATTATAATTACCTTATGTAATACTGTGTTAGCATACACCATGCCAAATTACCCAATACAAATCCTAACATCTTGCAAATAAATAAGATAAAAAATAATGGCGATTAAAAACTTCAGGAGAAAACTTCTTTTTCATCCCTTATGTCCCTGTTACGGATAAAAAAGCGGGACATGGAGCGACATTTTGTCTCTATTTTTACTTGCGGCAACGGTAGACGAAGGCGGGCGGAATATTGCGCCATACGACATGAGACTTGGCGACAACAGAAAAATGCTTGTTCAGAAGCTTTTTAAAATTCCATGCCGATGGCAGAAGCATTCCCTGCAAATAGGCGAAAGTAGTGAAAATCCCTCCGGGAGAAAGTGATTTGGTTATCGCGGAAAGGAGCTCTTCCTGAAGTTGAGGAGAAAAAGAAGCCCATGGAAGGCCTGAAACGATAACATCTATATTGGAAAGCCCTTCAGCGGAAGCCATCAAATTCAGATTGGCCGCGGTATCATTATAAAACTTCACATCCGGAAATTTCTCTTTCAGGATATGAAGGAATTCCTCGTTAAGCTCAACGGCAAAAAAGACGGTTTCATTGGATATGGATTTGATAATATGTCTGGTAACGGCCCCAGTACCGGGACCAAGCTCAACGACAGACTTCGCCTTTTCGATACTTATATCCTCTGTCATAGTCTTTGAGAGAAGCGGAGAACTTGCGCACAACGCTCCGGTTTTGACAGGATTCTTTAAAAACTGTTTTAACATAGACCTACCCAAAAACCTATTTTCAAATATTTAAACAGCATAATGGATTTCCCGAATCCCCCTTATCGCTGTCCATGTATTCTAAATGACATCAGATAATGTAATATCCCTGCGGATCTTTTCAAGTTCCGCAGAAACTCTTGAAAGAACCTATCACTATTTTTTCTTATGAACGGCTTTTTTGAACGGCTGAACTGGAGGGGCCGCTTCCGTTTTTTTCATGATTAAATCACTGAAAGGCTTGAGCAATTCCGTGGCGGTTTTTTCGGGTATCTCGTAAATCCATTCGGTGAAGATTTTCTCTTTCAGCAGTTTATCATTGAGTTTCCGTGCTTTTTCCTGTCCGGCTTTAAGCGCTTCAGCGTTCTTATCTCCTGCAAGAGGCGGAATATCGAGAGAGGCCATGTCAATCTTCAGGAAGTACCTGCCGCCTCTGGAGGCTGTTTTCAGGATATATCGCAATCCGTCAAAAGTATCGACAGTCAAAACATCATCAGGCTTTTCGAGGCCCGTTTCCGCGATTTTGGAAAGCGGCAGAACATCGGCAAAAGAAAGCTTGGTAAGGAGTTCGCTGATATTGTAAATAGAGCGTTCATCTGGAGTATCATTCTTTTTAATGCCTTCAAGAGTAAACCTATCGGAAGCCGCTTTTCTGGAAATTTTCCAGTTATTCTGTTTTTGGGATGATGTCATGGAGACGGAAGCAATGCCTTCAATCCTGATAAAATCCTTTGAAAGCCATGCCTGGATAGACGGCTGGAGCATGTCAAGGGGGTCAGCGATTAGAATGACTTTGTTTTTCCCGTCAAGCAGCATGAGATAGCGCCCGTCAGGATATGAACTGTCAAAGTAAGGGTTATCCTGTCCTTGGGCTTTATGCTGTTTGCCGAGGAGAAGCGCGAACATTTTGACATTGTCCTTGTCATAAAGTTCGACGATAGTCCCTGAAGCCGCTCCTTTTCCGGGTTCGAGCAGTTCAAATCTTGCGAGCTGTTCCTTGCCGACATCAATTTTACGGACGGTCTTCATTTCAGCGATAGTGTTCAACATATCTGAAACAGCCTGAAAATCAGCGGGATATCCTGACTTTTCATTAACACGCCAGATAGAATCCTTCTTCAGGACGTTAAGGAAAGCCGAAGCATTTTTAATTTTGATTTTATTTACTTTATTGACGTCAAAGTTTTTTATGATTTCCCTGTCTTTGACATCAAGAGAAGTTTCCCATGACGAAGACTGTCTGTAATAAGCGACAATGCCGAGAATTAAAACTACGGCACAGAGAATGGACGTAATTAAAAGCTGTTTCCTGTTCATTTTGCTGAAGTTCTCCTGCGTTTATAAATTGCGAGCCCTATCCCGAAGAGCGCCACTATGAGAGGCATCATCACAATATTGACCCATTTCAGGGTATTCTCAAGGAAATCAATGTCCCTGCGAAGTTGTTTCCTGAGTTTTTTAAGTTCGAGCTTTGCTTCGGCTTCCTTGGCCTTGAACTTCTTCAATTCCTCCTGCTGCTGAGGAGAAAGAACAAACTGCTGGTCTGTCCCTTTTTCCTTCTGCAAGCGGTTCAACGCCTCCTGTGTCGTCTTCAAATCGCGTTCTATTTCGAGAATTTTGTCTTTGTACCTGCGTTCAGCCTGTGAACGTATCTTCATGACCGCGGTAAAGGGACGGGGAATAATCTGACGGCAGCGTATGCCTGTCATGTCGCTGTCTCCACAGAGGTACTCCACAATGTTCTGGAGAAAATTTATATTATCGTTAACCCTGACATAGACCGACTGTCCTATCGATGTTTTGGTGGGCTGGACACAGGCGTCGTTTACCAGTATATCCGAGTCCGCCACCAGAAATACAGTTCCGTCCCGAACTGATTCCTTCAGTATCTTTTCATTTTTGGGGACTGTTTTTCCGTCCTTTTCGTCTTTAACAGGTTCTCCCGGTCTGCCATCGGGAAAGGCCGTCCTGAATCTGCCCGCAAGACTGAGCGCGAGGTCAAAGTTCTTATTTACGGGATTGAAATTTCTGAAAACGACTTCAGGTTTGTCCGCGATAAATGAGCTGACGCCCTGCGCGTCTTTCGTACTGTTTATGAGGACAGTCCTCTTCAGCCCCTCAAGAGGCTTGCTGTCAAAGTAACCCGGAAAAAACATGCTGACCCTGTCAAGCTGTCCGGTAATGATTTCGGTTTTATTGAAACCGGGAGCGATAATATCAAGCACGGTGCCGAATGTAATAAGTTTGTCAGGCATTTGTATTCTCTTCGCGAAAGTCATGTCGGCAAGGACAATATTAGGGTTATAAGATATGCCCCATGCCTTCAGAAGCTTATCCATGTCGGAACTCATCAGCTTGTAGAAGCTCTTGTCCTCCTGTGACTTTATCGCCGCATAAAATGAACGCGGATCAAGAAATACAATCAGTTTACCGCCGCGGAGCAGGTACTGATCTATCGCAAACTGGGTTTTGTCCGAAATACCGCTCGGGTGAACGATGATAAGCATTTTCAGGTTTTTATCTACAGTTTCAGTTTCAAAAGGAATGTTCACCAAATCAAAGTCTTCTTTGAGTTCCCTGAACGAAAACCACGGCCCCTCCGGACGGAATTTCCCTGAACGGAGCATAGTAGCAGTTGCTTGCGCGCCCAGTACCGGAAAAGGACTCATGACACCTATCTTATCTTTGCCCATCCTTATCACCTGTGAAATAGCGCGCGTAATTTCGTATTCCAGAATGTTTTCCTTTTGCGGGGCAAGAAAAGGAAGCGTTATGGTTTTATCCAGGGATGATACGGCAACTCCCATGTATATTTTGTCCCCGGTGTTGAGAAGCTGTCCTGTTACTCCGTCAAGCGCCGCCGCGTCTTCCGCGTCCGAATCAGGAATGGGGTCGTACTTGACTATCTTTATTTTTTTACCGCCCGCGTTTTTATATTCGGTAAGGAGGTCTTCTATTCTCTTCGCGTAATTTCTGAAATAAACCGGCATCCTGTTATTGCTCTGTGTACAATAAAAACGTATGGTTACGGGACTTTCCAGTTTATCAACGATTTTCCTGGAATTCCCGGAAAGTGTATACATCCTTCCTGAACTGAAATCCCATCTGAAATAAAGAGACGAGGCTATCACGTTTACCGCAATAATAATTACAAGGACTATTATAACGCCCAGCGTCGAATAAAATATTTTTTCTCCTGTTTTCTTCATAAAAAAACCTGTTGCCTTAGTTTAAGTTTTGAGCCCTCAGCCCGCCCTGTGGGTGCGGAGCAGAATTCCCGTAGTGAACAAAGAAAAAAAGATAACCGAAAAATAATAAATCAGGTCCCGTGAATCAATAACTCCCCTCTGTATGCTCGCAAAATGAGGCATGACGCTTAAAGAGGCGGCCCCCTGAAGAAGCCATGTCGGCGCCCACTCCACAAGCATATCCGTAAAAGGCGGCCATCCTGAAAAAATAAGAAGCAGGCAAAAGACGGCGGAAAGAATGAAACTCACAACCTGGCTTCGCGTCATGGCCGAAGTCATGCCGGATATGGCAAGGTAGGCCCCCGCAAGCAGGAATGAACCCAGATAACCGCAGGCTATGGCGCCATAGTCGGGATAACCCAGATAACCCACTGTGATAACCATCGGAAATGTCAGCAGAAGCGCTATCCCTATAAAAAGCCATGCCGCTATGAATTTGCCGAGAATGCTCTGCACCGCCGTTACCGGCATCGTAAAGAGAAGCTCAATTGTACCGAGCCTCCGCTCATCCGCCCACATGGGCATGCCCACTGCCGGTATCAGTATAAGGTATATCCACGGAAACCAGGAAAAAAACACAAGCAGCGAAGACTCATTGTTGGTAAAAAAAGAACTCATCATGAAAGTGAAAAAACCGGAAAGAACCAGAAAAATAACAATGAAGACATAAGCCGTGGGAGAATAAAAATAAGAGGTAAACTCTCTTTTTATAATAGTTAGTATCGCGGACATAAGCAAACCTTTCCTTTTTACGCGTCATTGCCTGTAATACAGTGGAAAACTTCATCAAGGCGGCCCTGTTCGACTTTCAGTTCGCCGAGCTTCCACCTTTCCTTCACTGAAACTTCATGTATCATGGAACAAAGTTCCTGACTGGGCCTGGTCCTGTCAGGAAAAACCTTCAGCACCGCGAAATCACCGTCTTCCTTTTCAATTTCAGCCCTGAGAACTCCGTCCAGTTCCTGGAGCTTCGAGGTAAGCGCGGCAGCGTCTGAAGAAAAAATCTCGACATGTATTATCCCGGCTTTTTCCGATTTTCCCTTGAGGGTATCCGGGGTCCCGTCAAAAACTTTCCGCCCCTTGTCTATAACCAAGACCCTGCTGCATACGGCTTCGACTTCTTCCAGTATATGGGTAGAAAGAATAATTGCCTTGTTTTTGCCCATTTCCTTTATCAGATTGCGGATCTCACGTTTCTGATTGGGGTCCAGCCCGTCGGTAGGCTCGTCAAGAACCAGCACGTCAGGGTCGTGTATGATGGACTGCGCGAAACATGTCCTGTGCCTGTAACCTTTTGAGAGCGTATCAATGTTCTGATGCTGTACCGAATTCAGGAAGCAGGTGTGTATGACCTTATCCGTTTTTTCCTTAAGCTGCTTCCCCCTGAAGCCTCTCAATTCCAGACAGAAAAGCAGAAAATCCCGAACTGTCATGTTCGCGTACAACGGCGCGTTTTCAGGAAGATATCCAAACAGGGCTTTTGCCTCTATGGGGTTTGCTTCAATATCAAACCCGCCGACACAGGCCCTGCCTTTGGAAATGGGGATAAATCCGGTTATCATCCTCATTGTCGTTGATTTCCCTGCCCCGTTCGGACCGATGAAACCAAGAATCTCGCCCTTATTTACGGAAAATGAAATATCCTCCACGGCAAGTTTGGTCCCGTACCATTTATACAGGTTTTCAACTTTTATCATTATCTCTGTTTCTCCATTGACTTTACTTACAACGGTTGCGACGAAGCGCAACCCTCCATAGATTTTTCATGCCGTGGAGGGTTTTGCTTCGTCAAAACCGTTTCCACCCATATAATTTTACTTATTGACAAGCTTGAAAGAGACATTGATGCTGACTTCAACATTTATATTTTCAGGATCGGCACCGATATACTTCGCGCCATATTTCTTCAGATTGGAAAACTGACTGCCGATATACCCCCCGTAATTTCCCATGAATGAAACTTCTCCAAGCTTTTTTCCCGAAACGGCGGCAAGCTTTTCCGCGCTGGACTTCGCGTCCTCAAAAGCTTTCTTCAGAAGTTCGTTTTCCGTCTCTCCCGGTTTTTCCACCCCGAAAACGATTGAACTGTTTACATTGTTTCCCGCATAATAATTCGGGGTCATGTTCAGAATGGCCCCCGCTCCTATGGCGGCATCGACTATTTCGTTGGCCATAGGCAATGACGGCTCCATTGTTACCAGCACCTGATTACATGCCTGGAGAATAGTTTTGTCGGCACGGCTGCTCATCATCCTGTTATCCACTTCTCCTATTTTGAGAAGTTCCACCTGCACGGATTTTACTTTTTCTCCACCCTTGGCTTTGATGGCCTTTACAACTGTCCCGGTATAATTCTGAAGTTGCGCGTAAAGGTCTTTTAACATCACTCCGTCTGATTTGACATAAAAACACAGATACGCCACATCGGCCTTTTTTTCAGCCCGCGCCTTGCCGGTAACAAAAATTGTTTCGGAATTGCCTGAATTCGACCCGAACTGCGCCATAAGGGATGCACTGGTGAACATAAGCCCGGCAATCAGAGAACAAAACAACTTTTTCATCTCAGCACCTTCGTTTGTTTTTATATTCGGAGAAAAGATACTATACCGTTTTTTTTCTCCAAATCAACAAGGCCGAAGTGTTAAAAGAGCGAAAATCGATTACATTACAGCAATAGAACAACTCCCGGAAAATTATATATGAACCGCGACGAATATGAAAAACTGCCCTCGATATGTTCGATGGGCATTCTGATATTTGACCCGATATGGAGCGAAAAAGCCCATCGTTCAGGAGACAACGAATTCCTTTATATAAGAAAAGGTAAAGTCAAGCTGGAAATAGACGGCTCCAAATTCGCGGCGGGCGCAGGCGATATACTCTTTGTTCCACAAGGCACTGTTCACCGCGATGAATTTGATATCGGCTCCGAACTCGAAGTGCTGATTATACACTTCCTCTGGGAAGCCGAAAATGATTTCTTCTCAAAAGTTTCAAACAAAGCCCTGAAAAGCCTCCCCGCTTCCGAAAAAGCGCTTATCATGGAAATGGCCGACCACCTCAGACTTGATTTTTCGGGTCATACTGATGAAGACATACTCGTGGCGCGTTCGCGCTTTCATACCATGCTCCTGCTGATACTCAGGGCCGTGGAAAAGGAAAACGCGAAGAAAGAAAATTCTCATTCCCTCAGTCCCGGCAAAGAAAAAAACCGGAAACTCATGACAGACGCGAAAAAATTTCTCGAAAAACACTACAGCGAAAAAATCTCTCTGGACGAGATTGCAGAACACCTTTCAGTGAGTCCCTTCCATCTTTCCCGCGTATTCAGCCAGGAAAGCAATTTTTCGCTGTTTTCCTATCTTACATCGCTCCGCATGAACAAGGCCGAAACCCTCATCCGCGACGGCAAAATGAACGTTTCCGAAGCCGCCTATGCCGTAGGCTATGAAGACAGCAGTTACTTCTCCAAAGCCTTCAAAAAATATTTCGGCAGAAAACCCAGCGAGATCGTCTCTTAAACAGGAGGCATGTTTTCGTTCAGGGGCTGGGCTTCTATTGCGGTGGGGTTCCGGTGGCCTATCATGTCGATTTTTTTCCAGCGGCCTGATTTGAAGCGCCAGAAAAAAACAGCCGCTTCTATAAGTATGTAAACAGTCATATATATCCATATCGCCAGAACGGACGCATGAAGAAATTTTATCATTATAATGACACCGGGCACCAGGATAAACCAGTTCAGACCGGCGCCTATGAAAAGGATGGCCTTGGTATCGCCGGCCCCCCTTAACGCTCCCATGAAAATAAATTTCGTCGCGTCAAAAAAGTTGAAAACGGCGGCGCAGAAAAGAAGATGGCGGCCCAGCTCGAATATCTTTTTAAAATCGGCATCGCCCATATTCCCCTTCGGCGCGAAATTATTCATCAGCCATGATGGAAGCAGCACGTACACCGAACAGGCACACACCATATACGCAATGGACATTATCCAGGCCCTGTACGCGATTTTTTCGGCGGTAACCATATCGTTTCTTCCAATGTATTGTCCGGCCTTGATGCCTGTAGCGTCCATCATGCCCAAAAGAGGAAGAAAGCTCAGATTGTTGATGGAAAGCACTATCGTCGCCGCCGCCAGCGCCTCTATTCCCAACGCTCCCATCAGAAAAGCAAAAAAAGTAAACGCCCCGACTTCAAGAAAGCATTGCAGGCCGGAAGGAGTACCGAACTCGAAAAGTTTTTTTATGTCCGGAAAACTGAAGTTTCTGTATTTGCGGGTCGGATGTTTCCATTGTTTCTGAAAGATGAAAACCGTAAAGATAATCAGAAACGATATGAACATACTGATGCTGGTCGCCAGCCCCGCTCCCGCGATGCCCATCGCAGGAAACCCGAATTTGCCGAATATCATTACATAGTCAAGAGCTATATTTATGCCGCAGGCTATGGTATTTATTACCGCCGCGTACCATGTTTTGCCCTGCCCTGAAAAATACGCGAAAAAAGCCGCCCCCATGCATACAAAAGCCCCTCCCGGAAGAAGCGTCAGAAAATATTCTTTCTCCCTCTTCACTATTTCCGCTCCGTGAGCGCCGAGCTCTATGGCGTAAAGCCCTATCCATGGCGTAACAAAAAGAATTACGACAGCCGCGCCAATCGCAAGATAAAAACCGTTCCAGGCTGCCCTTACACAGGCTTTTCTGTCCCTCCTTCCGAAATACTGCGAAACCAGCGCCGAAGTGAAATTAACCGTAACCATGAAAAACGAAAACAGCGTAAACGAGAGAATCCCGGCAGGCAGGGCGGCAGCCACGTCCTCAGATGAATTGAGCGCCAGGAATTTCCTGTCGCAGAACTGCATCACCGAATGGCTCGCGCTGAGTATTATCAGAGGATAGGCCACAAGAAAAATTTCATTGAAGCCGCCATCGCATGTAAATGATTTTTTTACTTTGTCAAACATTATTGAGACCGATGAAAAGATTTTAAATAATCCGGGATGATTAAGATATGCCTGAAACTCTCAGAATAAAGAAAGATAAGCGGCAAAGACACCCAAAAAACTTATTCGGTTAAAATATACGCTGTTTCATGATATTCAAAAAGCTTTTATTCCGCTTCGCTCATAAATGAGAGAAACTCTCCGGCCCTATGATGCCATGTGTGTTTTGTCTGGCACTCCTCATAAGAGGTTTTCAAAATACGCTCTCTCGTGGCATCATCTTTCAGCAGTGAAGATAATATTTCAGGAAGCTTGTCTATCTGTGTCCATCTGTAAAGAATTATATTTTCCCGGTCAGTGAAATTTTTGTTCAGATACATATTAAAATCATTTACAGAAACAGAGCCGTTCAGCATTGAAGAAAAAACCCTTTCATGAGATCCCGGCACAGAGCATATATTTAAAACCGCCTTGGCCCTGCGCATTTTTTCAAGCGTCTGAACAAAAGGCGCTCCCGGAAATACCCTGTGACATTTGAACATTCCGTTTTCCCAGCCTTTCCCATGAATATCCACGCTTACTCCGGCATCGTCGAGCAGTTTGAGTATTTTTCTCCTCTTAATCGCCCTGACCAGAAACTCTACAAACGAAATTATGGGACACATATTCCTGAAAAGCTCATTGTTATCCAGAAGTTCAAAACCCGAATTGCGGGCATGTTGCAGAAAAACTTCCTCCGTGGACACCGTATCCATTGAAAGGATTATGTCTACAACTTCTTCCGTAAAAATTTTTGAGGACGGGCTCAATTGTCCTATGAGTCCGCGATAGCGTGCCTCATCAGAGTAAGTGCAAGTACCGGGAAAGAAAATACCGATGTCTTTCGGAGGAGGACTTTCAGGGTCAGGCAGACGCGTTCCGCCGTGATGAAGCAAGCCCACACGCCTCTCAAGCCTGAAATATTTTTCAAGAAAAACCTTATGGGATGCGTCACAGCAGAAAACAGTCATGTCCCTGATATTTCCGATAAGTCTCGGAATATGATGGGCCGGATGATCAACAAGCACCGCGGCAAGCGGGATATTCAGTTTATTAAAAATATTCTCGCCGTCAATGGAAATATCGGAGCCTATTCCGTTAAAGGCGAGGACAAAAGAACAGCCTTTTCGCAGTTCACTGTAAAGCTCTTCAACGGACGGCTTGTCGATGAAAACAGTTTCACAGCCATGCGCGGCAATTCCCTTCCCGAGTTCTTTGGCAAAAAAATTTGTCGCGTCATATATAAAAGAACCCAGAAGAATTATAATCTTTTTCCCGCAGAATTTATTCTCAGTTTTTTCCATAATATGATTAAAATAAATCTGCCGGGAATTAATGCAATCCGAAAGCTTAAAAAGTTTTCAGTTCTGCCGTAGCGCTTCAACGGCATTGAAAATTCAGCGTTTCGTGCTAGTTTTAGTCTTTTACAATTCCAACTAATCTGAATTGAATGTTATGAAAGACAGCGAAGGAATAGTCATACCTAAAAATTATCTCTTCGGCGAAACCCCCGAAGACGCCCTGCCGCTCGACTGCGGAAAAAAACTTTACCCTGTCAACATACGTTATGAAACATACGGCCATCTTGATGAAAATGGGAAAAACGCCATCCTGATACTCCATGCTCTTTCCGGTGACGCCCATGTCGCCGGACATCACAAAGAAGATGATAAAAAACCGGGCTGGTGGAATGAAATGGTCGGCCCCGGAAAACCTTTTGACACAAAAAAGTACTTCATTGTGTGCAGCAACATAATCGGCGGATGCAGCGGCTCAACGGGGCCGAGGTCGGTAAATCCCGCCACCGGAAAACGTTATAATATGACTTTCCCCGTCATAACGATAGCCGACATGGTCAGAGCGCAGCGCCGCCTGATGGAACATCTCGGCATTAAAAAATGGCTTACAATCGCCGGCGGCTCCATGGGCGGAATGCAGGCATTGGAATGGGCTTTTTCGTATCCCGAATGCGTCCAGAGCGTAATAGCCATAGCCACTACCTCAAGGCTCTCCCCGCAGAGTATAGCATTCGACTGGGTCGGCAGGGAAGCCATAATGAGCGACCCGAACTGGCAGAACGGCAATTACGAGGACACCCTCCCGGAAAAAGGACTTTCGACTGCCCGTA
>Ga0154588_1018_pt1 | contig 39227 bp, 28 predicted proteins | sample RifGroF2_FD_116017 | JGI IMG/M metagenome (GOLD analysis project Ga0154588, IMG submission 116017) | Lentisphaerae bacterium GWF2_44_16
GAACCTCTGGTATCAGGAAAAGCTGATGTGGTTTATGGTTCCCGCTTCATGGGAACTCCCGGAATGGTAAGATATTTCAGGCACGAAATGGGGAATAAATTTCTGACATTCCTGTCAAATGTTTTCAGCAACATCCATCTCACGGATATGGAAACCTGTTACAAGGCTTTCCGGCGTGAGATAATTCAGAATATCCGCCTCGAATCTCAAAGGTTCGGCATTGAGGTCGAAATTACGGCAAAAGTTGCCTGGGCAAGAGTCCTCCGCATATATGAAGTTCCAATATCATATAATCCCAGAAAATATAACGAAGGCAAAAAAATTACCTGGAAAGACGGCGTAGACGCACTTTACCGTATTATAAAATATAACATTTTTAAAGACAAATCGAAATTTTACCGGACAAGTTGGGACGCAATTATAAATAAAAACACTGAAAATTGATGATTGACTCCATCTGCGCATCACTTGAAATATCATCCTTATCTTGTGATATTCATATACCATTCGAATTCCGACATGACGGACATTCCTCTGTGGATAGATGAAAATTTCCCCGAATACAGTTTTCATCTGGGCATTATTCCGATGATTTTGCGGAAACAATTCTCTATGCAGAGGTAAAAGAGAATTGAGAAAGTCTTCCATGGGGTATATTTCATATACGGACGGAATTCAGTATCGGCTCTTCTTCTTTTCCACCTAAAATCTTGAAAATCCGGTATTTTGTGCTAAAATTATTCGGGAGAATGCCGCTATAATAACCTTAATTGGCTTTTAGTTTCCGCACGTTACTTGCCTAAGTGATGGGGCGGAGCGTATAAAAAATATAGAATCTATTTTTTTCTGTCGTGAATCAGCAAATGGATAATCCTATTTTTCAAAATAATTTAAAACTTCTGTTGGAACGTTTTCCGGCAATTGCAGAGAAACTTCATTTTGTTGATATAAACAAAATCACCATAGGTCAAGCCCATGATGGGGGGATATTTTATGCCGTTGAAAAGGATGGAAAATGGCTTCCGATAAGCGATCCCGTGCAACCCGTCAGTTCCGCCCAAAAGGGAATAGACAGAATGGAGCATCGGCTTTCCGCGGGCCTGAGTCCGGCGGTAGTGGCGGGATTGTATCCGGGCTATATTCTGGATACGGTTTACAAACATTTCAAAAGCCGCCTGAAGTACAACGAACCTTTTCGGCACATTTATGTAATTGTGGATTCTGTTTTATGTCTTGCCGGATGGCTGAAAGCTTCAGACCGGACAGAAATCCTGAGCAGGGAAGAGATCAGTTTCTACTGGTATGAAAACATTAATGAGATAGTGGAGTTATGTGAAAGGGATGAACAGCGCTCTCATCTTTTCATACCGCTTTCTTCGCTTCCTGAAGATGAATTGAATAAAATAATACAACCTCTTGCCGAACTCTATGTCAGGCGCGAAAAAGAAACTAAACTCCGGCAGGACGAAAACAATAAATACTATGACGCGATAAGCGATCCTGAACTTGCCGGAATAATTCAGGGAAAAGCCGGACGAAAGCCGCGTCTTCTGATGCCGACACATTCAAGCAGCACTGTTGTCCAGTACAGTACCCGCGATACTTGCAAGGCTTTTGAGAAACATGGCTGGGAAACCCGAATTCTGAAAATGGACAGGGACCTTTCCCCCTGGAGGATGATCAAGACCATTTACGAGTTCAAGCCTGATATGATGATTTTCATCAACCACCTCCGGACTGAAGATGAAAATACCAGTTTCTATCCTGATAATATGATGTATTGCACCTGGATTCAGGACGCGATGTCTAAAATCAGCAACAAACAAAGTGCGGAAAAGTGGAATTCTAATGCCTGTAAAAGAAACCGTGATTTTATTGTGGGCTACATTGATGATGTGAAAAGATATGGTTATATTGAAAATCGGTTGAAAACTCTTTCCATGATAGTAGATGCCAATATTTTCAAAAACATCAATCCCGGAAAGAAGATCAATCCCTGCTTCGAATGTGATGTGTGCTTTTGTTCAAATTGCAGCCAGACCACTAGTGAAATAATTCGCGACGAGCTTGTTCCGGCCCTTTCTCCGCATGGTTTTAACGAATATGTCCTGAACAAATGCGCTGAAGCCCTTTGGATAGAATATCGCGCCGGAAAATCATATACTTCCTATGATGATTTGATGAATTTGCTGAATATGATTGGTGTTTTTAAAGATATTTTTCAAATGCTTTCCGAGGATATTAAAGATTATGTCGCACAAAAAATTTTCTGGCGTCTCAATGATGTGATTTACAGGCATGTTATCCTTGAATGGATAGATGAGACCGGAGACATCAAAATGAATATTTACGGTAAAGGCTGGGAAAAGCATCCGCGTTTTGCAAAATATGCAAAAGGATATATACATCATGGCGAGGAACTTTCAGAGGCTTATCAAGCAGCCGGCTATTGTCTCCATCTGAACAGCAAAGAAGGCCAACACCAGCGTTTGACGGAAATTATTCTTTCCGGTGGAACTCCTTTAATAAAACGCAGAACTTTTTCAATTTTTTCCACCGACACTGAAAGACATGTCCTGAAAAAATTAGCTTTGTATATTACAGGAACTAACGGTAAAATAGCGCTTGACAAGGAAGAAAAGGCAATATGGAATGGATTGCTCTACTACTATGCGGTACAGGCTGTAAATAAAAACCCTCAAATCAATTTAATAGAGTTGGAAAACATCGTTTCAGGAGAACTTTACAAGCGTATTGAACAGCCGGACTGGCTGCTTGCGCAATGGGAGAAACTGAATTTTTCCAGTCGTGAGCAACTGATAGAATTGTTACGATCCGGAAAAAAGGATAATCGCATTACGAATGTAAGATTAAGCCAGTCAGAAAAAAAACTTACAGAAATTTTCAACGTGAATATAGCAAAGAATATCATCAGATACGCTATGATAATTCTAAAACAGGAATTCCATTTAAAGCTTCCTGTTTTCAGCGGGGCTGAAAAAAATATCCTGGAGCTGACATTGTGTGGCAATAGGATTTCCGAGATGGAAGCCTGTATTGAACGCATTTCTGATAAAAGCTCTGCCATTTTGATAGATGCCGCTAAAAAAATCTCACTTTTCAAGCCGGACACAAAGAAAGCAAGGGAATATCTTGCGTCTGTTCTTGAAATTAGATTGTCTTCGCAGGAAAAATTTGACTGCGCATGGTTGCTTGCAATAAATGGCGAGCTGGAAGACGGGAAAAATCTTATTGAACAACTGTACCAGGAAAGTCCTTGTGTTAAAGATGGTTACGCTACAATAGCCAGGCATTCTCTGCTTCCTCATGGAGACTATAAAACAGCGCTGGATTTGATACTTTGGGACAAGAAGTTCAATCGTCTCTCCGAAAATGGTTTTAAACAACTTGCCGTCGTTTACGCATTTAATGACTGTTTCATAGAGGCAGAGAACGTAATAGATTTTCTTTATTCTGAAAACATGTCGCGGCGCGACGTATTTGCGGAGATCGCTTATGCCAGATTTTTGCCGGTGGAAGATTTCCGCAATATGTCCAAATGGTTTGAGAAGGACCTTGCAACCGGGAGAATGACCGATGTATGGAAAATTAAATATGCCATGGCTGTCGGGGCTTGCGGAGAGGGTCTGAAAGCGGAAACGTTTATTGAAGATATTTATCGCGAAAATCACAATATAAAGGATGGATTCTCTTCTCTTGGCGCTGGACTGCTTGAAGCTGGCGAGTTTAAAAAAGCAGTTGCGTTTTTCGAGGCCGACGAATCTTTGGGCAGAAGTTCTTCCGCTTTCGCGCAAAACCATTCCTCCGCATATCTTGCGGCTGGTGAGTTTGAAAAAGCAAAAAATATTATTTTAAAGTACAATCTCGTCGCCGCCCGCACTCTGTCCATACTTTTAAGGTGGCACTGCTCAGGCATGACCATTTTCAACGATTACGGAAAAATATTCGAGCTGCTGGCCCTGGACCACGGAAGAAACATGGCAGACATGATTACTTTCCGGCAGGAAATCATATTCAATCTGATGCACGGAAACATTGCCGGCGCGGAAGAAGCGTTTATCAGGGCCTTGGGCCATTCTTCTGCTTCCGACGCGGTTTTTATCAGAGGTATGTATGCGTTCTACAGCATGTTTTTCACTGATGACAGGCCGCGCGCGTCTGCGGCCCTTGAAGGCCTGGACGTACCGTTGCTTTCAAAATTTACATTTTCTCTTGCGGCAACCGCCTGCGGGCTGGTCGGCAGGATGGAAAAGACGCTTGAAATATACAAGTATATGAAAAGTATATGTCCATATGTTTTTCTTATAAAAGATTCATCTACCGCGCAGAGACTTATCTTTTATGCGGTTACCGCTCATAAAACCGGGAATATCTCATTGAGGGACAAATGCCTGGAATTTTCAAAGGCAAACTCGAAAATGTTTGATTTTTATTATAAGGGCCTTTCAAAATTTATTGAAGAAACGCCACCGGCAAAAGCTGAACTATTGCCGGATTTCCAAATGCCATGGGACTGAAGTTATGAGCAAATCCAAAACATTGTGTTATGAAAGACTGACGGAATTTACCCGTGAATGCCTCCTGGCGGCGGGACTGGACGGACAGGACGCGGAAAATACCGCCAGGGGAATTTGCCTGGCATCGCTGAGAGGGATTGACTCTCACGGGATAAGGCTCCTGCCTCATTATGTAAAATGCATCCTTGGCGGGAGAATCAATAAAAATCCCGTGCTGAAATTCCGTTCGTCCCTGCCCGCATGCCATATCCTTGACGCCGACCATGGCATTTCCTACAGCGCAGGCCTGGCGGCAATGGAAAAGTGCATTGACGCCGCCCGCAGATACGGAGCCGGTATCACCGCGGTTGAAAACTCCAATCATTGCGGGATGATGGCTTTTTATGCGCTTGAAGCGGCAAAAAAGGACATGATCGGCATTGCCATGACCCATGCAACTCCCAAAATGCAGAGTTACGGCTCAAAAAGCACTTTTTTCGGGACGAATCCGGTATGTATAACCGCCCCCATGTCGGATGAAGAACCTTTCTGTTACGACTCGGCGCCGACCCCTTTTACATCCAATAAGGTGAAAATGTATAAAGAGGCAGGTATGCCGCTTCCCCCGGGCTGCGCCGCCGATGCGGACGGAAATGAAACTCTTGACGCCGAAAAGGCCGTGCAGCTTCTCCCTATAGGCTTATACAAGGGAGTTGGCCTTTCCATGTGCGTTGACATTTTCTGCGCGATGTTTACAGGGATGCCGGCCGGAAACAAAGTCTCGCAGATGTATGGCACTGATTATGCGGAGAAACGTTCACTCGGACAATTCTATATGGCTATTAATATTGAGGCATTCCGCCCTCCGGCGGAATTTAAGAAACAGCTTCAGAAAACGGTAAATGAACTCAGGAAGCAGCCGGCCGGGGATAAAAAAAAGGTAATGGCCCCGGGTGACCCTGAGAAAGCAATTGCCCGGGAACGCCTTGAAAACGGCATACCTGTTTCCGAGGCCCTTTTGGAAGAATTGAATTCAACAGCGCTGGAACTGGGGGTGAAAACACTTAATGAGGACTGAAAAGACAATAGCGATAATTCCGGCAAGAGGCGGCTCCAAGGGAATTCCGCGGAAAAACATCGCGGACCTCAATGGCAAGCCTTTGATAGCCTATACCATTGAACAGGCCCTGGAGGCTGGAACAATAGATGAAGTGCTGGTAAACAGCGAAGACACCGAAATCCGTGAAATTGCAAAAAAATTCGGGGCGGAAACGATGTCGCGCCCGGAAGAACTCTCAAATGACAACAGTATGCAGGAAGTCGACAAATTGTTATACTGGACGCTTAATGAACTGAAAAAGCAGGGCCGGGAATATCATATAGGGGTATTGCTCTATCCGACATCGCCTCTGCGGAAGACGGCCACAATCGACCGGGCGGTGAAAATGATAAGGGAAGAACTTTACGATTCGGTGCTTTCCCTCTATGAAGACAAAACCTATCTCTGGCATATAGACAGCCGCCAGGCTTATCCTGTCAACTACATACCTGAAAAACGCGGCCCGAGACAGAAGGAAACCTGGAACCAGTACGCCGAAAACAAGGCGGTGTATGCCTTTAGAACTGAACTTCTGCTGGAAACCGGATGCCGCCTTGGGGGAAAGATAGGATATGTGCTCATGGATAAGTTGCAGAGCATAGACGTTGACAGCCCCGATGACCTGGCTCTGGTAAGAAATATAATGAAAAACAGGGAAAGTTGAGTTTATGTCATCCCGCAAAGACAAGATACTGATTACCGGAGCGTGCGGCATCCTCGGTACAGCCTTGGCCGGGCTGCCCGGCAGAAAAATCTTTTTCGACCGCTGTGAAAAGTCGGAGCTTCTGGGAGACGGCGCAGAGTTTGTACAAGGTGATGTGTGTGATTATGAATTGATGCGGAAGCTCCTTTCCGAATGCCATACTCTTATACATCTCGCAGGCTGCAGCGACTCCCGCAAAACCGATCCTGAAACTCAGTCCAACATATTCAATGACAATATCCGCGGGGCCAAAACCGCATTTGACGCCGCCCGTGACGCGAAAATTGAAAAAATCATTTACGCAAGCAGCAATCACGCGGTGGGAATGTACGAAATTGAAAACCTGCCTGTAATATACAAACTCCAGCATGATGTCAAAATCGATGAAAATGTGCCGGTCCGACCGGACTCGTTTTATGGAGTAAGCAAAGTCTTCGGTGAAACCTATGGGCGCTTTATCGCCGAAAACGGCGGGCCTAAAGTTTATGTTCTCAGAATCGGAAGTGTCCGGGACGCCAGCGAAGACCATCCATACGCTTATGCTGAATGGGGGGTGCGTAAAGATTTATGGAAAAGGGGGAGCTCCGAATACATTGAGCAGGAAGAAAGACTGAAAGCTATATGGCTTTCAAGGAGGGATTTTCTGCAATTAATTGAAAAAGCCCTGGAATACGATGGCGCTATGTTTGATATTTTTTACGGGGTCAGCGCTAATGAAAGAGGCTGGTTCAACCTTGAACACACTCGGAAAAATCTTGGCTTTGTTCCTCTTGACAACTCTGAAGCCTGGTTTCAAATCAAGAGCAAGCCGTCAAACGGGCATATCATCAAGCCCGATGATGTGAGCGTTGCCGCTATAATCCCTTTAAAAAAGGACTGGCTTTCAGAAAATGACGATTTCTTTTATAAACTTTTGGCTGTCACTATCGGGGCCGCAAAAAACTCCAGACTGGTCAATAATGTTTTTGTAGCCACTGATTCGGAAGAGGTCAGTGAGAAAGCGAAAGCGTTTGGCGCGGATGTCCCGTTTCTGCGCCCGAAATCCTTGTCCGAGGAAGATGTCAGAGTTGACCAGGTGCTGAAATACTTTCTGGAACGGCTGGAAGATGTAAACAGGCATTACGAAGTTATTGTTTCTCTCGACATAACACATCCATTCAGACCGGCTGATTTGATTGATAATATGCTGACAATGCTTCTTGCGGAATCGTTTACGTCGGTTGTGCCCGGAATGAGGGAAAAGCGCCCGCTGATCATCCCGCGCGAAAAAGAGAGGGCAATAAGGATAGACCAATATGCCAGTCTGCGAAAAGACAGGGAGCCTTATTTTCTCATGCTGCCTTCCCTGGCATGCGCCACGCTTTCCGAGTTCATCTATAAAAGCACCCGCTTCGGGAGCAAGACAGGCATAATGGAAATAGATTTTCCTTTCTGCGCCGTCGAGATCAGAAACAGGTCGCCGGAAACGGAGAGCTTGATTGAAAAAATTAGCGGTAAAACTGACAGGCCGGACAAATGAAAAGCTGTTTCATACTCACAATTGACAAGACGTTCGATCTGCAGGATTGTTCCTGTGATCACATAATCGCCCCTCCCGGGGTTGAGGTAAATGCAGCTCGCGGCCTGATGCACAGGAATGGGATTCCGTTTTCAATTTTCAATCTTAAACTGTTTTCGATTTTCAGGAAATCCTCCGAAATCCACCTGACCGGCGGCGCCATCGCGCCGCTTCCCGAAATATTAAAAGTGTTCAGTGCCTGGATGAAGATATTGCCACGGAAAAAGCCGGCGTGCAAACTGTCCACCGAACAGGGCATGATTGATCTTGATGATGATATGAACTTGTTTATGGGGCACCGTGTTTTTTTTCCTGCGGTCTTTCTTTTTTTTGCGTCTGCCGCAATTTTTGCGTCTGCCGCATTTTTTTTTAATTTCCAGTTGGCTTTTATCCTCCTTGTTTTTTCAGGCATCCTAGTCTCGGCCATTGAACTGGCGACAAAAAAACGGGATGGGGCCAAATTGTTCATAAGATTTCTCAAGGCAGGGAAAAAGCAGGGAAAATCAGGAAAATTCCCTGTTCCGTTATATTCCTCAGACTGGGAGCTCGGATGGAAGATGAGGGGAAATCTCGACTTAAAAATCAGACTTGACGACTGCTGTGACAAAGACGCCCCCGAATGGAAGCTGACGACCGATTCACAAGGTAACCGCATGATACCGGACGGAAACGGTTCAGCAAGGAAAATCTATACAATGGGCTGTTCATTCACATACGGGTTCGGTGTAGATGACCCAAAAACCTATCCGGCTGTTTTGCAGAGATTACTGGGAAAAGAATTTCAGGTAATCAATCTCTCCGGTTGCGCGTATTCCACTTATCAGAACCTTTTGAAACTGGAAAAACTTCTTGAAGGGGATTCTCAGCCTGAATTAATTATATACGGTTTTCATTCCAATATACTGGAAAGGTCCATATTCAATCTGGAAAGAGCACAGGTGCACAAGGGCTTTAAAATGCCGTCATGCGTATCAAAAAAAGGCAGGCTGATACGCAGAAAGCCCCATCCCTACTGGATATTTCCGCTGAGCGGGCGCTCAGTTTTGTTTTCAAAAGCCGAGCTGCATTACAACCGTTTTTTTTCCGGTCCCCAGGATGACAGTACCAAAATGACCACTGAAATGCATCTCCTCCTCCTCATGAATCAGAGGTGCGCGAAAAAAAGAATTAGATTTTTTGTCTACGAACTTTCCTGCAGCAATCGTCTTACCGGGGAATGGCGCGGGGAAATGATGAAAAGCGGATTGCTCTGGAGTTCTTCCGGCCTGGATATAGAAAAAATCCCGGAGCGCTGGAATCTTCTCCCTTACGACAGACATCCCAATTCCGGCGCTCACGAACACTGGGCAAAGCAACTGAATGGACTTATACGGGAGGATTTCAAAAACCTCTGCCACCCCACGGAACAGTCTTCTACTTCCAATGAAAACATATCACCCTTTGCATACACGCTTTTTTAGGAGCAATCATGACAAACGACCCTTATGAAGCAAAAAAAGAGATACTCATGAAAGCCTTTCGCAGTTGCAAATGCTGGAAGCTGCCGCCGGGGGATTATTTTGAATTCGGCCTTTACCAGGGGTTCAGCTTCATCAACGCTTATAAAATGGCTGAAGTTTTCGGCCATGGGCATATGCGGTTCTATGGTTTTGATTCTTTTAAAGGCTTACCCGCCGATTTTGTCCGGAGCGAAAAAGAAATGGACAGATTTGAAGCCGGACAATTCTCGTGCACCGAGGAGGCTTTCCGCAAAAAACTTGAAGAAGCGGCGGTTGATCAGAACAGGGTAACACTGATTCCCGGTTTCTATGAAAACAGTCTTAACGCCGAAGCAAAAAAAGAAATCGGCCCCGCCAGAGCGTCGGTTGTGTGGATTGACTGCGATATATATTCATCCGCCATGCTCGCTCTGGAATTCATGACTGATTTTCTCGGAAACGGTTCGTTTCTGATTTTCGATGACTGGTTTTCTTTCGGTGCCATGCCGGGGGCGGGCGAGATGGCCGCCACGGAAGACTGGCTGAAAAAACATCCCGAAATCAGACTTGTGGAATATCACAAGTTCCATACTGCAGGAATCAGCTTTCTGGTTCAGAAAAGAGAAAAAGGAGCTTGTTGATGAATATATTCTTTGCAATTCACACGCTTCAGATTTTCGACACGGCCCTGTCCATATTGTGTCAGATCAAATCCCAAGTTCCGGCAATGCGGGTGACTGTTATTTTGGGTTTGACTGATTATACTGAAATCAGGCCCCCTGATTTTCTCCTGAACCTCTGCGCCCGGACGGCAGACAGAATCATAGTGATAAAAAACAGCGGCTACTCTTCCGGAATGATGGCTTTTTTTGACGCGCTGCATGTCAGATCTGAGATACTTGATGCCGCGCCTGGAGCGTCATCCGCCGACGGGACGTTGACCATTGCAGAACTTGTCAGAAAATCATTTCCACAGAAAACGCATTTCATAAGATCTCACGGCAATTATTCAGTTACAGCTTTGAATTGTATCAAAGCGGCCAGAAATTCAGGAGGCCTGAGCATTGCGTTGCTTGAGTCGCTGTATCCGCCGGAGCACTCTGTCCCCCTCTCGTACCTGAAGTCGTACACGGAATTCCACACAGGCCTGATTGATGTCTTTCTCGCAAATGTGCCGGAACATGTTGAACAGTTGAAAACGGTGGGGTTTAAAAATTACTGTGTGATAGGTTATACCAAGTTTTATCCGGCATGGCAGGAAGCCATCGCCGGATATGTGAAAGAAAAAGGCTTGGAAAAAGACTCCGGCAGAAAAATCATTTCCGTTTTCACCAGGGGGGAAAACAAATGCGACAGGCAGCAGCTTATGCCGCATGAAAATCTCAAGCTGATACTGGAGGATATTTACAACACCGTCAAGGTGAATTTCGACGACTTTCTCATTTACATAAAACCGCACCCTTTTCAGGACTTCTCTTTTCTGAAAGAACTCATCCGGGATTGGGAAAACACAAGCCTGTCCTTTGAATTCCCCCCGGTACTGATGCAGGTTTCCGACCTTATCCTGACGACTTTCTCAACTACCGCCCTGGATGCCGTAGCGGCAGGGAGATTTCTCATAGAGTACTTTATTGAAAACGACTATTTCCGCTCCGTCTACAAACACGGCTCCACTTTCAGGCAGTTCGGCATAAAGAGCTGCTGCGACCATGACGGTTTTGTGAAAATGCTTGATGAATTCAAAGAGCGCGGGACCCGGATGGAATACAAGAACTTTTACGATCCGCGCAAAGGTTTTTCCAATCTTATTTTCCTTTTGAGTTCCTGAAATTAACGGATAGTATGCTTATGAAAGAAAAAACCAAAAGGCCCTGTCATTATTCAGATTTGTTTATCAAGTATAACGGCGACGTTTTCCCATGCTGTGAAGTGTGGTGCCGCAACGAACTGAAAATCGGCAGCCTGGACGATCCCGGCATATTGTCCAGGATACTGGACTACAAACCTCCGGCGTCCTGTGAATGCCAGAACTATAAACTGAGGGAAGCTCGCGAAGGCGACAATTTCAAGTCATCGTTTCTGAACATAGAATTTTCCCTGAAATGCCAGGCTTCCTGCGCCATGTGCTGCGTGGAGGCGCCGGAATGGAAGGGGAAATATAATGACGGATATTTTGACATTATCGGACAGATCGCCGAACATTTCCAGCCGGATGAACTGCTGGTGCAGGGCGGGGAGGTCTTATTTCAGGACAACACAATGGAGTTTCTTTCCAAGCTGAGGGCTTCTTTGCCGCGAACCGCTTTCTGCCTGGTTACGAACGGTTGTTTCAAGAACAGGAAAACGCTGGACTCTCTGAAAATTTTTAACAGGATAGGGGTCTCGCTGGTCGGCTTCCAGAACGAGACATATAAAAAAATCATGGGCCTCGATCTGGACATAACAAAGAAATTCATAGAATACGTCCATAATGAGACTGACATCAAAACACTGCTTAAATTTCTCTCTACCCCTTCAAATATACATGAAATACCGCTTTTCATGGAATGGGCCGCCGGCAATCCACCCAACGCGGTTGTTTTCGAGGACACCGGCTTCTGGCAGTATGTGAATAAAAACGCTCCTTTCAGTTACTGGAATAAAATACTGTTCAGGACCAGAAATGATTTTCTGCGGACAGTTGAAAACAACGCCGAAACTGTTCTGCGCAATAAACTGAAAATTTATCTCAGGCCGCACATTGTCGACCTTCTGTCTCTGTCCCCCGGCGATTTTCCCGGGACATTGAAAGACTATGTCATCCTGCATGACATCCATATCAAATATGAGGATTTATAATAAATGACAGTAAGCGTATTTGACATCACCGTCTGCGACTGGAACACCGGCAACAGGATAATAGCGGAGTCGGTGTACGAGGTCCTCTACAATCTCTTTCCGTCCCATGTGCTCATATCGCTGCCCTACTGGGAACCTTTCACCCCTATGACGCTCGACTATGTCAGAGAAAGCGATTACGTCTTTTTCGGAGGTGGAAACCACTTGTCCTCGCGGCTGGAGAATTTTTTCTGGGGCGTGACCGAGGAAAATTACAGGAGCGTCAGGAACGTCCTTCTCCTGGGCCTGGGATGGTGGAAATACGAGGGCAGAGTCGAGGAAAACGCGGAGAGGGTGCTCAGGCACACTCTGCATCCGGGTTTGTTGCATTCCGTAAGGGACAGTTACGCGAAGGAAAAGCTTTCTTCCATAGGGATTGACAATGTGCTTGTGACCGGATGTCCTTCGATGTGGGGCCTGACCCCCGAACATTGCGAAAGCATCGAAAAAGACAAATCCGACAGCGTGCTGTTTACGTTCTCCTCCGATTATGCCCCGGACATGAAAAGGGATTCCCAGATCCTTCAGACGCTGAAAAAAAACTATGAGAAGCTTTATTTCTGGCCTCAGGGGCCCGCCGACTGCGGTTACATAAGAAAATTCGATTTTTCAGGCACTGTCCTGCCTGCGAATTTGCCGGCCCTCGACAATTATCTTGAGAACACCAGGACCGATTACATCGGTACCAGGCTGCATGCGGGAATTAAGGCAATGCAGCATTCAAGGCGCAGCATAATTGTCGCAATAGATAACCGTGCTGCGGAAAAGGGCAAAGACTTCAACCTGCCGGTGGTGAGTTCGGAAAAGCTTGAAAAAATAGACGGCAAAATTAACAGCTCATGGAGAACCAAACTTAAAATTCCTCTGGACAATATAGAAAAATGGAAACGGCAGTTCAAACAATGACAAGTCTGCGCCTGAGGGCCGTATATAATAAAAAAAGGTCTGGTTGAGCATGCAAATTCTTTTCGTCTACATAGATTCTCATGCAAGCAGCGGTTTTTCCACCGGACTGGGAATAGCTTCCCTGTCGGGCTTCCTCAGAAAGCACGGTCTTGAAACGGGGTTGGTTTATTACCGCGGGCCTGAAGATACTTCATACCTCATGGATAAACTCAGGTTCTGCAAGCCGGATGCGGTTGGTTTTTACAGCACATCGTCAGGATATAATGCTGTCAGCGAATTGTCCGGACTGATTAAAAGCGAGTCTGACGCTGTTTTGTTCTATGGAGGAATTCACGCAATCAGCTTTCCAGAACTGCTTTTCAGAACACCCGTTGACGCTATTTGTTACGGATGCGGAGAAATACCCATGCTGGAATATTTCCTCAACCCGTCAAAAAGAAACATCCCCGGCCTCTATTTCAGGGAATCCACGCCTCCCGGCACTGATTTCGTTCCTTACTTCCCTCCCGGGGATATGCATGACGAACTCCTGGATTTCGACTATGACATTTTTCTTGCCGAACTGAAAAGATTCCCGCAGTTCAGAAAAGAGGACTACCGACTGGAAATAATTTTCAACCGCGGCTGTCCCTTCTCCTGCCGTTTCTGTTCCAATCACGTACTCAATAAAATCTATGAGGGAAAATATATCAGCCCCTCTCCAGGCGCATCCATCGAAACCCTCAGGAGGGCCTTGAAAAACACCGGCTTCAAAAGGGTTGAAATCCATGATGATACTTTTACCCTCAACAAAAAATGGTTCCGTCACTTCATAAAGCGCTACATCGATGAAATCGCCCTGCCTTTTCAATGCAATCTCAGGGCCGGCTGTTTCGATGACGAAGATGCCGAACTCCTGAAGAAGGCGAACATTGAAACCGCCTGGCTCGGACTGGAATCAGGCAATGAAAATATCCGTATGAATATTATGAATAAAACTGTGTCTGATAAGCAGCTTGCGGATGCCCTTCGAATCCTTGAAAAACATAAAATCAACGTCACAACTCAAAACATGATAGGTGTACCGGGAGAAACTCCCGATATGTTTCTTGATACGGTACGTTTCAATGCCCGCTATAATCCCGGTTCCGCGCTTTTGAGTATATACTATCCTTATCCTGGAACACAACTGTATAAGACGTGCCTGGAAAATGGTTACCTCAAAGAGAGCATACATGCCAGGGAACGAACGGGCCCTGTCTTGGAACTGCCTGATTTTCCAAAGGAGAAAATACAGTTTTATTTTGATAATTTCAGGAGTCTGATAGAATATGAAAAACAAAGGAAGGGTTCTTTATTTATGCCGGAACTAACTGACGCGAATGTGGAAAAGGTACTGAGAATGTATAAGAATAAAACAGTTTGGCCGGTTGATATTGGCGCATTGAAATCTACCCGGCCTGTAAGTTATTCCTACGGACTTGACAGAGGCATGTCTATAGACAGATATTATATAGAAAAATTTTTAAAGGCCCATGCCGGCGATATTAAAAACCGCTGTCTGGAAATGCTGGACGCAAGTTACACAAAGAATTATGGCGGCGACAATGTAACTGCTTCCGACGTGCTGGATATTGACGCAAGCAATACTAGCGCTACTGTTGTCAGCGACCTGCAAAATGCCGGATGTATTAAAGATAACACCTATGATTGTTTCATATGTACACAGACACTTCACCTCATTAGTGATTTCGGGGCCTGCATAAGCGAAATTTATCGTATTCTTAATGATGGTGGAGTATTATTGGCGACAGTCCCTTGTCTGAGCCGTTGTGACATAGCGGCCGGAGGAGAAAATGATTTATGGCGCATGACTCCTGCCGGAGCTAAATATGCGTTCGGAAAAGTCTTCGGCGAGGAAAATATAGAAATATTCATCTATGGAAACGTAAAAACAGGTATGGCCTTCTGGGAAGGTTTGGCGCAGGAAGATTTGGATGAGAAAGACTTTGATTATGTGGATGTGGATTTCCCTGTACTTGTCGGTATCCGCGCTGTAAAAGGCAAATACAGAAAAACTGAACAGAAAGTAAAAAGGATTACAAAGACTGAGCCGAATTGCACGGTACTGCTTTACCATCGCGTCAATGAGCTGGAAAACGACCCTGACATGCTCTGTGTTACGCCTGAGAATTTTAAGAAGCATCTCTCATTTTTCAGCCGTAAATATGAAATCCTTACGCCTGCCGAATTCGGAAAATGCCTCGAACAAAAGTCATGGCCAGCCCAGGAAAGTATCCTGATAACTTTTGATGACGGTTACGCCGACAACTTCAATCAGGCAGCGCCGATACTTCAGCAGTATGGGACCGGGGCGTTTTTCTTCGCTTCCAGCGGATATATAGGCTCGGAATATGAATTCTGGTGGGATGAACTGCAAAAATACATTTATAACGGCAGGCGGGAGCTTGTGATTTCCGCAGGTTACCTGATGCCGGATTTCAGGGCTGAACTTGCAAGCATGGAACAGAAGGAAGAATGCTATGTCCAACTGGTCAATATGATGAAAGGCGTCAATTCAGAAAAAATAAATGATTTGCTGAACTATCTTTCAGACTGGAGCGGCCTGCATCGAACGGCACGTGAAGCTAACCGGATCATGACTGAAAAAGAACTTAAATCCCTGGACCTGATACCAAACATGGAAATCGGCGCACACACAATATCACATACAAGACTTTCCATGATGAACGTTTTTCAACAGTACACAGAGATTGGAAAGGATGCGGAAAATCTTTCCAGGATACTGGACAGGCGTATTCGTACTCTTTCTTATCCTTTTGGCACACGTACGGAACAGACAGAGGTGACATATAATATAAGCGCACTTGCAGGATATGACTTTGCCTTTATTAATGATGGCAATAAACTCAGTGAAGCTGCTTTGTGCCGCATGGAGTTGTCAAGATTTATAATTAGGAACTGGACTATTCCTGAATTGCGGTCAAACCTGGACAGCGTATTCGCGACGCATCTAAAAAAGGAAAGGTCTGATTATAATATTGCAATTATTAATGAGAAACTCGTAAAATTCACCCTGAGCAATCTCTTCGAAACCGGAATCAAAAAAGTTGTTGTTTTCGGTGTCGGCCAGCATACGATATGGTTATTGGCGCTAATGAAGGTATTGAAGCTTCCCGAACCTGTAGCCCTGCTGGATGACAATGCCCCTTCGGAACCCAATAAGATTTTGGGTATAAAATATTGCAAGCCGAATAAAATTTCACCTGCCGATTTTGAATGTATTATAATTTCCAGTGATTGTTACTTCGCAAAACTCGCAAAGAGTATCCGGGTTGTATTTCCTGATAAGAAATTGATTAATCTTTATGAAGGACTTCAACCAATATCTTATCCCAAAAGAAAAGTGGAACATATTTTGAATATGGAGCTTTGAAATATGCGGATACTGCTGGTATCAGATTACCTGTATGGAGGCGGTGCCGAGAGGATGGCCTATGAGCTGTTTCTGGGCCTTAATGAAAACGGTCATAACGCGAAACTTATCTGCGCGGCCGAGAGAATCTCCTCCGTAAAGGATAAAGGAATCGAACTCCTTTATGCTCCCGAGACAAGGCCCATGCCTCCTTCAGAACACTTGGAAAAATATAAGTCCTTTCTTGATATGGTCTATGAATTTAATCCTGACCTGGTGCATATTCACAATATTCACGGAAGCACGCTGCCCCTTCAGGCCGTATTTCAGCTTGCCGTGAAATATCCGGTGTGCTGGACCATGCATGATGTGTGGCCTGTTACAGGAGGTTGCTGTTTGCCGTACGGATGCAGTCAATATAAAAATCCGGCAGGCTGCGGTAACTGCCCGGATGATTCTCTTGACCGCTCATTTTGTTTGAAATTCCCTGTCTCACAACAGTATGGGCTGATGCAAAATCTATGGCGCAGATCAAATAATATAACAGCAGTATGCCCTTCCGACTGGATGAGAAAACAAATCGCGGCAGCGGAATTGAGCAGAAATTTATCAGATATAACAGTTATTCATAATGGTATTAAAGGTGTCAATGATATTCTGAACGTTCCACCGTTTTTCCGGAAACTGAACCCGCCGCTTGTTCTCGTTATGGCAACATCGCTTAAGCTCCCATTAAAAGGTTCTCTACAGGCGTTGGAAATTTTCAGAAAGCTTGCTGAAGCAAACAAATTTTCTATTCTCTGGGTAGGAAACGGTTCTCGCGAACTGTCGGAGGAAGCATCATCCTTTTGTACGAGCATGGCGCTGCCGTACACAGACAACCGCTCAGATATTGATATGATTTATCGTAACTGCGATATCCTTTTCATGCCCAGTTTATATGAAAACTTCCCTACGACTATTCTTGAAGCAATGTCTGCCGGACTTATTGTAGTGGCCCATGATGTCGGCGGCGTTTCTGAACAGTTGAAAGATGGAGAAACCGGCTTCATTTACAAAACAGAAAAGGATGCTGAGTTGAAGCTGGGAACAGTCTTGAAAATGAACGAACTTGAACGCAAAAAAATGGGGAAAAACGCATTGCATGAATTTCAGAAGAGATTTTCCCTTGATGTATATGTTAAACGCCATATTGAACTGTATAAATCCGTCCATTCATCTCACACACAGGGAACGGAAGTATTTTCCGTAGGCAAAAACTCATGGAATTACCTAAACAAAGAATACACCAAAACAGAAATAAGTGAACGTTTAAAACGGAGAAATAACGAACGTTTAAGACGGAGAAATCTGGAAGCATTAAGAGACAGGCTGGTGCATTCCAGGCTGGATATCATGGTACAATCCTCAAGCACAATCCCGTGCAGAATTGCATTATATGGCGCCGGCATTCATACAAAGTGGCTCCTCGGAAAAATACTCAGTACACGTAAAGATATCATAGTGAATTATATCCTTGATGACAGCAAGTCAGAAACTGATTCAGGCGGAATTCCGATAATAAATCCGTCTGCGCTTCTTCCGTCTGCGGTTGATGCAGTCATACCATCATCTGAACTCAACGAACTGAAAATGTCAATTATATTAAAGAACATTTTCGGTGACAACATCCGTGTTTTCCGACTTTATGAAAACCTGAATATGGATGAATTATTGAAATTCCTGCCTGAAAAAAGAAAAATGTAACGATTGCGATATCATAATTTTTAATTGTGTCATTGGAAAAATATTCTTGACTTTATTTTGCCTCGTTCTTATATTCTTCAGTGATTTGTTTTATGGAATATCGGAAAACTTTTACAGTTATCCTGCCGGTTCACTGTAATTTTCAGATAATGCTGTCATATTGAGGTGTATATGAAAATACTTTTAGATGTAAGAGCAAGCTCTCTGCTCCGTCATGGAGTCGGCAGGTTTGCCGCTGAAGTATCTTCCCGTTTACCCGGCTTGTGCCCGGAATGGGAATGGATCTTCCTCAATTATGATTCAAACCCGGAAATGATGGCGAAAGAAGAGCATGACGGCAATATCATAAACCTGTGGGGCAATTCGGGACTCCATAATTATGTATCTGACCAGATAATGTATTCTGCGTTACTCAAAAGACATAACCCCGATCTGATCCACTCCTTCTGGTATCATCTGCCGGAAATGTATCGCGGAATAAAAATACTGACAGTGCACGACAGGCTTCAGGAAAAGGGATTCCCCGAACACAATGAAGATCATGTACTGAAAGACAGATATTGGATGAACCGGTCAATATCATCAGCTGACGCAATCATCGTAAACAGCTTGTCAACAATGCGGGACCTTGTACACTGCAACCGGATAGGGCCTGAAAATATATTTCTGACCTACCTGGCGGCAAATGAAGAATTCTTTAAAAAAGATATAAAAAGACTCAATTCTCTGAGAAAAAAATATTCACTGCCTGAAAGATATATATTTCTTTCTTCTCACAGCAGCGTATCATACAAAAACACGGAATTTGTTTCCAATATCATCAGGAAGCTCCGTTCAAAAGGCATTGATGTTCCTCCGCTTCTAAGCACCGGCGGAGACGTTATCGAGCGGGAAAACGGCTGGATACGTCTTCCCTATTTAAGTCTCAGTGACTTGGCCGCAGTCGTAACAGGGGCTGAATTCATGATTTATCCATCTCTCGGGGAAGGCTTCGGTCTGCCGCCTCTCGAAGCTATGGCTGCCGGCACACCGGTAATAACATCCAACGCAGACTCCCTGCCTGAAGTCTGCGGAGAGGCCGCCATATATTTTGATCCGAACTCCGCGGATGATCTTTCCGGTTCAATCAATCTCTTGCTGAATAATAAGAAATTATCTGAATATTTGAGAGAAAAAGGTTCTTCCAGGGCCAGGCTTTTTTCATGGGATAAATGCGCACTCGAAACAATATCCGCCATAAAGAAAGTCATTTCCAGAAAAAAAGAACGGCCTGTTTTTACATTCCCGATGAACTGGGACGAAATGGATTTCGCTTTCAATCTGCCGCCTGTGCCGCAAATGAAAATAAAAGAGCCGGAAAGCCTTCTTTATGCGGTAGAGATGCTCTCGAGAAGAAATAACAAGCCCGAAGCACTGAAGCTTCTCTGTCACGGCCTGAAACTCTTCCCGGACAGTCCCGACATTTTACGGGAACTGGGAAAAATCTATAAATCCGAGAAACAATGGAAAAAAGCTTCCGGATATTTCCGCAGCCTGCTCCGTATTGCGGAAAAACTCGCGGCTCCGCAGCATCTGCGCAGCGGGTCTTATCACCTGGCAGAATGCGAATTCAATCTGAAAAATTACAGGAAGGCGGAAGAGTTTTTCAAACAATGTCTTAAACACTGCCCCGACCACAAAACGGCCCCGCTCTTTCTGAAGAAAATCAAAAAAACAGTGAGAACGGGCAGAAAAAATCCGTAAATTTAAGCAATAGAATTTACTGCAAAGGGTATTTATGAAAACCAGAGTGATATTTATTTATGTAGTCCCGTATGGGGCCCCCGCGTGGGAACTCAATACTTTTTATGCGCTGACCATGAAAAAATACGGCATAGAATCTGCTTTTCTGGCTCATGGGATAGAAGATGGCTGTAAAGATTTCCCCGTGCCGGTACACCCTTATAAATTTCATGATTTCCGCCTTGACGCCGCCACAAAGAAATTCATTCTTGACTTCAATCCCGACATCATTCACCTCTGTTCCCCGCGTTTTCTCGCAATCCGGGTCGTGCTGGAAGCTCTGATGCTGACAAATGCCGAACTTATAGTAAAACACGAGGATGAGGAAATTTTCATCGCGACACAGGACCACATAAGCGTATCACCGAGAAAAGCGTTTGAACCGGGCATTACAGCGTCCCTCAACCCAGAACGGCTACAGGCCCTTTTCAGCACGGCCGCATGGCCCTTTATGTTCAAAGAGTGGTTTTCAAAGCCCTCTATGATGCTGGCAGAACCTGTCAGTTTCGGGATAATAAACCATCTGGCGTCCGGCTTTATCGGTATTTGGCATAATGTGACAAAGGAACTTGCTCAAACTTACTGCAAGCCCGCATGGACAATGCCGCCGACCTTTGAGTTGAACAAAATCAGAACAGACCGCGCGACAAAAAAAGAAATGAAGGACGCGGAAAAAGAACTGAATATCCCGTCAGACAAAAAGATTCTCCTGTTCTCCGGCAAATACTATCCTCTGGTTTTTGATTTTGACCTCATGCTGCATATACTTTCCTGTGAAGATCTGAAAGCTGACAACTCCTGGCATTTTGTTGTAACCGGTGACAACCCGCATGTCGAAAGGCACCAGAAAATAATCAGGTCTGCCGGCATTGGCAGACGGATAACATGGCTCGGCAATATATCAAAGGAAAAACTGGACAAGGTTGTAAGGCGTGCTGACATAGTTCTCTCACCCGGTCTCATTAACGAATACAACAGAGTCCGCCTGCCCCAGAAAAATGTCATGTACATGTCCTACGGCAAGGCCATGATAACATTCAGTACGGGCTTCGGCGAATCTCTCGCGAATGGAGAGAACGCCCTTCTGGTAGCTTCGGATTCCCCGTCGAAATGGAGCGCTGAAATATTGAAACTGCTTCATGATGAGCCATTGCGTGAAAAACTCGAAAAAAACGCCAGAAAATTTGCTGAAATCCATTTTGACTGCGACAATACCGCGGAGGGCCTGGCAAATTTCTATCACTCAATAAATGCAAACAGGACAAAGGATATGAGCCTTTCAGCGAAATACGCCGGAAACCCGGAACTTCTTATAGAAGCATCCTTTAAATCCCGGGAACTGCAAAACTGCCGGAAAATAGCGCTTTTCGGCGCGGGAAAACATACCGTGCGCATCCTGAATTCCTGCGCGATGGAACATATTCGCGACAAAGAACTCATCATAGCAGATGAAAATCCCCGCCAGAAAGCTCTGGAGGGCATAAGAATAATACACCTGAACGAACTTGAGAAATGGAACCCTGACGGCATAATTCTTTCGACAGACAGCTACGAAGACCAGATGCTGCGTAAATGTCTTGACAAATTCAAGCGCGGCCCCGCGATATTCAGGATTTATTCGCCCCCTCATGTCATATATCCGGAGATATACCACATTCAGGCCGAAGCAGGAAAACTTCATCTGGAAGACATCGGCGCAGCCAAAGGACCCGCCCTGAACGCCGCCGCTTTAATCGGGCTGGCTTCTGATCTGGACAGGATTGATTTTGAAAAACTGACTGACGAAACAGTGAGAAAACAGGCTTTCGTCAGGCTGCCGCCGCTAAAAACTTCAATCCCTTTCAAATTTCCTGCCGGGACTAAAGTAAAACTCATTGAAGTGTCATGCTCCGGCTTGAATTTCGTCAGATACATTGACAGTATTCTCTCAGATGCCTCTTACGACGCCTTTGCGGTCTATCACTCCGGCTTGTCCGCCACTCTCGCAAGCTCTCTTTGGAATGAACTTAAAAATATGAAATCCGATTATATTTTCTCCGACTGGGACTATTCATATTCATACGCGCTGGCAATAAAAAAGGGGACCCTGCCCGTATCATGAATATCAATCTTCACCATAAATCAAAAAAAGTCCTTCTGATAAATCCGGCTAAAAAAGATTCCTTTCAGGTAACCAGAATTCACATGGGGCTTACCCTTCTGGGCGGAATGCTCATTGACGCCAATCATGATGTAAGGATACTTGATTATGCCTTTCTCAATGGAAAATTCACAAAAATACCGGCCCCTGTACCGGAACTGAAAGACGTTATTTCCGACTTCAAGCCGGACGTGATTGGCATTTCCGTATTTTCATACCTCTATAATGAAGTCGGGCAGATGCTTTCCGAAATATCAGGGCTTACGGATGCGGTTGTTATGCTCGGCGGACCTCACTTCGCGGTATTTCCCGACGACTTTATCCAGAATCCCGCCGTAGATTATATTTTCCAGGGAGAAGCTGAACTTCTTCTCACCAAGACAGTTGAAACGGCTGAAAAAAATAATCCTCCGGTCATTATACAGTGTCCCCGTCCCGAACCCGGCGATATCCCGCGTATATGTATTGATATCGCTTACGGGGCCAGTTTCCTGACCGATTATCAGATACAGCTCAGCCGCGGCTGTCCGTTTTCGTGTTCATTCTGCAATATCCATATGGTTGGCGGCAGAAAGGTACGTAAACGGCTGATAGAAGATTGCGTCGCGGAAATCGTTGAAGCCAAAAATCTGCATCCCTCAATAGGGAATATCAGCATAACGGATGATTGCCCGACTGCCGATAAAAAAAGATTTAAAGAATTTTTAAAGCAGTTCATCAAAGCGAAAACAGGCTGCACGCTGTCTGTTGACAATATGCGCGCCGACCTTATTGATGAAGAGTTGCTGGATTTGTTTGTCAAAGCCCGCGGACAGAACGTCTGCCTTGGAACAGAAAGCGGCTGCCCGGATGTTTTCAAGAGAGTAAATAAAGGGCTGGAAATTCAGGACGTCATTGATACTGCCGGGAAAGTGAGGGAACACGGGTTGATACTCGGGGCCTGCTTTGTCATAGGCCTCCCTGGAGACAGCTCCGCGCGCCATGAAGATTCCATAGCCCTGGCAAAAGAATTAAGCCCTGATTATCTTTTCTGGAACATGTGCGTCCCGTGGCCGGGCACCGAAATCGGAAACTGGTATAAGGATAACGGGCATATCGCGGACATGCGCAATTTTTCTACGCTGATAGATCCTTATGTAAATTTTTCCGACCCTGTATGCTGGACGGACAGTTTCACAAAAGAAGAACGCATAAGGGCATGGTTGAAAGCAAACCTTGAGACGCATTTATGGTTTAACGCTGAAAAATGTATGGGCAAACTTCAGAATATCTGCAAAAAATATTCCCTGGAAGCTTCCCTGGCTCAATTTTTGCGAAGATTATATCCTGAAAAATAATTTTCTGAACAGGAACTAATGTTATCTAAAGACAAAAAGTTTAATTTGCTCATGCTTCTGGCATCGGGGCGTTCAGCTCCATATTGCATATATGGGGCCGGAAAGTTTACAAAGGAAATAATCGCCTTTCTGCAGGAAAATCATTTGCCTCTGCCTGATTTTATTTTTGACGATCGACCGTCCCTGAAAAAAATAGCTGACGTGGATGTGCTTCCTGAACAGGAGGCCTCCTTTGAAAATATCAGCTCGATTATTCTGGGCACCGACACATGGCAAACCGCCATGAGGGAACGCCTTGATAAAATCAACCCGCGGAAAGAAATACTTGACATTACTCATACGGCAGATGAAGAAAGCCCCCCCGCGACGATTTATTCGGATGACAAAATTAAGCTTTTTCTCGAAGGCGATATGAAACCCTGGACAGAGGGGTATTGGGATTATCGCAATATGATGTTTGAAAAGGCTGTAAACACCCCTGACGTGATTGATTATTTCAGAAGAAAACAATTACCCGGAGATTATGGCTTCAGGCTATGCGAAAGGATAATTGAGTATCCGTGGCTCTTTTCAAAGCTTGAGGATAGGAACTCGAAAATCCTTGACGCCGGTTCCATACTGAATTTCAGATACCTGCTGGAACATCCGGTTCTTAAAAACAAAAAACTGAGCATATTGACATTGGCCCCTGAAGGAAACTGTTTTTTTGACAAATCAATCAATTATTTGTATGAAGACCTCAGGAATATACCTTTCCAAAATACTTATTTTGATGAAATCATCTGTATATCAACCCTGGAACATATCAACATGGACAACACTATTTACGGAGAAGAAAAACTTTCCGGCAAAACCCATGATGGAGTTCCTGATTTCGCTTATGCGGATGTAATAAAAGAATTTATCAGAATACTTAAGCCCTGCGGCAAAATATATATTACAGTCCCCTACGGAAAATTTGAAAATCACGGTTTCTTTCAGCAGTTTGACAGAAAAATGCTGGAAAAAATCACGGATATGTTTTCTGAAGCGGGAACATTTGAAACTGATTTTTTCAGATATTTTCCCGATGGATGGAGATTTATCTCCCGAGAAGATTGTGACGATGCTGAATCCTTCAATCCACATACTGGACGGGGCTGGAAAGATGACTTTGCCGCTCACAGCAGGGGAATTTGCGCCATAGAATTCAAAAAAAATAAAACGGGAATATCCTGATGAAACCGCGTATTTGCAATTACAATGAAATATTCATAAAAGCTGACGGAACTGTCTACCCTTGCTGTAGGCTCTGGTTCCGTGACGAATACAAGATAGGGCATGTCACTGACGCGGACATCGCGGAGAAAATACTCTCCTTTTACAAGCCGTGCAAGTGCGAGTTGTTTGTATTCAGAAAGCCATTGCCGGAGGAAAAGTACGACTTTAAGAGATTCAACATTGAAACTTCCATGTTCTGTCAGGCAAAATGCGCCATGTGTTGCACAAAATCGCCAGATTATTCAGGGCGTGCCGATTCTCCTTATTTGGAGTACTGGATAAAGTTGATAGACCGCTTGAAGCCCAGATCTCTCACGCTTCAGGGCGGTGAAGTTCTGGTACAGAAGAAAACTATTCAATGCCTCAAGACCATCAAAGAGAAATATCCTGAGATGAAACTGCATTGTGTTTCCAATATGTCTGTTGACGCGTCCAGAATTGATGAATTGGAATATATTTTTGATGGATTTGATATTTCGATGGTGGGCTTTCAGCATGAGACCTATGATGCCATAATGGGGCTTGATATCGAACGCACTAGAAAAACCATAGAAGAGTTGCTGCGAAGAAAAAAACAGACTATAATGATAAAATATCTGTTGGTGCCCTTAAACGTTCACGAGGTATCTGCCTGGTTGCAATGGTGTATTGATTCCGGTGCGGAATCCCTTCAGATCGCATATGCATCAGGATGGGAATGGGTAAAAGCTGACACCCAGTATGGTTTCTGGAGCAAAATCTTTGACAGGGCATCGGCTAAATTGAAGAAAACCCTTATAAAAAATTTCAAAGAGGGCAATGCGGCAGGAAGGCTGAGTTTTGAGAAAAACGCCGCGGAGTTCCTTTCAGTTTCCAGGGAATTCGCTGAAGAAAATTCACTGAGCGGCATTTCATGCATAGGCGGAAACCTTCCGGAGAAAAAGGATATCCGCAGCCATGTTTCAAGCTCCGGCACCGTTAGAATGGAAAAACATATACTTCCGGCTTTTTCGGACTATTACATTCTTCTCTCCGAGAAATACATTTCTGTTTACATCTACGGCGCCGGGCTGATAGGCAGATGCCTTCTGGATTTCATTAAAGATAAAAGTCTTCCGGGGCCTGCCGCCATTATAGACGACTATTGCAAAGAGAGCTCTGTTGGCGGAATTCAAGTAAAAAAAGCCGTAGACGTTTTGTTTAAAAAACAAGACGCTGTGCTGCTTGCCACGGATACGTATTCCAGGGAGTTTACGGATAATTTGAATAAGCTGTCCTGTCCGGCTTCAATAAAAAATATTTCGAATTTTATAAAGGAAGTTTAACATGCATGAAAATCATTTAGACATACCTGTTTTAGCTTTCTGCGGTTATAGAGAACCGGTGATGAACAGGCATCTGCCGGAAATGGCTTCGTATCTTCACAGTTAAAGAGTTGGCAAAAGTGATTGGAAGCGAGAAGAAAATTGCATTTTACCTGAACAATGCATTTCTCGAAAAATAATCATATCGGGTCGGGGCCTGACTAAAATCGATTGAGTAAATAATACTATAATGGAAACTTAGCAGATATAAGTAAAAACGATAAAAGAGGCAAGATGTCTTATGCTGAAGCCTGAAAAAAATAAAACAAAAAAAGAAACTTTAAGAAAAAAAACAGATTCTTTCCAGGGGAACAACTCTAATTCATCTACCATGAATGAAGTGTTGAACATAATTACAAACCGTTTCCCGAAAGGAAGCATTATTATTCCCAGCACAATAGAAAAACTTCAAAAACTCAATCCTGGTTTCGTAAAATATGCGGGAAGATCAAAATATTCGAATATTGATGAATTTCTGGCTGACTGGATAGGCAGTCTTCTAATACCCTCAAAGAAGACAATAGCGCTCATTGATTCTCCTTTTTTATGGGGAAATATCAGTGATGAAACTATTCAAATGTTAATGAAAGCCGATTTTAATGTGCTAATTTTTAATTGGGGAAAAGGCATCAAAGATAATTCAATTCCAGTATATCCCAATTTATTTCAGTATATGCATTTCCTCAATATATGCATAGGAACTTATATGGCGCCATGGTTGACGTGGGGAAGCAAGGGGGCTCTTGCAAAAATGAAAACAATCAACATCTGTCATTCAGCGCGAATAATGACAAATGATTTTGTAGTGCAAGTATCCAGAATATTTTTCCTGTGGGGAGAATACAACATACTTCCCAGGGTACATTGCTCTTCCAAAGCAGAACTTGAAACGTTTCTTCAGAAAGATATGGACAGTTTCAGATTGCCTGAGGAATTATGCGGAAAAAGACGCTCTTCGTATATCGTGCCGGCAGCATCCCCCAAGTTACAGGAAATCAGGGAATACTCAGAAAAAAAATCTTACGAAGATAAAAACACAATTCTCGTTTGTCCCAGCGTTAGTGATAAAGCCGGTTATCTGACGGAAAAACATGGTGTGGATATCCTGGAAACCCTTCTGGATAATTTTCCCAAACACAAGATTGTTTTCAAACCTTTTCCCAATGATTACGATAGACCTGAAGTACTCCAAATCGAAAAGCGTTTTTCCAGTCATGCCAACTTTGAAATATTCAAGAAGGCCCAACACTATTCAAAGCTTTATGGAGAGGCATTAACTTTAATTTCAGATTCCTCCCTGACGGCAAGGACATTTTCATTGGGGAGCCTTAGGCCTTCAATATACTTTCTTGATAGTAATGTCAAATGGCTTAATGATGACCTTATATCAAAGTACGCCTACAGAGTTGACAATATCCCCGACTTGATTAAGACGGTATCTCTAATAGTCAACTCTCCTGATATTATGAAGCAGAAATTGTCTGCGTATGCAGAAAACTCATATATTTCAGACGCAACAGATTCATTTGTTCAGGCTATCAGAGATATAGCAAATGGCAAGATTCAGGATTCCTGGATCAAGTTATCCTTACCCAAAAAAAATATTCTTGGAAATTCACTGGAAGATTATTCCGATGCGCTTTTAACATCAAGTGGAATATCTTCAACTCGGTTCCTGATGAAATCCTATGTTGACAAATACAAAGCTCCATTGCCATTTGAAGTTCTCAATAATGTCGTAACGTCCTACACAAGTGTTCACTCCGGAGGAATTGAAGTATTTCTCAGCATATTCTTCAAATCCGCCGCTGCCGCTCCAGAGGACAAGAGATTTATGGATATCTTTAAATTGCTTCTGGATTTTTCTGAAAAAAGTAATTTCCCAATACTTCAATACCTTAATAACAGGGAAAACGCTGACTATTCCACTCCGTTGGAAGTACAAAACACTATGATAATACAACGTTTATTGATGATACACAGCAAAGTACTGTCAGGAGATATCGTGTGTCCTGATGACTGTATACTGCCGGGAGTCAGTATAAATGACTTTTTTGAAAAAAATCAACACCTTGATACCGCATTTCCTATGAATGCAGAATTCGCTAGTCTATTCCTAACCGATAGGCTGAAAACTTTTTTCTATAGGAAAAATGTCTTGAACATTGCCCTCTTCGGTGCAGGGAAACATACAAGATGGCTGGAAACAATTCAACTTTCAGAAAAAACGGGTATGAATATAAAGAAGATTCTTGATGACAATCCTAAAACCGAGCTGTTTTTTGATGGAATTAAACCGGAAAAAGCTGAGAACGCTAATATTTCCGGGATAGACGCTATTGTCATAAGTACTGATCTGTACAGAAATGAATTCATGAGCAGATGCAAAGAACTTTACGGTGAAAATAAAATTATAATAGACCCTTATGGAAATCTGCCATTGTTCACTTTTTACAAATGGAATTTACAAATACAATAACTTAAAATATAGATTTTAAAAATCCAATGAGAAAAGACGTTTATGTAATCTGGTTTACAGGCATTTCTGGTTCCGGTAAAACTACAGTCGCCATGGAAACAGCAAAAGAATTCAAAAGCAGAAATATCCCTTTTGAATATCTTGACGGAGATATTGTCAGAAATTTTTTTGAAGGGGATCTGGGCTATTCCCGCAAAGAAAGAATTTTAAATGTCAGAAGAATCGCCTTTGCCGCGGAATTGCTGGCGGAACATGGAATAAATGTGCTTGTAGCCAATATCGCTCCTTATTATGAAGTGCGCGATTTTATCCGCCGGAAAATCCCGAATTATATTCAGATATTTCTGGATGCTTCACTGGAAAAAGTCATGGAACGCGATGTCAAGGGACATTATAAGAAGTTCAAGGCCGGAACGATGAGTTCTCTTATCGGGGTTGATGACGATTACGAACGTCCCCGAAACCCGGACCTGACTTTACATACCGATAAGGAAACTGTTGTCGAAACAACGGAAAAAGTAATAAAGTTTTTGAAGGACAAAGGAATTTTTTAATTATGTCTTCGCTTGAAATAAACATTGACGCATATCTTGAAATTGTGAATATCGCTCATGAAGTGTTTGCGCCACTCAAAGGTTTCATGGGGGAAAAAGATTACCATACCGTTGTTGATAACATGCGCCTTGCCTCCGGCAAAGTTTGGCCTATTCCGGTTACTCTGGACATTCCTGAAAACAAAATCCGCGAAATAGAAAACTCCGCAGAGGTGGATTTATTTCTGAACAGTGAAAAGATCGGCTCCATCATGCCTGAATCTATTTTTGAGGTCAGGCCCATTGAAGATGCCGCGAGGATATTTAAGACATCCGATCTGAAACACCCGGGCGTAGCAAAAGAACTTGCGCGTTCAAAATACAGAACAGGCGGCAGAATTAAACTGTTTAAGGAACTGTTACCCGATTTGCCGGAATGGAATCTCACCCCGGCTGAAACCAGAAAGTTTTTCAGCAGCAGGGGATGGAAAAAAATCGCGTCTTTTCAGACCAGAAATCCACCGCACCTGGCCCATGAGTATCTACAACGCATCGCAATGGAAGTTTCAGACGGAATTTTCCTTCAGCCGTTGATCGGCTGGAAGAAAAAAGGGGATTTTACCCCCGAAGCAATCATGGGCGCTTATAATATCATGGTGCGCAAATTCTATCCCGATAATGCCTTGCTTGGAACCTTGCGCACCTCAATGAGATATGCAGGGCCGCGCGAAGCTGTTTTTCATGCGATAATCAGACGTAATTATGGATGCACTTCGTTCATAGTGGGACGCGATCATGCGGGCGTCGGGGATTATTACGGAAAATATGAGGCGCAGCAGCTGGCTGTCTCCTTCGAAAAGGACCTCGGCATTGAAATCCTGCCGCTTGCCGGGCCCAGGTATTGTTCCGGCTGCAAATGCATTTCAACCGAAAAAACATGTGCGCATGCGAAAAAATTCATACAGGAGATATCAGGCACCAAAATGAGACGCATGCTGTCTTCCGGTATCCGGCCGGATGAAAAATTCATGCGCAGGGAAATCTCGGATTTTCTTATCGGACTTGCGGCTTCCAATTCGCTTTTCTGCGCGTGAAAAGTCTGAAACGATAAAATTCATCAATAAATAAAAGGAACTTTCTCAATGAGCTTCAGATTAATTGTAACTATCGGCCCGAGCATTCTCGGCAAAATCGACAAGTTAAAGGAAATTTATGATGCGGGCCCATGTATTTTCCGCTTAAACGGTGCGCATTGCTCTCCGGAACAGTTGAAAATATTTGCTGGTATAATCAGGTCAATTATTCCGGATGCCGATATAATGATAGACTTGCCGGGCAATAAAATAAGAACCGCGAAGTTTCCTTATCCTGTCAGATTCGAAAAAAACGAAGTTATTACTTTGACGAGTGATGATTTCAATTACCGGCAATTCCCGTCCCTTCTCAAAAAAGGCGATCAGATACTTGCCAACGATTCCACTCTGCACTTCACAGTATGTGAAACCAGAAAAGACAGCGTAACGCTAAGAGCGCATAACAGCGGCGAATTAACAGGAGGCAAGGGAATGCATGCAAAGGGAATATGTGGAAGCCTGCCATTCCTGCTTCAGGACGATCTTGATCTGATTGACGCAGCCGCAGAGGTCAAACTTCCCTTTATATCTCTTTCCTTTGTCCGCAATGCCGCAGACATAAAGGAAGTCAAAAAACTGCTTCATAAAAGAAAATACAATCCCGGAATCATAGCAAAAATAGAAACGGCTTCGGCTGTCGAAAAACTGAGTGAAATACTCAGCGAAGTTGAATTATGCAATATTGACCGCGGAGATCTTTCTACTGATGTGGGGTTGATACAACTTGCCGGACATCAGGACAGGATTATAAAAGTTGCTCTTGACGCGGGGAAAAGTATCTTTCTGGCTACACAATTCCTTAAAAATATGGAGCTTAATCCCATACCTCTTATTCCAGAGATAGTTGATTTATGCTCGTCGATAAAAAAAGGCATTTCAGGTATTCAGTTGTCGGAGGAAACGGCAGTTGGCCGCTATCCTTTGGAATGCATTAAATTGATATGGGAAGTTTACAGGGCTACCGAACCAACACTTCCAAAGTAAATCAATGCATACCCCACCCCCATTCTTATCTATTATTATCTGCGGTAGAAATGATAATCACAATGGTGATTTCAACAAGCGGGCAGAGTATGCCGTACGCCATAATACGGCGCTTCTGAATGAATTCAAAATAAATTACGAATTCGTGTGGGTGGAATGGAATTCGTTAAATGACATACCACTGTTTTTCGAGAAAATAAAAGAGTGGACAGGTAACTGCCGCGCTCTTGTTGTACCTGAAAAAATCCATAGGCTCGTATCCCGCAATCCAAACATAGGAGTAATGCAGTTTCATGCAAAAAATGTCGGTATACGACGTGCGACAGGCAGCTGGATTATCTCCACAAATGCCGACACATATTTTTCTAAGGAGATTGTCAAGAAGATAGCTGAAGGCAACTTTGAACAGGACAAGTGTTATATCGCCAATCGCTTGGATTTTAAATCTGGATACCTCATGCACGGCATTGAAAAATTTCCTGTAGAAGATTTGGATACAAGAGAACTGGTATATACATTTTCGCCCGATTTTGATAGAAGCTTCGGCGCGCCCGGTGACTTCACCATGATGCACAGAAACCTTTTCTTTGAGATGCAGGCCCATTATGAAGGTGTTAGATGCTCAAATCAGCATCTCGATACAGTCCTGTGCAGAAAATTACAGTCTTTGGGGCATGAGATAGTTCCTATTGGCAATGTCTATCATGCAGACCATGCGGATTCATGGCTTAACATGAAACAGTCAAAGCATCACGGAGGAGTGGATTATGCCTGGCAGCATATCGCCATGCCCTACAAAAATGCCTCGGCATGGGGATTGGCGTCACTCAAAGAAAACAATATACGCCCGAATCATTCAGTTCTTCTTCCACCTGCCGGCATATCTGAAAAGGAGATAATTCATGAAATTCCTGAAGCTCTCATCCTGCATGACCAATTTTTCAGAGAAGTTCACAGTGCGATTGACAGCTTATGCAAATCGGGAAGCATGGTGCTGTTTTATGGGATAGGAAAAGACTTCGAAAGTGAATTTCCGGATGGCTTGCCTGATTTGAAAATTGTTGGAATTATCGATGATAATCCGCCTTCATTCAATAAGACATTTGCTCAAATATACAACTCTGAAGATATTACAAAAATTTCTTTTGACGCTGTCGTTATTTCAAGCTGGTGGTGGTGTTACGACCTCGCCGTAAAACTTACAAACATGGGTCTGAAATCAAAGATTTATCCCGCATTTCTCAGAAATACGGATAAGATGCGGGATGTATTTGAACCAGGTAACTGAAAATTCAGATGGTGTAATGATTTGTCAACGGCTCATAACAATTGTAAAACAGAGGATCTTACCCATAAAAGGATCTTTTACATGATAAAATCCGCTATAACGACACTTTAGTTTTATTTTTTCAGACAGTGATGTGCGCGTCTGAAAAAAATCATAATGGACCAACTCATTATTTTCTAATGTCAGATCATGTTTATGAAATTCAGTCCAATTTGCGCGGCTACCTTCTCTACAATGAGACTTTATGATGATTATGCCGTCCTTTGTCAATTTATCGAGACAGTTCTCAACTACAAGAAGTGGCTCTATTACATGATCAAGGGAGTTATCCATCATGATAAGATCAAAGTGTTGTTTACCAGTGAGGTCTTTTAAATTTTCGGCCTTTCCTGTCAGCCATGATACAGGCAGACTGATATTATTTTGCGATAGAAATTCACAGTATTTATCCGCTAAAATATCAAGGGCCCAAATCTTGATGCCGAACTTGATGCTCGCATAAGTCAGCACAGGAAAAAGCCCTGTACCGATTTCCAGAAAGTTCATGGAATTATTGTGTTTGAATACTTTCTTTTTCAAAAGAGTCTTCATTAAATCTTCCGGGAAACAGTTTTTTGTTATTGCATCGACCGAGATCTTGCCTCCATTAGCGGCTGTTTTCTTATTGAAACAGCCACAGTGCCATTTCAATTCACTGTCACAATTGGCATGGTATGATTCTGATAGAATATTAAAGTTGTAGTTCCACTCTATTACTCTTGCCGCTGTTCTTGTAACGATAAGATTGTTTCTCAAGCGCGAACTCAAACCAGGCGAATCAACCGCAATTAAAACTGTATCTTCTCTTTTCAGTCCCGCCTCTTCCGGCTTCATTATCGGAATGCCAAGCATATCTGTTTTTTCGCAATTATCATCTATGATCATATCTGGAAATGGCTGTTTAAACTTGAACAGCAGCGCCAATATGGCCCTGCAATAGTAACCGGAACCATAAAAAATTATTCTCCCCTCTTTAGTGAAAATTCTAAGGGTACGATAGTGATTTAAAAGGCTCTGTTCATCCTGATATAGTATCATAGCGGCTTCCTGAATATTTATAGTTTTTCTAAAAATGCTTTGTCAAGATAAAATTCAATTTTTTCTTTGCCGCCTATAGTCTTGGCTAATTCATTTGAAGTGCGGCAGCTCTTATTACCTGAACATGTCATATGAAAAACAATATCAGAACCGATTTCTTCAGCTTTCCTGATTGCCCTTTTTATGCATTCATCTGAATCATTATGCGCGAAAAGTATATATTTCCAGCGTATTTTCGTTAAGCTCTTTGTTCGGTTTCTGGTGTTTACCAGTTCTGTCAGAAATTCAATACATTTTACGTAATTACCATTTTTTCTATACTGTTCATAGGATGCCTGGTCCGAACCGTCTATTCCCAGATTAATAAGATTAAGACCGCAATTTGCAAGTGGAGTTGCCAGTTTTACCGGAAGACTGCCATTTGTGTCAAGATAGGCATATACGTCAGGATAATATTTTCTGAATATCCTCACCATATCGGGGAGTGATGCGTTCAGGACAGGCTCTCCGTAGCCGCAGAAAGAAGTGAAGGCAATTTTAATATCTTTCTCTTTGAGTTCCCTTACCGCTTTTTCAAAAACAACAGGAGACAGCATTTTTCTCGGGGAGACTTGAGGCATCTGCCTTTCTACTGTTGACAGACATGAATCACACATTAGGTTACAGTTGTTAGTTGGTTCCACGTGAAGCATAATTCCAGATGTTTCGATGTCGGCCTGCTCATCTGAAAGCCGAGCAATACAACGTATGCATATTTCATGAGGATAACGCCCTTTTTTGAAGAAATTCCTTATTCTTTTAAGTTCAGGACTTGTTATGAAGTCGCCAACATGTGTTTCTGTTGCATCAGCCAGTACTTTGTAGTAGCCTTCATTACACCAGCATGTCAGTTTACCGTCTGACCTCAGGAACAATCCAGAACACATGCAGCACGACTTGAATGTATCCATAACTAAAGTCTTCCTGTATTTTCTAATCTGCCTGCCAAACCGCAATTTGATTTTGACTATGGTTTAATGTTTTCAATGGGGCCCCAACGGACTAAAATTTGAACCTCCATAATAAAATGCCGTTACTACCGATTTCAAGTTCCTTTCCGCCTGTCTTTTCTACTTTACCTTATTTTGAGGTGAGGTGTAGGTACCATTCTGCCGATGAAATTGTTGGCGGGAATGCCTCCCCTACCGCATCCTCCGCAGGAACGGAGATTTTGCAAAACCCTTTGGTACAAGGGCATATAGGGAAAATTGAAAACGTTCGTGACTTCGGGGATTTGGATTGAAATTGGTGGGCGATGAGGGACTCGAACCCCCGACACTTTGGGTGTAAACCAAATGCTCTAGCCAACTGAGCTAATCGCCCATTTTCTGAGTAATACTGGATGCAGAATATACATGATATTTTGATAATTAATAGTAAATTTTTACAAAAAAGGTGAAAATTACTTCACGGTTTTTGAAACTATTTCCTTATCAAAAAAATTTACAGCCATACCGGCATCCACAATTATAGTCTGCGCGTTTATCCCGCTGGACTTCGGGCTTAAAAGAAACGCGGCAGTGTTAGCGACTTCTTCCGTCTTGAGCGCCTGTTTTCTAAGCGTCGCTTTTTCCGCGAAAAGATATGGCTCGATATAACCCGGAATTCCTGCGGAAGCGGAAGTTTTCAGAGGGGAAGCGCCTATTGCATTGACCCTTATACGGGAATCTTCACTCAGAGATTTTGCAAGGAAACAGACGCTTGAATCCAATGCGGCTTTCACCGGTGCCATGTAACCGTAACTCGGGGCCGCCATTTTGGTAGAGGATATTGATATTGTAATAATCGAACCGTCCGAATCCATACACGATTTATAAAGTCCCGCAATTCTGATAAAAGAAAAGCATGATATATCCACTGCCTGAAGAAAATCAGATTTCACAGTTTCATGAAAAGGCCTGACCCCCGCGGAATAATTGGCAAAAGCTATTGAATGGACGATCCCGTAGATATTTTTATGATTTTCCTTTATAAGGGAAGCCGTTTTCTCCATTTGAATGTCATCGGAGACATCACAAATATATACGGGAGTCCCGGGGAAATGCTTTTCCACGGTTTCAGCATGTTCTCTGCTGTAAACAGAGCATATTATTTCGGCGCCTTCATCCTTGAGCACTTTAGCTATATGAAAAGCAACGCTTTTTTTATTGGCAATACCGAAAATGAGGATTTTTTTGTTTTCAAGCTGGAGAAAATTCATACGCTAACCTCCAATCAGAGCCCGCCTGTGACTTCAAGTACAGTCCCTGTGATATAAGAAGCTTCCCGGGACGCGAGAAAAAGAATGGCGTGGGAAACTTCTTCGACTTTTCCGAATCTTTTCATGGGAACATCAGATTTATACTGGGCCCTCAATTCTTCAGGCAAATCCGCTATGAAATCAGTATCTATGAAACCGGGAGAAACACAATTTACAGTTATAGACCGTTTTGCGGTTTCCTTGGCCAGGGATTTGGAAAAAGCTACCTGTCCGGCTTTAGCTGAAGCATAATTGCTCTGTCCGGCAAAGCCTATTTTTCCCGAAGGAGAAGTTATGCTTATTATTCTCCCGAAACGGTTCTGCATCATTTTCATCAACGCGAATTTACTCATGTTGTATGTGCCTGTGAGATTAATGGACAATACGGCATTCCAGTCATCCGGAGGCATAAGACCGACAACGCTGTCCTTTCTGATGCCAGCACAATTCACAAGCACTTCGAGGGATTTGTGCGCTTTGTCAAACTCATTAAAAAAAGCTTCGACCTGACTGTAATCAGAAACATCGCATTTAACGGTTTTAAGTCTGTCCGAGTTGCATTTAGTTTCGAATTCCCGCGCTGCTTTCTCGTTTCCTGCATATATGGCGGTAACATTGGCCCCGCTTTTAATAAAAGCTTCGGAAACAGCGGCCCCGATACCGCGAGTACCGCCGGTAACAACCACGGTATAATCCTTGAAGTCGTAACTGATCATTTTAACCTTTTTCTGTTATCGAAAAGAAAAAACCCCGGGAAAGCCCGAGGTTTTTCTTCATAAAGATATTAAAGTAAAAACGCCGATTTATTTTTCAGCATTTCCTTCAGGCTTCTGAGCTGTCTCTTCAACTGGAGCGGCCTCAATTTTTTCGGCTTTTTCAGTTTTACGGGACTTTTTAACGGGGGCGCCTTCGCCAACCCACTGTATCATACAGGTATCAGCGGCATCTCCGATGCGGGTACCGAGTTTTATAATTCTGGTATAACCTCCATTGCGGTCGGCAAATTTCGGAGCGGTTTCCTCAAAAAGCATTTTTACGATTTTTTTATTTCCGAGCCTGGCCACGGCCAATCTGCGGTGATGCAAATCACCCTTTTTAGCATAGGTTATCATTTTTTCGACAAAACGTTTGAGCTCTTTCGCTCTGATAACGGTAGTACGTATTTCACCGTTTTCAATAAGGCTGCCTGCCATATTGGCAAGCATCGCGCGACGATGCGAGCTGGTACGCCCTATTTTAAAGGTATATTTACGATGCCTCATATTATTCTTCCTCCTTTTTCTCTGACTTGGCCTTTTCGGCTTCAGCTTCAAGGGCGGTAACCATGCCTTCACTGAAAGACATTCCAAGGCTGAGATTTAAATGATTGAGTTTTTCTTTTATCTCGTCAAGTGACTTCTTTCCGAAATTCCTGTATTTAAGCATTCTGTTTTCGGATTTGGTACAGAGCTCGCCGAGCAATTTGATATTGGCATTGTTGAGACAGTTCATAGCGCGTACTGAAAGATCAAGTACTTCTACGTCCTGAGAAAGCATCTTGTAGAGCTTCTGTTCTTCTTCGCTGATGGAAGCCAAAGCGTCTTCTTCGCCGGCAAGGGTGCCGAGGAAAGGCCTTAAGTGGTCTTTCAGTATTTTTGAAGCTTTTTCTATGGTTTCATCAGGAGTGATTCTGCCGTCTGTCCAGACTTCGATGGAAAGACTGTCCATTTCTGTTTCTTCACCTACGCGGGCAGCGCCTACATGGTAGCGCACGCGGGTAACAGGGCTGAAGAGGCAATCCACCGGAATAGTGCCGAGAGGATGATTCGGATTTTTATTTTTTTCAGACGGCACATAACCTCTTCCTCTGCTGATTTCTATTTCAGCGCGGAAAGGCATGTTTTTGTCAAGGGTACAGATAACCTGTTCGGGGTTCAATATTTCGATTGTGCCATCGGTTATTATATCACCGGCTGTTACTGGGCCGGCCTTATCTTTTTTGATTTCAAGTGTTTTTGGCACATCAGAGTGCGCGACAAGCCTTATCTGTTTAAGGTTGAGTACTATTTCAGTGACATCTTCAATAACCCCGTTCAGAGACGCGAATTCATGGGAGACACCGTTAATTCTTACGGCAGAGATAGCAGCGCCTTCAAGAGAAGAAAGGAGCACTCTGCGCAGAGAATTACCGAGCGTATGACCAAAACCGCTTTGAAACGGAGCTGCTATGAATTTTGCGTATTTACCATTAGCAGTAGCCTCGTCTTTTTCAAGACGCTGTGGCATTGGAAAAGCAGATGCAGCAGACATATTGTTATTCCCTCCAGAAATTTATATTAAACTTTCAAAATTAAAACTTAAAAAATGATTCGTCCGGAACGCTTATTTTAACGAGTTATACACGACGGCGTTTCGGCGGCCTGCACCCGTTATGAGGGACAGGAGTGATGTCTTTGATTGCGGTTATCTCCATTCCGGAAGAAGCTATGCCTCTGACTGCGGATTCACGGCCCGCGCCTGGTCCTTTGATGCGTACTTCGACTTCTTTCATCCCGATTGCCTGTGCCTTTTTAGCTGCATCCGCGGCAACAACCTGAGCGGCGTAGGCAGTACTTTTTCTTGAGCCCTTAAAACCGTTTTTACCGCCGGAAGACCAGCAAAGCACATTGCCATGAAGATCCGTAAAAGTTACTTTTGAGTTATTGAAAGTAGCATGTACATAAGCTATTCCTGATGGAACACAGCGGCTGCCTTTTGCTCTTTTCTTAGACGATTCCTCGCCTTCCGCGGCGGCGTTATCCGCAGACGCGTTCTCAATAGGAGCGTCAGACATTTTTACATTTCCGACTTCCTTCAATTCATTATTTTCAGCCATGTTTATATAATACCTTTCCCTGATTAAGGTTGCTTAAAATGCGATACAGAAAAACCGAAAGATTATCCTTCTTCCTCATCCTTGCCGGCGAGCTTACGCTGTGTTTTATCTCTGATGGCGCCGACTGTCTGTTTACGTCCTTTTCTTGTACGCGAATTGGTTTTGGTCCTCTGCCCTCTCACAGGAAGACCTCTGCGGTGTCTCGCGCCGCGGTAAGAACCGATAGCCTGAAGCCTGCGGACATCCGAGGCAACTCTCCGCCTCAAATCGCCTTCCACCAGAAGATCATTCTGAAGGATTGTAGTAATCGCGGCGACATTTTCGTCCGTAAGCTGATCGGCTTTTATACCAGGCTTAATTCTGGCTTTTTCCATAATCCTGAGCGCCAATGCGGGGCCAACCCCGTAGATATAGCGCAAAGCGTATTCAATTCTCTTCTT
>Ga0154588_1058_pt3 | contig 37132 bp, 29 predicted proteins | sample RifGroF2_FD_116017 | JGI IMG/M metagenome (GOLD analysis project Ga0154588, IMG submission 116017) | Lentisphaerae bacterium GWF2_44_16
CATTTGCTCGATCCGGATTAACGGGCCGTTGAATTCGGTTATAATTTCATCTTTTAGAATATCCCGAATAGCAAATACCCCAGATCCCCTGCTCGGTGTTTCCTTGATATAAATTAAATCTTTCATCATTGAAACCTCCTATGACAAGTTTTTAAGTTTGCGTTCTTTCCTTTTAACGGAATGCCTCTTATTTCAAAAACAGGATTATGAAAAACCATATAACGCTTTAAGGCTTTTTGCAAACCTCACAGGATTTTTGCGATAGTCGTTTTATCAGAGAAATTCGTGGCTATTGTCTCGCCGTCGTCAGAGATTTTTTTGAGCTCTTCGAGCATGGATGACGGGGCGATATCAAAGTTTTTTGCCATTTACTTCAAACAGGTGTAATGCTTTTCGATATTGCTTTTATCCATGAGGGTTTTCAGTTCTTCATCGCTCCTGAAACCATCGTTGAAGATGCCTGTATAGCGCATATCAAGTTTATTTTAGCGGCGAGGAAACCGGGTGCGAGGTGTCGATATTGACACATCCGATCTTAAACATTTGTTTACTTCTATTGGGAACGAAGTCCCTTTTATTGTTTCTACTTAGATTGAGCTATGTTTTTTCTGCCGCTACGAAGTGAGCGGCAGTACGGAAAAAACAGAGTTTTTTCACGGTTGCTTACTTTTTAAGTAAGTTTTATTTCGACAGGTTTTCCTGTGGCTATTGATTCATTGACAAGATAACTGATGAGTGCGGCCCTGATGGCGTTTTTTATGCCGTTCGGGGGTTCTCCGTTTTCCAGTATCGCCAGCGCCAGTTTTTCTATTTCAATCTTATGGCCTTTGTCCTGCTGTTTCAGTGTTGTCGATGTCTTCCCGTTCACGTCAAAACCGTAACAGTCCATTTCCTTGAAATCATTTATGTAAATGATTTTTCCTTCGCAGTATATTTCAGTGACTTCCTTCGGGAAATCAGGGTTGCCAAAACTGTTTATGAGGGTTGTTCCGACTGAACCATCCTTGAAGGTGATTGTGATTATCCCGCTGTCCGGGATTTTGACTTTTGCAGGGTCGAGGAACGTTCCGCCGCTGGCATATACTGACACTGGTACGGATGGTACAAGCTCGCATATCAGATCAAAGATATGGCAGCCTTCACCGACGAAACGTCCGCCTCCGACCGCCGGATCATGTGTCCAGACATCGGCAGGGAAAAGCGCCTGAATGCGGTGATATATCATCCTTTTCCCTTTTGTGTCTTTCAGAAGATTGGAAGCCTTTGTTACCAGAGGCGCCATTCCGCGATTGTACCCTACGGTGTATTTGACATTGTTTTTCTTGACAGCCGCGGCGACTTTTCTGCATTCTTCAATATTAAGCCCCATCGGTTTTTCACAGAGTATGTGCTTCCCCGCTTCTGCCGCTTTTACTGAAAGTTCTGCATGGGTATCATGCCGCGTTGAAATGACTACTACATCTATTTCCGGGTCTTTCAGAAGTTTTTCAATATCTGTTGTGTGATAAACGGCGCCGAGTTCCGTGCAGAGGCTTTCAGCCGCTTTTTCGTTTAAATCGCATGTGGCGTGTACCGTATAGTAAGGGCTTGTCTTGAGATTAGGTACATGCATCCCTCTCATAAAACCGCCGCATCCTATCAGTCCTGTCTTTAGTTTTTTCAAGTTTATGACTCCTTGTATTGCTTTAAATGATAACTGTATTATATACAGTATCAACAGTAATGTCAATAGGCAAAGATTATTTTCTGCTGAAATCATTTTTTCTGCCGCAAACGGAGTTGAGCGGCAGTACGGGAAAATGAAGTTTTTTCGGAGTGCAGGTACTCTAGCTGCAGGGGCGGAGTATACGGTAGGGCATGTAACGGGTTTCCGGGATAGTGAGTGTCCCTGAATAGATTTCTGAGAGCATGTCTATGGCGGCTTTGCCGGTATCTTCCATGGAAAAGTGGGCAAGGTAAGCAATGGGCGACAATAGCGTAAGAGAGCTGTTTTCGCAGATAAATCCCAGTTTCAATCCCGGCTTGATGGAATATATTTCAGGAAGGGCGGCAATGGGCATGTGCCCTCCTGATATTATGAGAGAATCAATGCTCAGGTCGTCTGCCAGCAAATCTCGGATAACGGCATTCAGATTGGCCGTAGTGGCGTCTCTTATATATCGGAAACCTATCCCTGAAGGGGCTGTGCCTTCAAGATATCCGTTTCTTGATAAAATGTGGTTTATGCTCGAGAGATTGCCGATGAAGCCTGTTCTCCTGCATCCGTCTTCGGCCATTGTTTTTGCCAGGTCGCGCGCGCAGTCTCTGAAATTCACGGTAACGCAAAAGCATTCAGGATTTTCAATACCGACAAAGACGTTCGGAATTTTGTTTTTGTCGGAATACATGCAGAACTCTGTCTTTCCGGTAACCACTACATATACTATTCCGTTTCCTATGGGAAGTTTACTGAATTCGGACTCGCCGAATGGATGTTTGATTATATAGGTATTGGCTTCGATGCCGAGAGATGTGCATCTTTCCATACAACCCTGCATGTAGGGATAATTCTGTGGAGCGGAGTGAGAGATTAGCGTTACCTTGCTGAGCTTTCTTGTCTTGCAGACAAAGCTTCCCATGCGCTCGTGCCGTTCTATCAGTTTTTCATTCATAAGCTCGCGCAGTGCCCTGTTCGAGGTTATGGAACTAACCCCGAATTCAGAGGCGATTCTTGTATGTCCCGGCATGCGGAAGCCCGGCGGATAAGTCTGGTTTTTTATCCTGTTTCTCAGCTCTTCAGCTATTTTTTTGTAAAGCGGCTCTTCCATAGTATATACACAGTTGCCCCGTTTTAGATGAACAATTATATTGTTTTATATATAATATATACAGCAGATATATACAGAAGTCAATAGCGTTTCAGGAAAAAAACATCATTTCATGAGAGTTTTCCCAGCCATCTGGAAAAAGCGGCGGGACAGGAAAAGCCCAGTTCTTCGGATATTTCCTTTTTGCGCAATCCCTTTTTCTGCAACTCTTCAATCTTTTTGCGTCTGCATGTATCTATATAGGCGTGAACCGTCTGTCCGGTATGCTTTTTGAACATTCTGGCGAAATGGAATTTGCTGTACCCTGAAATATGCGCGAGTTTTTCAAGGTTCAGATTGCGCCCTCCTGTTTCGCTGATATGGCTGCTGATAGTGTCAATGGTTTTTTTGTGAAGGCCAAGGTTTTTATTGTCATCTCCCTGTGAGAAGCCGCACTCTACGAGGCGTACAATCATAAGTCCGGCTGCTGTCAGAATTTTATTTCTCTTTAATTGCAGCGGTATATCCGGGTTGGCGGCGAGTTCCGTCCAGCATCTGTTCAGGATCGCGCCGGCGTCTGTGTACGGCATTATTATCGAATGGCTCTTGACAGGATCGAATTTTTTCTTTTTTACAGCATAGGTGCGTGCGAATATGCCGTCCTGAAGAAAGCTTATCCACAAATGTGTAATATCCGGACAAAAAGGCGGATAGTAAAAGTCATGCGTATCCATTGAGTTGAAAAAAAACAGTGCTCCCGGGGAACACGCGTAAAGGCGGTTATTGAGACTGTAACAGGTTTCCCCTTCAAGCGCGAACATTATTTCCCTGTGCGGGTGACTGTGATTGTTTTCATCCAGCCATTCCTCATGTTTGCGCTTGCTGACAGGCATCAAATCCGCCGGAAAAAGCGAGCTTACTATTTTCCAGTCCCAGAGCCCCAGGAGGACGGAGAGCATTGCTTCATCAAAATACTTATTTTTCATGGCCTTCCTCGATATAATAGCAATAAAGGTTAATTTTTAGCAAATAATAATAATTGACATTCAGGTATATTTCAATTATAATCAAGTATATTATATTATTTTACCAGGCAAGTTATGTAAATAAAAACAGGAGGTTGAAAGTGAAGAAGGGTACGTTTCGTTTTTCGTTCGGTCCGTGGAACATTCATGAAGGCGCGGACCCTTTCGGCCCTCCGGCCAGGGACAGCATAGCATTTGAGAAAAAACTTGGAATGTACAAGGGCCTCGGCTTTGACGGCGTACAGTTTCATGATGACGACGCGGTGCCCAATATGAACAACCTTACGGCAAGCGCCATTCAGAATGAAGCGCACAAAGTAAAAAAACTTCTGGACAAGCACGGACTTGTACCTGAATTTGTAGCGCCGCGCCTCTGGGAGGATAAACGCACCATTGACGGCGGATACACCTCAAACAGCAAAGCAGACAGAGAATATGCAATCGACAGAAGCAAAAAATGCGTTGACATAGCCCGTGAACTCGGTACACGGAATATCGTTCTCTGGCTTGCCCGCGAAGGCACATATATCAGAGAAGCCAAGGACTCCGTGGAATCCGTGAAGCGCATCGTTGAGGCCATGCAGATTATGCTTGATTATGATAAAGAGATCAGGATAATGATTGAGTCCAAGCCGAATGAACCGATGGACCATACTTATATACCGACTATCGGACATGCCATCGCTCTCGGTCTCCTGACCAATGCCCCGGACAGGGTTGGCTGTCTCATAGAGAGCGCGCACGCCCTCCTTGCCGGACTCGACCCTTCCGACGAAATGGGTTACGCCATGGCGCACGGCAAACTCTGGAGCGTTCACCTTAACGACCAGAACGGCATGAAATTCGATCAGGATAAATCTTTCGGCAGTGTTGACTTGAGACGCGCCTTTAATCAGGTGCGGATACTTGACAGGCACGGCTACGGAAATGACGGCGAATGGATAGGGCTTGACGTCAAAGCCATGAGGACGCAGAAGGACGATGTCGCCGCCAAGCATCTCCGGAACAGCCGTGAGATTTTCCTCAAGCTCCTTGAGATAAGCCGCGGTCTCGATGAGAAGAAAATGAACAAGATGATTGCCGATAGAGACTACGAAGAACTTGATCTCTACATAATGAAAAGTCTTATTAAATAGTTAAAAGAAAGATTATAAAATGTCCAGGATTTCTGTTCAGTTGTATTCAGTGAGGGCCGAGCTGGCAAAGGATTTTAAAGGCGTAATTGAGAAGATAGCCTCTTTCGGTTATGATGGCGTGGAATTTGCCGGGGGCCCTCCCGGACTTTCGTTTAACCAGTGTGCCGAAATAGTCAGAAAGGCAGGGCTGAAAGTTTCAAGCGCTCACATGCCTCTGCCTCTCGGGCCGAATAAAAACCTGATTATGGACAACATAAAACTCCTTGGATGCGAATACATCGTTTCAGGGAAGGGGCAGGCTGATTACAAAACGGCAGACATGATAAAAAAGAACTGCGACGAATTCAACGCCGCCGCCGCCGAAGCGAAAAAGAGCGGCTTGAAACTTGCCCTTCATAATCACTGGTGGGAGTTTGAAGACATTGACGGCGTTCCCGTCTATAAGACGATGTTGAAACATCTCAGCTCCGATGTGCTTTTTGAAGTGGACACCTACTGGGTCAAAGTCGGCGGCAAAGACCCCGTGAGCGTACTCAAAGAAATTGGTAATCGCGCCCCTCTGTTTCATATCAAGGACGGGAGCGGCGTAAAGGGTGATTTCAACATGAAAGCCGCTGGTAAAGGCGTTATGGATTTCAAGCCGATTTTCAATGAAGCCAAAAACGTCGAATGGCTGATATGTGAACTCGACGCCTGCGCCACAGATATGCTTGAAGCCGTCAAGGAAAGCTTCGATTACATATCCCGGAATAAATAAATATTCCAACAGGAATCTGGAGAAAAATCCGTATTCCTGTTATTCGGATAATTTCAGAGAGTCGGATATATGGTCTGTGCTAAGCTGGTCTGGTGGACGCAAATATATTGCTGACTTTATTCTTCTCCGGAGGAGAATTTCGCGGCGTTCAGGCAGAAACAGCGCATTGTCAGTTCCTCGTTCACGTTCCAGTTCAGGTTCTGGAGAAATTCCTCGGCGGCGGAAAGGGATTTGAAAGTATCTTTTTCGTTGAGATTTTTAATATCGATATTGCGGGTTTCAAATATTTCCGGGTTGGGTATTTCGCTGAGGGGAATGCCGCAGCTGAGCATGTAAACCTGGGCGAACCAGGAATGCACGGCACTCAAAAAATAAGCTCTGTTGCGGCGGTATTCGGCTTCAATCGCGGCTTTTTTGCGCTCTTCAATCTGTTTTTTTTCGGAGGCTGATAAATCCTCATTTTCCGGGGATTTGGCTTTCTTTTTCCATTCCGCCTCGATTTTTTCTTCAGAATCCGTGAAAAGAGCGTTTGAAATGCCTATCACTTTTTGGGCGCAGTTCTCGGCTTTGACAAGATTATCGGACTCGAACTGAAGCTCAAAAAGAGCGTCGAAAAGTTCGGACGCCCCATTGAAATCATATTCACAGCGGTTTTCAAGAAGGAGTATGCTCTGACATCTTGAACGGATAGTGGGAAGAAGTTCCGATGGGTTTCCAGTCGCCAGTATCAGAAACGTATTTGGCGGCGGCTCCTCAAGAGTTTTCAAAAACGCGTTCTGCGCCTCCGTTTTCATTCTGTCGGCGTCGTATATTATTCCGATTTTCTTTCCTGCTTCGGTAACGCTGGTCAGATAAAAGAGGCTCTCAAACCAGCGCACGGTGTCGGGTTCTCTCTCATTGTCCCCGACCGGGATTATTCTTGACTTGGAGGAGGGGGACAGCGTATATAGTTCAGGGTAATTTTCAGAAATTATTTGAGCGCAGGTTTTGCATTTTCCGCATGGTGAGCCGTTGGGTTGCGGCTGTGGGCATATCGCTATCTGCGCCAGCAGTAATGAAAAGTCTTTCCTCTGCTGTGGATTGTCTCCATGGAGCAGATAGGCATGTGCCAGGCGTTTAGCCTTTCTCGCGTTTTTAAGAGCGTTTACGATTGCGGGAAACTGTTTTTCAAAACGGTCCAAAAGCATTGTTTACAAGCTCCACTATTTGAAAATGTATCAGTTCCCTGGCGTTTTCAGCGGAAACTGTTTTGATTCTTTCCGGATTATCGGCGGCGATTTTGATGAAAGCCTCTCTGACAAGTTTATGGAATTCGAGGCTTTCAGCTTCAATCCTGTCTGAACTCTTTGATTCGGAGGGTCTGTCTTTTGTTCTTTCAAAGCCCGTTTTCGGGTTGATGTCAAGCAGTATCGTCATGTCCGGGATACATCCGCAACACGCGAAACGGTTGAGCTCATTTATGAACTCGAGGTTTAATTTTCGCGCATAACCTTGATACGCCGTTGTTGAGTCCATGAAGCGGTCGCATAAGACTATGCTGCCGTTTTTCATGGCTGGAATGATGAGGTTCCTCACGTGTTGTGCCCTGCTCGCGGCGAAGAGGAGTACTTCCGTTTCGTCATATATGGGCTCGTTGCCTGTATGGTATTTGACGATTTTTCTCAGGTTTTCGCCGACTTCCGTACCGCCTGGCTCGCGGGTTACCACACAGTTTCGGGCGCGGCTTTCAAAGTATTTCTTGAGAAGCGCCATCTGTGTTGTCTTGCCTGAGCCTTCCGGGCCTTCAAAACTGATAAAAAGCCCTTTGGGACTAATTTTGCTCTTTTTTTCAATAATCATTTCAAAAATAGAAAATTTATATCAAATTAAGTTTGAAAAAATTGAATAAGCTGGTTACATATAGCTTCCGTTTGCGAACCTCGCAAAAAGACAGTACTTTTTTATTAGTAAAAAGCAATAGCAGATAATTAAAATCACCGGAGTTTATATATGGTATCAAAAAAATTGGATAAAAAAAGCTATCACTCGAAAAACACGGGAGACTTTCCCGATAATATCCTTGTGGGCGCTAACAAGTATGTAAAGGTAAATGATCTCAGATACGGCACTAACCCTCATCAGCCCGCCGCTTATTACAAGCCGGCGAACAAATCCTGTCCCATCGCCGATATGGAATTGCTCAAAACAGCGAAGAACGGTCTGTCACAGACCAATCTCGAAGATATCTCGTACTCTCTCAACATAGTGAAGTATTTTGATTCTCCCGCCTGTGCTGTTATGAAACATGTCAACCCATGCGGCGTTGCCGTCATGAGGGGCGATGAAACATTGCGCAATGTCTATAAGAAAGCCCGCGACTGTGATGCCAGGGCCGCCTTCGGAAGCGTTGTCGCTTTTAATATTGAAGTTGACAGGGAGACCGCGGAAGAACTGATGAGTACCTTCATCGAATGTGTGGTCGCTCCTTCCTTCTCAGAGGAAGCTCTTGCCGTTTTCAATGACGAGGAAAAATTCAAACTGTGTAAAAATCTGAGAGTCGTCAAGTGTGGTGATATTTCAGAGCTCTCATGCTTTGTGGGAGAAGAAAAGAGCAATGAATTTACTATGAAGGTGCTTGCCGACGGTTCTATGGTTATGGCCGCTCCTCTCCTTACCCAGATGAAAAGTATCAAAGATATGAAGCCGGCTTCAGCTGAAAGCAAGACCCTCGGAAAAGTTGATTCGAAAATCAAAGCTGACAGAAAACAGATGGAAGACCTCGTCGCGGCGTGGTATATCAATCTCAATGTCCGTTCCAACGGAGTTGTTATTTTCAAAAACGGGCAGACTCTCGCGGTAGGCACCGGAGAACAGGACAGGGTCGGCGCCGTCGAGCAGGCCATAGAAAAGTATAAAACAAAATACAAAGGCGTTGAGACCATCAAGGGCGCCGTAATGTCCAGCGATGGTTTCTTTCCGTTCCCCGACGCCGTGGAAGTCGCGGCCAAAGCGGGAATTACCGCCGTGATAGCGCCCTCCGGCTCACTGCGTGACGCTGATGTCATCAAACGCGCTAACGAACTCGGCGTGGCCCTCTTTCACTCTCCTGAAAGGATTTTCTCTCATCACTAATTAAAACAGCGGGAAGTCTCATTGCAGACAATGGAAAATGGAAAAAAAGAATCTTCCGGCGTAACAGATGTGGGACTTACCGAACAGCATTTGCGGGGAGAAGTCCGCAAAGTTATTTATGAGAGTGACGACGCCTCTTATTCCGTACTTGGAATAACTGACCCGCAGGGTGTTGAACACACCGTCGTAGGAAACTTCGCGGGGGTTTACGAAGGGCAGGGCGTGGAACTCCGCGGCGTATGGGAACGCCATAAGGAACACGGCCGACAGTTCAGGGCCAACTCTTACAAATTCGTTCTTCCCTCCACTCCTGACGGCATAAAACGTTATATGTCTTCCGGCATTCTTCCAGGCATAGGTCCCAAGTTCGCCGAAAAAATAGTTGATACTTTCGGTGATAAGACTCTCGAAATAATGGACAGATTTTCAGCGCGGCTCCGCGAAGTTCCCGGCCTTGGGAAAAAACGCATAGAGGCAATCAGAAAGGCTTGGGCGGATAACAGGGACCGGCGCAATATTTATATTTTTCTTCAGGGCCTCGGCATAAGCGGCGCATACTGCAACAGAATCTATAAAACGTACGGCGATCAGTCCGCCGATATGATAAAGGAAAATCCCTACCGCCTGGCCGATGAAGTGAAAGGCATTGGCTTTGTCATGGCCGACCGTGTCGCCTTCGCGCTGGGTATTGGGAAAAATGATCCGAAACGTCTTGCCTCCGGCATACTCTATGCCCTTAATCAGCTCCGTTTGCTTGGACATGTCTGCTGCCCGGAGGACGCCCTTATGCGTTACGCGTCGGAGCTCCTTGAAGTGGACGCGGCGGATATAAGAAAAGAACTTGATGAAGTAATAGCCGCAAAGAATGCCTGTCTGGAGCTTTCAGGTTCTGAACGGATAATTTACGAAGCCGGACTTTATGCCGCAGAAACAGAACTCCCGCGTCTGCTCGGAAATCTTATTAACGCCAGAAAGCATTCAGCTTCCCGGATAATGAACATATCTTCTCCTCCGCGTCTCGTGTTGAGCCCTGAACAGAAGACGGCTGTTGACAGGGTTGCTCAGCATCCTATCAGCATAATCACAGGCGGTCCGGGGGTCGGCAAAACAACTGTTGTCGGTGAGATTGTCAGAAGAGCTTCCGCCGCCAGATTGAAGATTTTTCTTGCCGCTCCAACGGGGCGTGCCGCTAAACGTCTTGGAGAGGCTTCAGGGAAAAGCGCCATGACCATACACCGAATGTTGAAATGGGAACCGAAGCTCGGGCATTTTGTTTACGGGCTGAAGCATCCCATGCAATGCGATCTGCTCATTGTAGATGAAGTTTCGATGCTTGACCTGCCGCTTGCCGTTTATCTTTTCCGTGCGGTGAAGCCCGGTACTACTGTCGTGCTGGTTGGTGATGCCGATCAGCTTCCTTCCGTCGGCCCGGGCAAAATCCTTAACGACCTTATCGATTCAGGCGCGTTTCCCGTAACGCATCTTTCAAAAATATTCCGTCAGGGCGCTGGAAGTCATATCGTCAGCAACGCTCACAATGTTAATTCCGGCGTAATCCCGGAACTTCCGCATGCCGCAAAGAATGAATTGAGCGACTTTTACTGGATCGAAGAGGATGATCCGGAACATGTGCGGGACCTTATATGCAGGATGGTAAAGGAACGCATACCAAGGCGTTTCGGTTTCGATCCCATGCGGGATATTCAGGTCTTGACGCCGATGAACAGAGGACAATGCGGAACTGTCGCTCTTAACATGATGCTTCAGGACGCTCTTAATTCCGGTAATAAACCTCAGTTTAAACTTGGCGAAAAGATTTTCAGGATTGGCGACAGGGTCATGCAGACTTCAAACAACTACGACAAAAATGTTTTCAACGGTGACATGGGCAGGATTGCTCAAATAGACCAGCACGAAAACAAATTTACCGTACTTTTTGAAGAAGCCAAAGTTGAGTATGAGTTTATAGAGTCCGAACAGCTCGCCCTCTCCTATGCCGTAACCGTGCATAAATCCCAGGGCAGCGAATTTCCCGCCGTAGTTCTCCCCATACTCACTCAGCATTATATGCTTCTCCAGAGAAAACTTTTATATACAGCCATGACCCGCGCCAGAAAACTCCTGGTGCTTATAGGAAGCAGAAAAGCTGTTTCGATGGCGGTGAAAAACGTGTCGGCGGAGCCCAGATATTCAAAGCTTCTCGACAGACTGAAACAGTGGAAATGATAAATTAGAAATGCAGAATGGAATTAAGAATGGAAAAAATAAAACTTCAGACTCCGGTTGTTTTTAACAGCCGGGATATCAAATTCAGTTCTCAAACCGTGTTGTGCGGTATCGGCTCCTGTTTCGCGAAAGACATACTTGAAAGATTTTTTGACTCTGGTTTCAGGGGCGCGCAAAATCCCAATGGCATAGTTTATAATGCCGTATCAATTTTTGAATCATTGAAAAGAATTGTTGCTAACGAATCTTACAAAATGGAAGAGTTCTTCGAACATAACGGCATTTTCCACAGCTGGACGCATCATGGTTCTTTTTCATCCGAAAGTATTAACGAGGCTCTCACAAAAGCAAATGCCGCGCGTAGCGAATTCAGAGAGTTCCTGAACAAGTGCAATCTCTTCATAATCACTCCGTCATCATCTGTTGTTTACGAGTATATCACTGGGAGAAAAATTGTCGCCAACTGTCATAAAGTCCCAAATAATAAATTCGAGCGAAGGCTCCTTTCCCCGGAAGAAAATTACAAAGCCCTGTCTGATGCCGTGCATGTGATTAAATCTTTTAATTCGTCATGCAGAATACTTTTTACATTATCTCCAGTCCGGCATTACCCCGGGGAACTAATTCTGAATTCCCAAAGCAAAGCGCATCTCCTCACAGCCATCCATCGTTGCCTGCATGACTTCCCGGAACTTCTTTATTTTCCCTCCTATGAAATAATGCTTGATGAATTGAGGGACTACAGATTTTACAACGAAGACATGCTGCATCCGAACGAACTTGCCCGCAAAATAATTTTTGAACGTTTTCTGGAAACATATTTCGACAGCTCCGCGAAACAGCTCATAGAAAACAATGAAAAACTCAATCTCTCTTCGAAGCATCGACCGCTAAATTCTTAAAAAATATGCAGGTAAGTTTATTCATATGAAAACTTGGTGTTACTTTTTAAGTAAGTTCCAGGCTTCAATGAGCTTGTCGGCGGTTTTTACGGAGAAGCGGTTTGAACGGGGAGTTGTCTCATATCCGCCGCGACCGTAATTGCGGGAATTCGGGATATATCCGCCGCCTACTTTCAGATTGCCTGTTCCATTTGAATGTGAAACAATCATTGTGTTATATTCCGGAAAGATTTTCTTTTTAATCTCCAGCCCGATTTCTACAAACGGTTCACAGGGCAGGGACACGATGCGGCATTTGCCCATGAAAATACCGACGAGATTGAATTTTACAGGGTCTGTTTCTTTTGACATGTCAACGACGAGTTGAGCAAAATATTTTAAGACAACAGGTTTCTTTTTCGCAAGGTCTTCGGACGTCAAATCGGCGCCCGGTCCGAGAGGGGGGATGTCTTTGTATTTTTCAAGAATTGCCTTGGCTTCAGCCAGTTCATCATCGGGTATTTCCCTGGGACCGCAGGCGATACTTTTCTGACGGACTTCAAGAGTGAAATCTCCGACGGGCTTTAATTGTCCAATTGCTTTTTCAACGGTATCGGCATAACCGAGTCCGACTCTTTCGGCCTCTTTGTAACAGGTCTGGTCCATGTCTGTGCTGACATCAAAATGGTTGATGTTTCCTGATGCTCCGATAAGAGGCATTACCATAAGGCCGCTTCCAAGATTTGCCTGGAGACGCCGCATTAAAAATCCAGGCCAGTCCGCTGAAACATTGCTGCCGCCGATGGTGTCTGTATGATTGACGATGTTGGCGAGCAGGACTTTCAGTTTGCCGTTGCTTTTGATGCCGATGAGAGGAATTTCATAATCGGCTTCACCTTCAGTGCGGTCGATATCGGGATTCAGTTTTCCGGGATTGGTAACGACAGTACCGTCCTTCATCCAATATCTGCGGTTAAAACAGAAACGTTTATCTTCCGTTATCCCTGTGAACAACTCGCCCTGTGTCATATTGTTTAGAGCCTCGCGCAGTGCTTCGGATGCCTTCTTGACGGCAAAAGGTATGTAATCAGGATGACTGCCCGGACGTGTTACCCTTACTTCCGGGGCGGTATGAGAATGCGTGGCGGTAACAATCATATTGCGCGGGGAAAGTTCTTTTATGTCCGCGATTTCCTTATAAAAAGCCTCCGCCAATTCCTGGGAAACAGTGACAAGGTCAAATTGTATGATGGCTGAATATGTTCCTGCCTGCTTCAACACCAGCGCCCTGACTTCGATATCATCAAGAATTTTTTTCCACATACGGACGTTGAAATATCCGGCAAGTGATATTGGTATCTGAGGATTAATATTCCTTCGGCCTGTCCCGTAGTAAAATTTCTCTGGCATAAACACTGTCCCACTTTTGTTAATGATGTTAATGGATATTGTCTATTATATAACAATACTCTTCAATTGTCAAGAGGGACCTGAAGGGTTTATATCTGACAAAATTAAAAAATTAAATCATCGTGTTTTTATAAATTCATCATTTCACCTGCAAGATTTACTATGTAGTCAAGTTTTTTCAGACGAATGGGCATTGGACAATTGGTCTCTTTCGGAATTTCAAAGTTAAAGAGTCCGGAGTAATGAATTTTTCTGAGAGCTTTTATAAGAGCCTTCCAATCTACTTTTCCGCCTCCAAACGGCAGGATATGATCAAGGCCGGGGCCCATGCAGTCGGTAATATGCAGAGCTTTTAATTTTGCTCCGGCTTTTACGGCGAATTCAGCGCAATTGCCGTTACACCAATTTAAATGTCCTGTATCAAGGCAGATGCCAAGTTTTTCACCGCCGCGTATTTTTCTTATCAGAGCTGAGATATCGGAATAACAATCGAAGTTTTCAATTAAATTCTCCAGGCATATCACAAAAGACATACCTTTTGAATAAGCAAGAAGTTCTTCAAGAGTTGAAACTATATTCTCAAGAGCTCTTTTTTCAGAATCAGGGGCATTCCTGAGATTTTTCTTAATTTCCAAAGGGCCGGGATGAAGAACTCCGGCTTTAACATCCAGATCATTGAAGAGATCGCACCATTTTTTCAGATCGTCAACAAGTTTAATTCGAGATTTTTTATGCGGTTCCGCTAAATTTGCAGTTAAATAAAAATGTCCCTGTGGAAAGGAAAAAGACTTTTCATCGCAATACTTTTTGAATTTTCCAATAGCGTTCCGAGGTCTCGGTTTTTCAAGCAGGGCCCAGCCGTGTTCATCGGACAATTCTGAACAATCAAGCCCGTGTGCAAGGAAAGTGTCGACCATTGTTTCGGGTTTCAGCTCTTTGAAGTAACTGCTCCATACAGATATACGGAAAACTGATTTTTTTCTCATTTTTTATCTCCTGTGTTTTGATGAACAATGCTTTCTCGATTTTTATTTTTCATGTAATGAATATTTTGCTATTCCCATATGATAACGGAGGTGCCAGGGAACTCCGCCTGAGCAGTCGCTCTGCCTGGGACCGAAATAATACGCGGTTAGAATTGTGCCGTCATTCAATTGAACTGAGGACGGATATCCGCAATCAACACGATGAGGAACTGATATCAGAACTTCAGTATCTGACCAGGTCTCGCCATAATCATTACTCAATCTTGTCGCGACTCCGAATACTCCCTCGACACGACTGCCATGATTGAGTAAAATGCTTCCATTTCTCATTTCCAATAAATCAGCCGGGGCCTGGTTCGGAAGTGATGCGGGGCCTTTGCATGTCCAGTTTTCTCCCTCGTCAGCTGATTTATATATCAGCGTTATATTATTATCGCAACTGATGTATCCGCCCTGCCCAAAAACAGTGCGTGAACGCACTGCCGCCAGCCAAACGCCATTGTCGCATCGGAGCAACGCTGTTTCTGTACCGTTTTCCGCCAATAATTGCTTGTCGCCCCATGTTACTCCATTATCGCGACTCCAATAAATATATGATTTCTTTTCATCATCATGATGAATAGCGCAGGCCAGTTTTCCTTGCGGAGTTAATATGATGTTGCCAAAAGGATGTCCTGTTATATCAGTGTCATAATGTTTCCAGGTGACGCCTTTATCAGATGAGCTGGAAACTTGAATGGTCTCCTGTACCGTTATACCTTTTGTCCAGCCGCCGGTTAATATTATTATTTCTCCCTTAGCGTTTAATCCTGCGGCGTGGTTGTTCCGGACAAAATCAGGTTTATTTCCATGCTTTGTCGCGGTTCCCTGCAATTTCCAGAATTTCCCTCCATCACTGCTGAGCCAAACGTCTATATTGCCGTTTCCGGTAGCATGACCGGGATAGTTATAACCGGAGGCAATAATATCGCCATCCGGTAATAACGTAAGACGGGGCCATAGGCCGGAGTTATCCACAGCCACATAAAAATCTACATTATTCCTGAGATAAGAGCCGCAAAACATAATTATTCTCCTTGTGGTTTTGTTTTTAAAGAATTTAGATTTCTACATTTGTCGGCTTGGGCCTTCAAATATGTTAAAGCCGTTTTATTATTAGTTCCTGGAAATTCCCAGAATATAAGATGGAATTTACGTGTATCGGAAGGATAGGTTATTGTAGCGGTATTTGCCATGTAATTATCCAATCCTATCTGAACGCCTGTGACTTCTTCGGGATAGAACATGACTCCGCTTGGCCCTTTTGCCCTGGTATCTGTCTCAACATCGAAGACTTTATCGGCAAAGAATATCCAATAATCCTGAGGGAGATTAAGACTGAAAGTCTTTTTTTTATCACCGCTGTCCTCTTCACCTTTAGTGTTAGTTAGCGCCCACCTTTTTCCTGCTTGCCCCTTTTTCGCATAAAAGCTCGGATAATTTCTCAGCAAAACCTGAATGGAATTAATATTGATTTTAGGGGTAATTAAACACTCTAAAAATAATTTATCATCCTCTGGTTTCATTGAGAATATTACTTCTGCTTTTGCTTCATTTGTATCCCATGTAAAAGTAACAATCCCATTCCCGTTTGTATCTTTCCGGGTTTTCCATATTGGTTCATTCTCAAGTGTTATCGGCTTTCCATTGATGATTATCTTGAAAAAATCATAACAGCTCCAATTGCAAATAGTTGGTTCCCATAATCCTATTCCACAATGGTCATCAATTATTAATTCACCTTTCTCATCAGGATTTGAATAGCGTGAATAAACGATGCAGTAGGCTTGGTTTTGCGCATCCAGTTTTATGCGGGTCGATTTAATGTATTTGCCTTTGTTTTTTCCGCTTGGTCTAGGGTGTTCACCATTTTCTTCGGTGATTTTCACTGGATTTTGGATTACGACGATTCCTCCGACTTCCTCGCCGGATGCCAATCGGGAAATGAGCATGAGTGCAAAGGAACAAACAATTCTTGATGCAGTATTCATTATTTCGCCCTTTTTTCATTGAAAAGCAAATTCAGCTTGAGTTCATATTCGAAATTTTTTAATCTTGTAAGGGTATATTGCAATTTTTCAATGTCCCCGGCAGTCGCAAGTTTTCCATCTGCGTAGTTTTTTTCTATCGCTGTTAATGGCACACAGAGAGCTTCCATTTTTTTCTGCATGGCTTTTTCTATTTCTCCTTTCCCTGACAAACGTTTATTATAATTCATAATAATTTTTTTTATTTCAGGTATCAGATTATATTTTACAGTTTCATCGTATGTTCCTATTGTAAGCCATCCGAATTTAGTCGGCGCATGAAAACTGCCGTTTGTGTTTGACCAGCAGGAATATTCTGTTTCATCAGCCATCCTGGCCCTGCAAACGTTGAAACGCAGCAAGCTTCCAGTCACCTTATTTATACCCAACTCCGAAAATGGAATAGCTATTTCCAATGTCCAGCTTTTTTTACTTTCTTTAACTGCGGTTTCCCATCGTGGATTCCACTCTTTATTTTTAAAATCCCAATCAGCTTTTGTTCCTGCGGCGTTGACAATAAGGTGAAAGTATGTTTGCTGATCAAGGTTTGTGTCGAAAAATATTTCTATACAATCATCGGCATACACCGGGCCATCATGGACATTGCAAGTTTTTTTCAATTTGGACATGTTTTCTTCTTTGCATTCTATTCCCAAATATAAGTTTGTCTCATCATAAAGAACGGCAAATGAAGTTTGCATTCTGGCAAGGCCCGTCCCACTGATTATCAGAGAAAATTCGCGCGCTTTGCTGGACGATTGCCAGCAGCTTTCTGACAAAACTCCATCTATGACAGGGGCATTTCCAGTTTTCATTGCCTGCATAATTTTTATCTCCTCAGCAAAAAGGGACGATGACAGGATTATCATGATAGCAATAATTGTGTTCTTCATTTTGCTTTTCCTCCGATAACAGTGAATTTGCCTGTTGCGGTTTTTCCGCTTACGACTTCTTCGATCTGAATTGTATATTCACCTGCTTTTTCATTAAAAGACAAAGGTATTATTCCAGAGTATTTTCCATCAAAAAGAATATTTTTTGCATAATAGGGTATTTTCATTCCATCCGGATTCGTCACTTCCAGTCTGGCAACTGAAGAAAGAGAGGGCGTAATGAAAAATTCATAATTGACATTGTCTCCTCCTTTTAATTTTTCAGCCTTTGAAAGTTTCAAATCTATTGACTCGATCTGCTTAGGCAGCATGGCAAGCACTTTGGCTTGGGAGGGCGTCATTTCCACCTCGACTTTATCCGTAAACCCCAAATACTTCTTCTCTCTCATGTCATAAATATGAGAAGCTTCTGGAAATATTACAGTTGCTTTTTCCTGTTTCAGATTTTTGATGCGTTCATTTGGATTTCTGGATGGACCGGAGAAATAAAGCAAGCCTGCATAAGTCGCGTCTTTTCCTTTGAATACTGAAGTCATAGTTGCTTGCAGCGGCGTTCCATCTTTTGTGAGAATTTTTAACATGGGATGTATTCCCGAATTCTCGAGTATCGTTTTAAATATTCTTCTTTTATCTTCCCCTGTCCCCGCTACTCTTTCTGCGGTATATGTCTTAAAAAATGTTCCGAGATATACAGCTTTGCCTTTTCCGAAGACGTTATAAGCGGGAACAGATGTAAAATCGCCGAAAACCGATTTTAGTGAAGCTTCTTTCAGCATGGCACAATGGCAATCCATGGACCCTGGGGGCAGGTCTGCGATTATTGTTCCGCCCTCTTTAACAAATTTACTTATGTTTGCTGCTTCTTTTTCTGATAATGCTCTGGTACTCGGTAAAATAAGTACCCTGCAAAAATCCTGAGTAAGTTTGCCTTGCTCTACTTCGACACTTGAAATAGAACGGCTTTGGAACCCCAGATCCTGAAGCAGATAACAAAATGAGTTTATGGAATTTTCATACGACAAGGGGGAATTAGGTTCGTCAACAGCATAAGCATATTTTGAGATGGGTGAATAGTAAATGGCTACAGGGTCTGTTTTGAGTTTGGAGCCGATTAGAAGTTTTCCTAATCCTGACTTTATTTCTTTTATTTCCGAACTCGTTGTCTGAAAATACTCGAAAGGTTGCAAATCTACGGTGAATGCCGCATTTCCTCCGGCCCCTTTTACGAGTGTACCGCCAAACCACCAGCAACTGTTCATTCCCTCAAAAAGACAGAACCAGGGAAATGCCCGAGTATAATCATTAAATATTGCGCCGTCATATGCTCCAAACCAGGAGCCTGTAAAACTATTTTTCTTAATAAAGCTTCTCAATAACCCAAATCTGTCCATAGAGTCCGGATAAAGTCCGAAAAAATCAAGATTACTGAAGAGTTTATAGAAGTCATATCCTGTGCTTGTACGGCTCCGCAATGGACCTTCAAAGCCGGCGCGGGCATATTTATCAACGCTCTTAATGGTGTTTGCCGCTTCGATTTGCGAGTCAGCAAAAATCTTTTCCATGAAGAGCCGATGATCAAGCCATGACGCATAATTTTTCTGTCCTCTGGCCTGCTTCCAATTCATCGGCTTTACCTTCTCCCACGCATCAAAGGAACTCTGCCATATCTTATTCAATTCTTCAAGAGAACCATATTTTATCTGTAAATATTTTCTGAGATCACATAAGGTTTGAGCACCATAACAGACTTCCAGTTTGTCAGATACAGAGTTTTCGTCTCCCAGATTATAACCTACAGGACCATATATTCCATATAATTCCGTCGCAGTTTTCAAATATTTTTTTGTCTCTTCATGAAAAGCTTTATCGGATAAACAAGGCCTTCTTGCCGGACCGTCAGGGGTCATCACGTGAAAGTCGTCGCAAAAGAAAGACCATACAGTTGGAATTATTTTAAGATTGGCCCTTGCTATATTCCCGGCAATTATTCTACGGTCATTATTTGTTAACCGCTTGGGAAGGGCAGAGAGGTCTAATACCGTATCAACCCCATTACTCTGATATGCGTTCAGAATCAGTTTGCTGAGCTGTTCATCATTTTCAGCGCTCCACATAACAAAAGAAAAGTCTCCATTACCGCGTTGCGGTACAGGAAAAGAAACTGTTTTTTCTGACATTATGCCGGTTTCGCTGATAAGAACTGCTTTCACAGACAAAAGAATGCTTAACGGATGTCCTATTTTAAAAGTGAAAGGAAACGTTTTATTTGTTCCTGTGAATTCTTTAAAATCAATAATTCTGTTGAAATTGTCCTTGAACTCAATTCTTATTTTTCCAGATGACACGGCCTTCTCAAGAGTCAATTCTCCACGCAGTGTTTCATCTGCTTCATAATGATCTTTGTTTAAAGTCAGAGCGACTATTTTGTTAACTGCATTTATTTCCATATATGAAGATGCCCAGTCTATGGTTTTTCCGTCTTTAATTATCCACAGATCAATAAAGTGGGCACCGTCTTTCAGAGCTGGAAGCGGGAATGATAAAATATTTTTTCCTTCTTTAATTTCCCTCTTCCCTTTTTGCTGTTGTTCAATATTGTTTCTCAAGTCTCTGATAACAAAATTAAAATCGAAGATGCCGGGACTGGAATTTACAAAAGAGAAATCTATTTTTTCAGCAGACGGAATAACTTCTTTTGCTGTTAAACAAGACTCTTTGCCGGCCGTCCAGATAGCAGCTTTGGCCACCATGGCCATAAGGTAGTCATAATACAGATCGATATCCCCATATCCTTCTCTGGGAGTCAGGCAATGACGATAATAATCGTCAAACGGAGTTGCTTTCTGATTGTAATTCAAAAGTGCGATTCGGCCCTTTCCAAAAGTTCCGGAAAGAAACAGCTTGTCCCCGGGAATATTTTTTAAAATTGGTATAGCTTGTGCCGGCAGTGCGTTCATAATATTGTTGCTTGGCAGTTTGTTTTTATTGAAAAGCACTTCCAGTTCTTTGTCCATTTCAGGAGGGTTCACATAAAGCAAACCGACTCCGTCACTGTAAATTTTACGGAGTATTTCGGTTCTGATCTTTGCAGGTATTATCGACCACTTGATTTTACCAATTATGATCAGGTCATAGCTTTCCTCGAGTTTCTTCTCGAAGAGTTTGTAAATTTGATTCGTTTGAACCAGTCCTTCTACGCCCCTGGCCGCTCCAATTGCAGTATATTCGTGCAACATCATTGGCGTATAATCAAGCGATAATCTTTGGGCCAATTCCACGGTTTCTCTCTGTCCCCATGCAGGAGCTATAACCAATGTTTTTATTTTACCTTCAGAATAAGGATTTGCCCATTTTATATGCGGCGTAATAATTTTCCCTGCCAGATTATCATAGGTTTTATATGTTTCTTCAGAAAAAAGCTCGCATGCGGCAAGCATTAAGAAAACCGATGCCGTTAAGCATAACCATTTTAGATTTTTACATTTATTCATTGCGACAAAACCTCCTTTTTTTATAAAAAATCTTAATATTAATTTTATCGTGGCCCCTGGAACGTACTGTCAGCTGGAATAGGATATTTTTCCCAAAGCTGTTTTAATGTTTCATATTTGATCTATCATTCCCATAAACGATTTAGATTGTGTGCTATATCCAAAATTCCATAGCGGTTCCATGCTGCGTGTCCATCCAAATATAATAAATTAGTTCCGTTGTTGTGTCTCCAGGAGATGTCACAAGTGGAACCTGGGGTGATATCACTCAAATCAAAGAACTTGAGTTCAACGTTATTATTAGACCAGTTAGCCGGGTCTCCGTCGCTTATCAGACCAGTGCATGAGGGCTTGGTTATTTCTCTGAAATAACATATAGGCGGGACATAATCGTATTGCTTCATGACATCAGCATTGACAGTGTAATTGGTGCAGTATCTCAGAAAGCCGATATTCATATCTCCCCACCAGAGTTTTTCTCTGGGACAGAGAAAAACAGCGGCTTTTTCTTTGGATGGATAGTCGGAGGTCGAGACGTATCTGGGAACGTTGAGGTATTCGCCGAGATTTGTTGTCCAGGTTATAACGCCTGCCGCGTTTGCCTGAACAATGGCCTCATTATTATCAACACCATACATTTGGACAGCGCCGCCTATTTGTTTGAGATTGTTGGCGCAGACTATTTGTGCGGATTTTTCCCTGACTTTTTTCAGCACAGGCATAAGTATGCCGGCTAAAATCATTATTATGGTAATCACAACAAGCAATTCAATAAGCGTGAAGAGCTTATGATTTTGGGAGTTTCCTGTTCCGCGTCTTTTCATTTTTTCACCTCCGGGATTAAATGCTTTTTCATCAAACCGCATGCAGTTACAGCATTTCTTTCCATAATTGCCGCTGCTATTTTTATATGCATCATGGCTACTTCCTGGCGATGTTTCCGGGAATGGAGAACCAGTTCGTGTTGCCTGAAGTGATTTACGATAACACCATTCATATCTCTCAAAAATTTGTTTCCGGCAGCTTCAAGAATGGCAATATGGAATATTGTATCGGCAGAGTGCATTTTCTCATGTGTGGATTTCTTTTCAGACTTGCGTTTATATGCCTCGGCGGCTTCCTTGATCTTTGCAAGCGCGTCATTTGACGCGTTAGAGACAGCCAGCTCTATAGCTCCTGTTTCCAGTATCCACCGGAATTCCGTCAATTCATCCTGAAAGGTCTGGTCATTTGTCAAAAAAGGCAGATGAGTTTCAAATAAATCAACAAGATTCAGTTTTTGTATGGTAGTCCCTCTGTTTTTTCTGGACTCAACGAGGCCCACATATTGTAACCTGCCGAGAGCTTCTCTTATAACAGGACGGCTTATGCCGAGCATTGAAGCCAATTCCAATTCGCCGGGAAGTTTTTCGTCAGGTCTAATCCCGCTGGATAATATAAAATTGCGAATCTGTTCCGTTGCTTCTGAGACTAAATTCTTTTTTGTTATTTTCGTAAATGAAGCATTCATTCAATCCTCCATGCGTCTAATTTTTTTGGACAGAAGCGACAAGCGTTTCCATTCCGCCCCGGGCATAATATTGTCACTTACTCCAAATATAAAGTCATTTCGTACTTTTACCATGTTTATTAAACTGTCAAGAATGTCTATATATTTTTTCATGGGGAACGCCGGTTCAAATATTATACTTGGCAATCCTCCCCAGCAAATAATTCGTCCCTGCCACGCATCAAAATATTCTTCCATTTTCTGTTTTACAAGAGGTGCGCTCGCCAAACAATCCGCCCCGTCGAATTTCGCTTCTAAAACAACAGGCAGCAGCTTGCTCATTTCCGCGTCGGCATGCCAAAGGACTTTTTTGCCATGCCGATGCATAAGTTCATTAAATTCACGAAAATATGGGAGAAAATATTTTTCGAATATCGGAGGCGGAGTCATTTGTGAAGAAAAATGCGCTCCATGCAATACCAGTTTTGCCTTTGAATTACAAAGGGCCGGCCATACATCGCGCCGATATATTCTTTCAATATGGCTTATCAGTAAATCGACTTTTTCAGTAAAATCAGTCATATGAAGGAAAAAACCTTCGTAACCACTGAACTGAAGCATGATATGGTGAGCAGGGCAGGGACCAACTATAAGCATGGGTAATCCTGCATCACCTGTCATGGTATCAAAAGCGTCGAATCCGCTGATATCAAAATCAATATGCGCGTCTTCCATTTCTGAAATCAGCAGGTCATAATCGTTTTCTGTCTCAAGGGGGTATTTCACTATATGCCCCCCGAGGCTTTTTCTGGAATTATCGAAAACTGTAACTCTTCGGAGCACAGCTCCACTCCTCAGTTTATATTCTTCTGTTTTCTCATCGTTTTTTTCTGTTTTTTCGAAAAGTGAATTATTGAACAGCACGTTCGGATTCAATCGATAGCGCGCGGCCCTGCAAAAACCGAGAAAATCTTCTGCTTCTTCCTGGGACATTCCTTTGATCTCTTCGGGCAAAGCGTTTTTCAATGACATTTCTTTATGCCATAAATCAAGCCTTATGGACGCAGGCGGCCTTCTAAAAGATTTTCTTTCAAAAACAGCCAGCATATGTTCTCTTCGAGTCATCCGGCATTTACCTTCCCATGTCCAGTGATTTAACTTTTTTGATCTTCTCGGCAAAAATACTTGCGATGGCAGAAGTATCAGAACCTAAAACAAAAAATACGCATCCCGATGAATAATAACGCGGGATATCTTCCATTGAACAAGGTATTCCCCAGGGTATCCTTTTCCTTGAAAGAGTCTCGATGACTTTGTCCCTGCCTTTAATAAATTCGGGATTATTGAAGTCGCCGGGCGTTCCATAACTTTGCGAGAGATCAAGAGTCCCTATATAAAATATGTCAACACCCTTCACGTCAGTGATTTCGTCTATTTGTTCAACCGCTTCTTTATCCTCTATCTGGAGCATTAGAAATTTTTCTTCATTGCTGTATTTTATATATTCGTTAAGAGCAAGCATGCAAAAATGACCGTCGCTGTTGCCGCCGTCAATAGGCCTCAATCCCTTTGGTCTGAAAAATGACCGCTTGACAGTTTGTTCTGCTTCTTCCGCTGTAAAGATATGAGGTACCATGAGCCCGGTAGCATCCATCTCCAGGGGGCGAATATAATCAGAATAAGATCCTTTAGATACTCTTACCATTGAATCCATTCCGGTCATTTTGGCGGCCCGGACCTGATTGAGTACACTTTCATAATCTACCGGCGTGTGTTCCATGTCCAGCCAGACACAATCGAAACCGGAATAGCCGAATATTTCAACTACAGAAGGATCGCACAGATGTGTCTTGGCGCAGAAAACCGGTTTTCCTTCAGCCAATTTTCTTTTAACTATACTTTTATGCATTATGTTTCTCCTGTCGAAAGTTATTGACTATGTAATCGCTAAGTTTTTGTGCCATATAGTTCCTCGCTCCTGCTATTGCTTCTACTGTTGCCCCGCCTATATGAGGCGTTATGATCAGGTTGTCATGTTCCTGTGCATAGTGAACAAGCGGATGTTTTGTAATATCCTCCAGCCATTCTCCGTCAATTACATCAAGTCCCGCAGCCGCGACTTTTCCTGATTCCAGCGCTTTCAGAAATTCCGCTTCATCTATTATTCCGCCTCTGCTGGTATTAACTATTATTACTCCATGTTTCATTCTGTTAAAAGCGTCGCCGGAAATCAATTTTCTCGTTTCATTTCTCAGGTGAATATGAATTGATATGACATCACTTTCCTGTAAAAGGGTTTCGAAATCAACGCGTTCAACTCCTGGTATCGTGAAGTCTTTCGGATCACAACCAATAACACGCATCCTGAATGCCTTGCCGTATTCCACTGTCATCTTCCCGAGTCTGCCGACTCCCAGGACCCCTAAGACTTTTCCTGACAGCTGCCTTCCGGTGTACTCTTCTCTCGCCCAATTTCCCGCCCTTACCGACGCGAATGCCGCGGGCAGCTTTCTGACGCAGGCCAGAAGAAGTGCCCAGGAGCATTCAGCCGTTGCTGTAAAATTATCCAGAAGGGCATATTCTTTTGTCAGGGATAAGACCGTAATTCCCCTTTCTTTTAACAGTTCCATATCGAGATGGTCAGTCCCTGTGCTTGGCGCCGCGATAACCTTCAGTTTCTTTGCTCTGTCTATAATTTTTTTGTCGATCATAATATCGGTGTGTCCGAAATAAGCATCATATTCAGCTATTTTTTCAAGCAGAACATCGCGGCTTATCGGTAAATGATCCAATTGAGTTATTCCCCTCAAACACTCAAGCGCGTTCGGGCATAAATCCGTATTGAGCATACATAAGGTTTTTATCGCGTCCATTTGAATGGTACTCCTCTTTGATATGTATTACATATTAACATATTAAATTTCATTTGTCAATAGCTTTCCGGAAAAATCTGAAAAAAATCCGAAGGACAATGTTATAAAGAGAAGTGTTTTGAAAAACGAAATTATGCGTTATTCATAGCGGAGGGCTTCTATGGGGTCGAGTTTGGAGGCCTTCCAGGCGGGGTAGTAGCCGAAGACAATGCCTACTCCCGCCGAAACCAGGACGGCTGCGGCGATGGCGGCGGGGGACGTCTCGACAGGCCAGTTCAGGAAATATCGCACAAGCAGCGAACCGCCGTGGCCGAGGAGTATTCCCATGGCGCCTCCGGCCAGACAGAGCACAACGGATTCCACTAGAAACTGTCTGAGTATGTCTCTCGCTCTTGCGCCTACTGCCATTCGCAAGCCTATCTCGCGTGTGCGTTCAGTGACGGAGACCAGCATAATGTTCATGATGCCGACACCGCCGACCACGAGGGATATCATGGCGACGCATAAGAGAAGGTTGGTCATAAGAGTGGTTGTTGATGAGAGAGCTTTTGTCATTTCGGTCATATCCCTGATATGGAAATCATTCGGTTCGCCCTCCCGGAGGTGATGACGTTCCCGAAGCAGCTTGCTTATTTCACTGATGGCATTCGGTATTTCCCCGGTTGATACGGCGGAAGCCATGATATGGTCAATGTTTGTGAAACGCACGGACATGAGAGTATTGGCAGTTTGTGTTTCGGAGCGCTCGGGGTAAAGCGTGGCTTTTTGTCCCGGGTAGAGAGTGCTTGTCGAGTTTGTCGAAGAACTGCTTGACGATGAATCGCTTTGATTTGATGTGGAAAGGTTTGAGCCTGTAACCCTGTATTTTATAGTAGTCCATGGCGCTATGATTATATCGTCCTGGTCCATGCCCATCATGTTCGCTCCTTTCGGACCGAGAACTCCGATGACTTTGAAAGAGACGTTTTTTATACGTATTTCTTTTCCTATCGGGGCGTCCCCCTGAAAGAGTTCGCGTGCGACAGTCTTTCCCAGAAGGCATACTTTATTGCCGTTTAGAACATCGCGTTCAGTGAAGTTTTCTCCTTCCGACATTTTGTTCCAGTCGCGTACATCAAGGAATGACGGAGTGGTTCCCATCATGGACGAAGGCACCCAGTTGCGGTTTCCATAGACGGCCTGTGTCCTTGCCCTGACGACAGGGGCGGCATAAAGTATGGAGGGACATTCGCGGAGCATCGCCTCGTAATCCTGAGGGGTCAATGTCATAACGCTTCCGGAACCGAAACTGACGCCGCCGCTTGCCGCCGTACCAGGATGTATCATAAGATTATTGGCGCCCATGGTGGCTATTGAATTCTGAATGGCTGCTGAAGAGCCTTTGCCTATTTCCATCATCGCGATTACCGCCGCCACTCCTATCACAATGCCCAATGTAGTCAGCATGGAGCGCATGGGATTGCGTCGAAGCGCCCTGAGGGCCATCATGACTGTGCTGTGAAGCTTCATGATTTTTCCTTTCCATTTCCAGACGCGGCGGCATTGGCGGAATGTACGAAAAGACCGTCCACTATATTCCCGTCATGGATGTGAATGACGCGTCTGGCATGTTCTGCCACATCCGGGTCATGCGTTACAATTATTATGGTTATACCGTCGTCCCTGTTGAGTTTTTTGAACATTTGCAGAACATCCTCGCTGGTGTGGGAGTCTAGATTTCCGGTAGGTTCGTCGGCAAAAATCACCGGAGGGTTGTTTATAAGGGCACGGGCGATGGCGACGCGTTGCTGCTGACCGCCTGAGAGTTTGGACGGTTCATGATGGAAACGGTCACCCAGTCCAAAACGCGTGAGCATTTCACGGCCTCTTTTCAGACGCTCCGCGTCGCTGAGATGTTCAGCGGTGTAGCTTAGGGGCATTATTACATTTTCGAGAGCGGTGGTACGGGGGAGGAGATTGAAGCTCTGAAATACAAAGCCTATTTTACGATTGCGCACTGCCGCGCGCGCATCGTTTGAAATGTTTGATACTTCCGTTTCCTCCAACCAGTATTCGCCGGAACTGGGCCTGTCGAGGCATCCGAGAATATTCATCAGGGTACTTTTGCCTGAACCGGAAGCGCCCATCAGCGCGACAAGTTCACCGCGTTCCACTTCCAGCGAAATATCCTTCAGCACGGGCACGGCGATATCGCCCATCTGATAAGTTTTTGAGATATTTTTCAGCTCAATGAGTTTCATTTTATTTTTTTCCGCCTCTGCCTATCTTGGGGACAAAAGGATTGGATGGATTGCTTTTTTTGCTGTCGCCGCCATTGGCTTTTTCCCCTGTTACCACTTCAAGGCCTTCCTTAATGGCGCTTCCGCTAACTTCCGTCATTATGCCGTTCGTTATGCCGCAGGTAACATCCAGAGGGGCGAGTTGGTTATTTTCAAAACTCCATAGAATGCCCTTACTGTTAGTTTCCCAAAATTTTGCGCTCGTAGCTTTTTTGCCTGATGAATTGTCCTTTTTTTCTTCTCTTACAGACGGGAACTGTGCGGATGAAGGGAGCCATTTCAAAGCGGAATTCGGGACAAAGAAAATATCTTTGTGCTCAACTATTTTGAACTGCACATTGGCGGTGAGATACGGGAGCAGGCGTCCGCTGGAATTGTCAGTGATTATTTCAACTATGTAGGTAACGACGTTCTGGCTCATTGTAGCGTTCAGCCTTATTTTTCCGACTTCGCCGATAAAAGTTTCTCCGGGATATGCGTCAACAGTGAAGCTCACAGGCTGTTTCGGATAGATTTTTCCGATATCGGCCTCATTGACGTTTACCCATACCTGCATTCGTTTCAGGTCTTTGGCGATGAGAAAAAGGCTTGGAGCGTTGAGGCTGGCGACAACAGTCTGTCCGATATTTACGCGGCGGTCTATCACAATGCCTTTCACGGGAGATTTTATGGTACAGTAACTGAGATTGCGTTCGGCTTTTTTAAGGGCGGCCTCAGTCTGCATTACCGAAGCTTTCGCCTGGAGAATGGCGGCTTCCCCTATGGCGAGATTGGCTTTGGCAGTGTCAAAAGATGATTTATAGGAATCATAACTGGCCTCGGCGATGGCCGCCGCGGGTCTCAGCTTCTGTGCCCTTCCCCAGTCATTCTGAGCAAGAACATGTTTGGCTTTCATCTGGTCCAAATCGGCTTCCGCGCGGAGCTGGGACGCCTTGGCCTGCTGGAGCTGGGCCCTGACCTGGGCGGCTTCCGCCAGATATAGAGAATCATCTATCATCGCCAGAACGCTTCCTTCTTCCACTTCCGAGCCATAATCAATGGCCTTGCCATTTTTATCTTTCCCAAAACTTACTATCTGCCCGGCTATCTGCGCTCCCACGTCTACGAGTTCTTCCGGTTCCACTGTTCCTGTGGCGCTGATGGCTACCGTAATATTGCCGCGTTTAACTGCCGTTGTCTTGTATGTTACACCGTTTGTTTTACCTGATAGAAAGTACCAGACCGGATATGCGGCCAGGAGCGCGATGATTACGATTGTTATGACAATGGTTTTCAGTTTAGGTGTTTTCATAAGTTTTCCTGTTTTCTCATTTTAACGAATCCTGATCGGGGCTTTTTTATGATTCTGTTTTTTTCCGCGTTGCTTTTATGCCGGCAATGCTGAAATCCGATATGTGCTCAGCAAGTTCCTGGACGCTGAAATCAAATATTTTAACGCAGTGTCCTCCCTGTGGATTTTTTTTCATCAGTTTATGGCGGTGTCTGCGTTCCGATGGATGAAAACATTGCGACATGATGCTCATCATGCAGAGGTGAACGTCTTTTTCGGATGCTTTGGCGCCCAGCAGTTCCCTGATGATTCTTTCCATATCCTGACGAAGGGGATCTATAGTTTCGTGAATGACCTTGCTGAGGAGACCGGTGGGGGCCGCCATTTCCCTGTGAACGATATTGAACACTTTATTATCCTCATCCATTACGCGGCTGACTATGGAAAAGATTCTTCCGCGGAGACGTTCTTCCGCCGGAGCGGAATCGGGCACTCCGCCGTCAACGGGATGCGCTTCAAGAGATTTGCTGAAAGCCAGAGACCACGCCTCGACATAAAGTATTTCCTTGCTGCGGAAATGATAGTTTATGAGCGCGGTATTAACGCCGCTGCGCCTGCATATTTCGGCATGAGTGGCGCCGCGAAAGCCTTTTTCACCGAAAACTTCGCAAGCCGCTTCCAGTATTTTGCTTCTCGTGTGTTCGCCGTCTTTCCTTGCCATAACCGGACACTTTCATAGTTTAACTGCATAGTTAAATTATACAATTAATTTATGCGCTTGTCAAGTCCTTTGCTTTTTTTGAAAAAATAAAACAGAAAAAACATTGAAGAGGTATTGACAAAGGGAAGGGGATTTGTTATAATAATAGTATACTAGAATACTTAAAAAGGGAAGGTGGATATGGAGACGTATAAGAATTATCTGCCTAAATATATTCAGATTAAAGAGCTTATAAAGACCAGGATAAAGAGCGGCGTCTATAAGCACGGCCAGAAGCTTAAGCCCCGGACGGCACTGGCAAGGGAGTTCAATACTACTCTGGCGACCTGTTCAAAGGCGGTGGATGAGCTCCTTGACGAAAAGGAACTTGAAACCCAGATAGGTGTAGGGACTTTTATTGCCGGGAAGAATATAGAAAAGAAATTGCAGATATACGGCACAGTGAGGACGCTGAACAATCCGTTTTACGGGAAGTTTGCGGACAGTTTGAACAGAACTCTTATGGAAAAGAATTTTCTCCCGCCGAAAATAATAAGCACTCAGTTTGATCCCGCAAAAGAAGCAGAGACAGTCAATGCATTACTCAAAGAGAACAACTCCATAATAGTCATGTGCGGTTTCCTTTCGGACGACACAAGACAGTTGATACTGGAGCATCCCGAGCGTTTTTATATTTTCGGTCATGCCCCTGAACTTGAGGGAAAAGCAAATCAGATTGTCTCAGATACCGAACAGGGCGCGTTTATTTCCGTCAGACATTTAATAGAAATGGGGCACAGGGATATTGCGATTATCAGCGGTTCTTCAAAAACCGACTTAAAGGCAATAGCGTACAAGCGTGCGTTGACCGGGGCCGGGATTAAAATAGAGGAAAAGTATATTGCCGGCATTGATGAAAGCGATAGATTGCCGATGGAAAAATTAAACGCGGAAGTAAACATTGTCCTTGAAAAATTTCTGAAATGCCGCAGAAGGCCGACCGCTGTTTTCTGCACAAGTGACTTTTTTGCCATGAATTTTATTTCTGCCTGCCAGATGCGCGGATTGAAAATACCTGATGATTTTTCAGTCAGCGGCTATGACGGTGCGTTTGAAGGGCATACCGGGGCATATCAGATTACGACCGCGGTACAGCCGCTGGATGAACTTTTCAAGGCCGTTTTAGAACATCTCACGTCAGAAAAACCGGAAGTTTTCCTGAGCCTTAAACTGTCTCCAATCCTGAGATATGGAAATACAGTAAAAAAATTAAAGAAGGGCTGAAATGATGAGACGGATATGGAAATTTACGATGATAGAGCTCCTCATTGTCATATCTATAATTATGATACTGGCCGCACTCCTGCTTCCGGCGCTGAGGAAAGCTAAGGAATATGGTCATGAAATAAGCTGCAAGTCCAATCTGCGCCAGTTGCATCTTGCGTGGCTCAATTATGCGGATGACAACAATCAATTTGTACCGCTGTATTATGATTCTGATCTGGATGCCATATGGGTGAGTTTATTATTTTCGACAGGATATGTAAAACAGCCGGGCTATGGCAAGACAATAGAGAGATGTCAAAAAGGAGGCTTGCTTATCTGTCCATCATATGCGTATGATACTTATGCGATCAGTGCGCATGTTCTGTATAAATTCCTAGTGTATACTTATGCCATGAATACCAGCACTGGAGGAGGAAATTGGAAGAGGCTCAAGGATTCATCGCAAACTCTCCTCTTTTGCGATACCGGAGACCAGAGTGGACATTGTTATCGCGTGAATGCCTATTCTCTCACCGCAAAGAACGATCCCCCGATATTGTCCATCCGCCACAACGGTGGACTTAATATTGTATTTGCTGACGGGCATAGTAAAAATCATAAAGGCACTATGCCGCGTCCTCTGCCGAACGTAAGCAGTGAATGGCCGTGGTTTGACAATCAATTTTAAAAAGGGAAAGAAAGATGCGGGGAAATTTATATAAAAGTATTTTTTTGCTTTGTATTTTAATGCTTGCCTTAAATCTCCGGGGAGATGAAAAGGGAACAGTGCGGAATATAGATTTAATTACGGGCAATATTAATTACCGCATCGCGCTTGGAATTTTTAATAAGGACGGGAAAGAATATATTTCAGGCATAGGTCTTTTGGGGAGTTCTGACGGTAGAACATATTCCAAACGAGGCTGGAGTGCTCAAGGTTTTATACAGCTTAAAATGAATGGCGAAAACCTATTTAAATATCCCGTTGAAATCAAAAGCGACGTGAAAACGTGTGAAATGAATTTTAATACACCTGAAGGAAAAAGTTCAATTACATTCAGAACAGAGGAACAGGGCAACAGGCTTCTAACGACGATACATATGCCGGGGAAGGGAAAACTTGAAACCACATTAATTGCATACCCCGGAGAGTTTAACAAACAGAACCTGTCTTTGAATCAACGTCATGTTGCGACTGCGATGAGGGATTTAGCTTTTCCTTCTGAAGAAAAAATCGGTAAAGAGGAAGCGTGGATTTATTTCTATGATGGGAAAAACAATCCCCAGGGAAATCCTTACAAAAGCACCTGCGCTGTCCTTTATAACCCGAACGAAACTGAACAGGTCGGAGTTAAGGGTGAGAATTATGCCGTACGCACAACGCTGGTTCATAAAGAAGGTCTGAAAGAAGTCCATTACATTTTTTGGGAATTTCCGGGAAGGGATCATTTCAAAGCCTTGGAATACATGAAAAATCTCAAAATAGAATACATGAAATCTTTATAATTAAAATAAAAATGAAGGAAGAAAAGTCTATGAAACACATGACCTCTCTTTTTGCCGTGATGTTTTTACTCCTCCCATTTCAGCAGTTGAAATCCGATGAAGTCGTTTGTGAAAAGAAAGACGCAGGAGACGGAAAAACTGAAATAATTTTTTCAAATAAATTTTTCAAGGGCATAGTGGACCCTCAGAGAGGGGGAACAATAAAATCCTTTAAATACCATGGCAGAGAACTTACGTCAGAGAGTGGTATTTTGCATGACCTGATGTATGACCAGAGTATGAGTAATAGCGATTATCATTTGAACGCGTATATGTTCGAGATACAGAAGAAAGATGATGTATGCACCTTGCATCTCTGGAGGCGCGGCGAAAAGGGTGATTACAGATTTCTTGAAATACACAAGTATATAAATATATATAAAGATCGCAGCGGGCTTTTCGTCAAATATGATTTCAAAGTGTTACCCGAAGCGTGTACAACCATAATGATAAGCCCGTGGTTTCATAATTTTGCCGGTACAGAAGGAAAAAATGATTACTATGTGCCGTCAGAAGAGGGAATAAAGAAGTTTGTTTATGATCCTGAGAAACCTGGCAAGGATGTTTGGATAGACAATCCTGCAAGAGGCTGGAGTGGGGTAGTTGGAAAAGACAGGACGGGAATAGTTTTCACTCCCGAATATAAACGGATATTGGCATTTTATAACTGGTTTGGCTATACCGGTGGGACTCTGGAATGGCGTTTTGTTCCGGTGAATATCAATTACGGGGCTTCTTTTTCCACATCGTTCAGTATACAGCCATTTCAGGGACTCGATGAAATCAATGGGGCGGGCGAGGGGGTAGCTGGGGCTGTTTCTTTTCCTGAAAAAGGCAAGGCGAAAATAACGCTTATCGCGTCAGAGAAAAAGACTGTAAGCGTCGAAATGGAATGCATTCAGTCCGGTGAAAAAGACGTCTTGAAACTCCCCGGGGGAAAAACAGTGGCACTCAGTCCTGACATTCCTACGGATATTGAAATCCCGTTGACTGAAACGAAAAAGGAAACGGTGCTAAGGATTGTTATCAAAGATATGAACGGGAAATTCCTTGCAGACTTGCTAAAGCCTCTGGGCGGAGCTGGAAATGTGAAATTCAGTTTTCTTCCTTTGGAAAAACGCATGAAGCCGGAGGGAGAGGATTTTGAATGGAAATTCAAGCCGAGTTTTGATGTCGCGACCCCGCATCTCAAATTTGTCAGACCGTATGCGGGCGGCAAAATCAAGGCGTTTTTCATGCTTTCTGTAAACAATGTCAGAGACATACTGGAACTCAATCAGCGCGTCGATGTTATTCCGCAGTATTACCCTATCGTAACAGGCCCTGAAATTTCACCTTTCTGGGTGCGTGAAAATGACGCAAAGAATATTCCCCAAGGCCGCAAAGCGCGTATCATATATGAAAAGAGCAGGAAAGAGCTTGCCCCGGCGATAAAAAACGCCGATACCGGGGTCTTTCTGCTGGATGATCAATACACCGCCAAATATCCCGCCAGGGAGTGCGCCTGGACAATGCTTCCTGAAGATGCGAGAAAAACGCTTGTGGAGAGAATTAAAAACGGTTGTGGTCTGATTTATGTCAATCCGTCAAAACTTGATGGCGAAATGAAGGCTGCTTTTGAGAGCGCATCCGAAAAGGAAGCGGAAAAAGAGATTGCAGCTTTTATCCCTTTCAAACTCTTTTCCAAATTCGTTCCGTCACAGATAAAAGCTGTAAAAATGGGAAAGGGAAGAATAGTCTTCTTCAAATACAGGGCGCAGGGGCTGATACCGTATCAGAAATATTTCGCGATGGATTTTGCGTATGAAGAACTTTTATATTCCATGCTGGGCAAGGCCCTGCTATGGGCGGACGGAAAGGACGTTCCTCTTACTGTCACGGCATCCGGTGAAAATGATGGGAACCTTGATATCTCATTTTCCGGCAAAGCCGCCGCTTCTCTCGCGGAAGCGAAAATAACCGTATGGAATGGAAGGCGCAATATTGAGGATGAAAAAACAATAAAAATAAATGGCGGAAACCTGAAAGTCGATTTCAGAGATAAATTATCTGATGGATTGCATTTTGCCAACATAATGTTTTTGAATAATAGAGGCGAAACAGTAAACTGGCAGATAATACCGTTCAGAATAAATTCAGGTGTCAGGATATCGGATATTAGACTTAGTGACGATGTTCTGAAAAAAGGAAAAACGGCAAAACTGTTTTTGGAACTTGATGCCGCAAAAGAGGAAAAAGTCAACTTGGATATCAGATGTGAAGATGTATTCGGAAGGCTGATATTATCTTCCTCAAAGGAAATCGGCTTGAAGAAAGGCAAGCAGAACATTTCCTCGGAATTCAGGATTGATAATCCCATTTCGATATTGAACAGCTTGACTGTAAGTATCATTGCTGAAGACAAAATATTTGACAAAAAGAAACTGGATATAACGATATCCGACGCCCTTGATAAAAAACATTATCGCATACTGGTATGGGGAAATTACGGCGGATATCCTGATCAGTTTTACAGTTATGTAATGGATGCTTTGAGGGAAATTGGATTTGACACTCTGACAGAGGGAACGGTATGGGATGTGCAAAATCATTGCTATTATCCTGCCAGGTCCGGCTTGAGGCTTGCCCATACCAATCTGAACAGAGTGGTTATTTCAGATACAAAGCCGATAAATATGTACCAGAAAACTTTTAACAAGGATTTTCTTAAGAGAAATCCATGTCTTGACGATCCGGCCTACATGGAGAAAGTAAAAAACAAATTGCGCGATACGGCTTTGACGACTTTGAAATACCATCCCGAAGTCTATATGCTCGGAGATGAAATGTCATTGACGACAGAAGGGGGCGAAACTCCTTTTGACGTGTGTTATTCGGAGCATACTATGGCGGCCTTTCAGAACTGGCTGAAAGTGAAATACGGTACCCTTGAAAAACTTAACTCAAGGTGGAAAAGTTCTTTCACTTCCTGGGATAAAGTTCTCCCGCTTACGTTGGAGGACGCGCTCAGGGAAAAGAAATTTGCTTCATGGCTCGAGCACAGGAGTTTCATGGATACTATTTACGCTAAATGGTTCGCTTATAGCGGTTCCTGTATCAGGGAGATAAATCCCTCGGCGCTTGTCGGAGAAAGCGGAATACAGCCGAAAATTTCAGCTTATGGCGGATATGATTGGAGCAAGAGGATGCCTTTTGAAAACACTGCGTGTTTTTACGGGTACGGAGATATGCCCATTTCGTTTGCTGACAGACATAAGAAAGTCCTGGGCAGATGGGTACTCGGATATTTGCGCAAAGAGGCTCTGCAGCAATATGAGGCATGGAGATGCCTTTTTCATGGACAGAACATGACGGCGGGCTGGTACGCGGGATTGTTTGTACAGCCTGACCTGACTCTCAGTTCATACGGAAAAGCTATAAAATCGCTTATCGGTGAATTTTCAAAGGGCATAGGGGAGGCTTTGAGCAAAGCCGAATATATATACTCGCCCATAGCAATTTTGTATTCACAGGAATCATGTCAGATGGCCTTCCTCCTGAAATACAGTTCGCCGTTGGATTACTACAAGGAATTCAGGGATAATCTTGACGCATGGAATCAGAATTTGAGAGATATCGGCTATACGCCCAGATTTGTTTCAGCGTTACAGATAAATGAAGGCGTTCTGCAAGGAGAAAAATACAAAGCCCTGATACTCCCATGCACATTGGTGATGGATGAAAAAACGGCGGCTTCAATAGGAGAATTTGTAAAAGGCGGCGGTTTAGTTATTGCTGATGCACAGACTGGGGTTTATGATGAATACGGGGAAAAGAGAAAAGAAGGCGTTCTTGATAAATTGTTCCATATAAAGAGAGCAGAAGATTTAATGCTCCTTGCATCTGGAGCGAAATACGCGATTGGAGATGGACAGTTGAATGTCGGAATTCAGGAAAAAGGGATAGCTTTGGGAGACGGGAAAAGCCTCGCCTCTGCCAGCTGTAATATATTGGAATTTGGCGGAATGAAAATAGGTAGCAAAGATGCTGTTTCGCAAGCTGATATATTTGAATGCAGAGAAGGTAAAGGAACGATAATATATCTTGGCGCCATCCGTTGGAATTTCTTTTACAAGAGCGGAAATTTTCTGAGAGATATTCTTCTTTCGCACGGCATAGCGCCTGAGCTTGTTTTGACTGATGCCAAAGACCCTCTGTTCAAGACGGAGGTCGGGCATTTTCAAGATGGCGATATTAATTATTTCGGTGTCATGCCCATTGAGGAAAACAGTAAAATAGCGAATGCGTCGATACGGGATTTACTGAAAGTCAGTAAAGATGTCAATATAAAATTTCCATCAAGTGGGGAAATATATGAGATAAGAAACCATAAGTCATTCGGGAAAACCGATAAAATAACAGACAGGCTTTCACCGGGAATAGCCAAACTTTATGCTTTTCTGCCGGCAAAACCGGAATGGAATGTAAAGGCTGACAGCAAAGCAAAAGTTGGACAGGCATGGAATTTCAGCGTATCATCCAATATTGCCGGACTGCCGGTTTTTATCACTATCCAAAATCCTGATAAGCAGCCTGTGGATTATCTGCGGAAATGTGTTTTCACAGACAAAGGAAACTGCAAAGGTATTATACCTTTCGCCCTGAATGACAAAAAAGGTATCTGGAGAATCACGTTTCAGGATATAGTAAAAGGGGAAACGAAAGAAGTCGAATTGGATCTTGAATAAGCGATTATGGGAAATAGTTATAAATGAGCAGTAAAAAGTTTTATTTTTCGCCATCGGAATATCATCGTTATCTGATGGATAATACCGAACGGAAACTGAAATATGACGGGGGCGATGTAGGAAAATGGCAGGGGAAGCTTCGCAGAAGAATTAAAAAGTTAATCGGAGATATGCCGGGAAAAAGAATTCCGCTTAACGTGAGAAGCGTTTGGAAA
>Ga0154588_1027_pt1 | contig 36143 bp, 29 predicted proteins | sample RifGroF2_FD_116017 | JGI IMG/M metagenome (GOLD analysis project Ga0154588, IMG submission 116017) | Lentisphaerae bacterium GWF2_44_16
GCAAATATCCATTTCGTCTCTTTATTAAGCTGTGTTTCTTTGTTGGTCACCAACAGAAATTCGGCGTATATTCCTCATATCAATACCTTAGCATAGGGAAAACTCCCTGACCATCTAACGGTTTGTTGTCTCACACATTGGATGTTACTGTAACCATTACGATCTGAATAAGCTCGAACGTATGAAAAAAATGATTGCAACCGCCTTACCGATCTTCTCGTTAAAAAGCAAAGCACTCTTGTGCAAAGAAAATGGAACGTTTACCGATGGTCTAGTTTTTCTTGATTGGTTAAAAGCGACGGGTCAATCCGGATGGCAGATACTGCCGCTGAGTCAAACGCATCTGGTTCCAGGATCAAAAAAACAGCATGTCCCCTCTCCCTATCGTGGGTATGGAGTGGGTCTGGATCCAAAATTTTTGTCCATGGACGAACGTGAGTATGATGTTTTAGAAACAGAGAAAAAAACCTTTATCAAAAAAAATAAAGCATGGTTGGATGACTATGCTTTTTTTTGTGCTCTGCGCGATCACTTTGGCACGGATGACTGGACTTCATGGCCACCGCAGATCAGACGACGAGACCTCAAAGCCATGAAGCAATGGCATGAAAAACTATCCGAGACGTACAACGATCATGTGATCGAACAATTTCGTCTACATAAAAGCTACTTTGAAATGAAAAAGAAAGCTGGAGAACTGGACATTTCGATCATTGGTGATATGCCCTACTATCTTCCTCTCCAAAGCCCGCTTGTCTGGGTGAACCAGAGACTATTCACTATAAGTACCAGTGGACATATGCGAACGGTTTCTGGAATACCAGATAGTCCTAAAGCCCATTTTGGTCGACAAATGTGGGGGCATCCTTTGTATAATTGGTCACAACGTTCGCAATGGCCAGGAATCATCAAACTCTGGAAAATGCGTCTCCATTATTTAAATCAGCTCTATAATCTGTTGCGATTGGACCATGCGACAGGCTTTTACTATTATGGCGCAATGAATCTTATCGATCCGACAAAGGATCGTATCAAAAATGGACCTGGCTATTATGCCGTGTCTCGTATCATTAAATACGCCAAAAAAATTGGTTTGGAATTATTTGCAGAAGATGCCAGTGATCGCTTCAAAGAACTAATCCAAGAACTAAGAAAAACCTTAAGGAAACAGAAGGTTCCAGGTATAAAAATAATCCGCTTTGCCTACAACGAACAACGAAGATCATTTCAAAAGGAGTATGCAAACATAAAATCCTATCGTGTAAACACGTGTGCCTATACGACAACCCATGATACCCAGACACTGATCGGTTATCTTAAATTACTTACGACAGTTCAAAGAAAAGCTCTTTGTAAAAAAATAAAGATTAAATACTCGATAAGCGAAAAAATATTGGCAGAACGCTTGCGCGATGCAGTATTACGTTCCCCCGCCCGAATAGTAATCATCCCTATTCAAGATTGGTTACTCACCCAAGAGCGAATAAACATTCCTGGCACAGAAAAAATGAAGGGGGACAAGAATTGGAAATTCCATCTTTCTATTCCGATTGAAAAATTACCTATCAATAGTATAAAGAAACATGTCATCGCAAGTACAAAATGAAACTATTCCTTATCTCTCCAAATCAAGAAAGTCGTAAAACTTCTACTTCAAATCGTTGTCAACCTAGATTGACAAAAATAATTTTTTTTGATATTTACTATCCAGTTCTTAAAATAACTGGTAAGCCACATCCCTTAAGATCTAAAAGAAAAGGGATAAGGTAAGCCAAAACAAAAGAAAGGGTAAGCTGATGGCCAGCCTTTACAAGATGGACAAGGGAACCGAGATTGAGCTCTTCCGCATGTTGAATGCGGCCGGACTCACGGCGGAAGACGCCAAAAAGCTCAGCACCCAGCCGAAGGTCGTGAAAGCGATGCTCGCCAAGATGCGCGAGGACGATGCCTTCCGCCTCATCCATGGCCGGTTCACCCCACTCGCGGACAAAGTCGCGATGGTCAAATCCTGGCCGGGTATCAATCCGGATGATGTGGATGCTGCGGTTGCGCTCGTCCGCGAGAACGGCACCATCGCAGGCTTCGAGGTCGAGAGCCCAAACAACCCACTGCTGGACCTCGTCATCGTGGTCTACCGCGAGAGCATCCCGGCCACACTGCTCTACGGCCGCGATCGCTTCATGGAGACCTTCGAAGGTCACTACGCTGAGTGGGCTGAAGCCTACGCCAGCGGAGTCGATGATGAGCGCGTGGAGCTCATTCCGGGCGCCCGCAAATTCCGGCCAAACACCATTCAGGTGCAGGCTGTGGACTTCGGTGCCAACTGGGATCCTCAGCGCGGCAACGTACTGAGCGAAGTCCAGAAAACTCAGGGCGGGAAGCTCGCGGACTTTGCGGGACTCTTCAACGCCTCACAGAGCCCGAAGTGGGTCGAGCAGATGGATGAGGTCAACGTGCCCGAGACCATCCTTGCCGCCCTGCTGCTGAGCGTGCCACACTGCGGCGTGCGGTCGTACTCGCCCGACATCTGGCGGCACAGCGGTGGCGAGGCGGAGCTCGGCGGTTACCACATCGGCAGCCGGTTCCACGTGCTTTCCATGGCCGTCGTCCGGGAGTTCCATTGGCGCTAGGAACTTGAACGCTCGGCGCTCGCAGGAATTTGGTACGTCGTTCGCGAACGTACCTTAACTCTTCGTCTGAGAAGCGAACTTGCTGCATCCGGTTTCGACTTATAAGGGTCGTATCTCCGGGTGCGGCTATTTTTTTAAAAATTTTTTTTGTTTCCCAATATGTGGAATACAAATAAAAAGGATTTTGGGTATCTGTTTTCGATTATGCCGCATCGGTCGTTCTGACCTCCTAGACGCAGGAACATTCCAATACGAAATAATCCTGGCGGAACGAAAGCGACTCGAACCGTATGGGTCGTTCCGTATGCCTTTTTGCTAATTTTGGCAAAGGGATTTGAATGTTATTGATTTGTGGTTGCCAGAGGAAAGTGAATCATATATAATCTCATATAGTTAAATTATGAGATTTATGGACAACCGAGAAAAACGAATAGCTCACGTTTCACAAAAAGTCTGGTCGTTGATCAATAACATTGATCTTCTAAAAGATCAGTGGATTGGTGGAGCAAAGCTCAATCCCCAAGCGCTTGGACGCCTCAAGCGTTCTGTTTTGGTCACATCCTCCGGAGCATCTACCCGTATTGAAGGTGCCGAGTTGTCGGATGAAGATGTGGAAAAACTGATGCGAGGAATTTCTGTGCAGAAATTCAAGGATCGGGATAAACAAGAAGTGCAGGGATACTTTGAATTGCTTTCTACGGTTTTCGATGTCTGGAAACAGATTCCGTTCAACGAGAGCATGATCAAGCACTCACATAAGGAACTTCTCAAATACGTCGATAAAGATGAACGGCATCGAGGCGAATACAAAAAGACGGAAAACAACGTTGAGATGTTCGACGAGTCGGGTAAGTCACTCGGGGTTGTGTTCAAAACGACCCCCGCCTACCTCACACCTAAACAGATGCAGGAACTCGTCGAATGGACGGCATGGGCGTTGGATGAGAGCGATTACCATCCACTGCTTATCGTTGGAAACTTCTTGGTTGAGTTTCTCGCTATCCACCCATTCCAGGACGGCAACGGTCGTCTTTCGCGCATCTTCACAAACCTTCTTCTGCTCAAGGCCGGATACGCTTATGTGCCATACGTCTCCCACGAAAAACTCGTTGAGGACAACAAGACCGACTACTATCTCGCCCTTCGACGAAGCCAGAAAACTCTCAACGCAACAAAGCCGGATATCGAAGCGTGGCTTGAGTTCTTCTTAACTGTTTGTCTCGAACAGGCAGGGCAAGCGATCGACTTGTTATCACATGAGAACATCGAAAAAATTCTCTCACCAAAACAACTTGCTGTGTGGAGATATCTTGAAACCATCGACGAGGCGACTGCGGGTGATATCGCAAAGAAAACTGGTGTGGCGCGCCCCACCGTCTCGCAAGCAATCGATGTGTTGTTACGACTAAAAAAGATTGAGCGTATTGGCCAAGGTCGAACAACGAGGTATCGCAAGGCCTAAGGGATATGATCTCAGTCACTGAAGACCAGTTACACTTATACCTCTCACTGTTTCGCGGTCGAACAGATGTGTACGCGAGGCGATGGGAAAAGGAAGGTAAATCTGGTTACTCGCCGGCGTATGATTTTGATTGGAATGAATTTCTTGCGCATAAACGTCGGGGTGGCACGATGACAACCTTCGAAAAGAAGACGGCGATTCCACTGACCCCAGATGTCATCCGTAAGCAGCTTATTGGCCAGCACGTCGTTGGCATTTACCCCCTTCTTGAAGATAATACATCGTATTTCATCGCGGCTGATTTTGATGGTGCGAATGCGTTTGTTGAGGCGAAGCAACTAATCGATGTTTGTACCGATTTGGATTTATCAGCGTATCTTGAGCGATCCCGATCAGGAAATGGTGCGCATGTTTGGATCTTCTTTGAAGAGCCGTATCCGGCAGCTCGAAGTCGAATCATCCTGCTCGAATGCATCCGTCGCGCACTTGGTCTGTCTGCTTTCGACAAAGAAGTTTCGTTTGACCGTTTGTTTCCGAACCAAGATACGCAGAGCGGAAAGGGTTTTGGGAATCTCATTGCTCTGCCTCTACAAGAAACATCCGTTGCACAGGACAATACCGTTTTTCTTGATCCTGAAAATTTAACGCCTTTTCCAAACCAATGGGATTTCCTTGCAAAGATCAAACGAATCTCGACTCGTAAACTCGATGCAGTCTTTACCAGTCTCACTGAGCAATCAGCAGATGAATCACCGACGAATGCAAAGCGTCTCGTTCTGACACTTAGCACTGGCATCCGTATTCAGAAGAATATACTCGATAAAGCCACCATAAATTTCATCCGTGAAGAGTTGAATTTTCCGAACTTGGACTACTGGTTAAAAAAGCGGCTGGGAAAGAGTGTGTATCAGACAGAAAAATTTTTTCGACTGATTGAGGAGGACGGAGAATACGTCGTTCTCCCACGAGGTTTCCTAACAAAACTGACCGATCATCTACGTTCGCGAGGTGTGCCGTTTCTGATTCGTGATGAACGTGCTGTGATGTCTGACGTCATCTTCGTGTCGACAATTGCATTACGATCTGAACAAACCGACGCGGTTGATCTTGCATTATCGGTTGACCAGGGAGTTATCATCGCGCCGCCAGGCAGCGGAAAGACTATTATAGGACTCGAGCTCATTGCTCGCCATGCTCAGCCCGCACTCATTCTTACACATCGCAAACAGATCATGGATCAGTGGATTGAAAGGACGCAGACCTTTCTCGGAATTGCAAAAACGCATATCGGGAGGATCGATGGGGTGAAGAAGTCGATTGGTGACAAGGTGACAGTCGCAATGATGCAGAGCCTCGCTCGACGGAAGGATCCATCTGATCTCCGTGGAAAGTTTGGTTTGGTCATTGTCGACGAATGCCACCACATCCCCGCAAAGACCTTCCGCGAGGTGATTTCAGCTATCGATGCAAAGTACTGTTATGGACTCACGGCTACTCCAGAACGAAAGCACAAAGACGAGAAACTGATTTACTTATTTATCGGCGATATCATCACAGAATTACGAGAACAAACCCAGGAATCAGCAAAGGTATCAAAACGACAAAAAATCGAACCTGACAGAAATGTGATTGTTCGCGAAACAGAGCTCGCTGTGCCGTTTTCGTTCACTACGGACAATTATCAAATTCTCGCCCGCATCATTTCTTTTGATCAGGCTCGGAATCAGTTAGTGCTCGATGACATCAAAAAAGCTGTGGCTGTTGGCCAAAAGATCCTTGTTCTTAGCGAACGAAAGGAACATCTTGAAACACTGAACATGTATCTCAAGGGAAGTTGTGAAACAATTCTCGTAACCGGCGATGACTCTGCTGTTTCGCGGAAAAACAAATTTGCACAGATCACCTCTGGGCATTATCAAGTTATTCTGGCCACAGGACAGTTGGTGGGCGAAGGAATGGATGTTCCGGACATTCAAACCGTCATCCTTGCTTTCCCTCTCGCATTTGAAGGGAAGCTCACCCAGTACATTGGCCGTATTCGCGGAGCGCAAAAGACCGTTTACGATTACCATGACGCAAACACACCTTTTCTGGATCGTCAGTTCAAGAAGCGAAAGAAGTTTTATCAGAAGGCAGGATTTAGCATGATCGAAGGATAGCTTGAGGTATCACAAAAGCGACTCATTTCTGAGTCGCTTTTGTTCAAAGGACAAGGCCCCATCGGTCGCCCTATAGCCATAGGTCTACGGGTCGCTCCGATAAGAAGTTGTCCTGGCGGGACGGAGGGGTTAGGTACCAAAGTTGTAGGGACGTTCAAAGGACTTTCGAGAGATTCCAACTTTGGCGATTTTGAGGCGGACGGGTCGGACTGAAATGAGACAAATGAGACACTTTTGGCGGTGTTTTAAGTTGTCTCATTTTGAGAGATCTCGGACTAGAAACCAACAAAGCAAACGATTGGCATTGAGCCGATCGTTTGCATGGTCGCTGCTCTTTAAGCAGAGGTATTTTTGATCTCCATCAGAGTATAGGGAGAAATCATCGAGCATTTTAGGATTGAGATTGGTGATATTTTTTTCGATATTACTTGGATATCTTTCAGGATCGGTATCTTTCACTAACAAACTAAGCAATATTTGTAATTTATCCACATATCTACATTGCAAAGGTGATACAATTACATTGCAAAATATGTCACATACAGAAAAACAAATTTTAAAAGATTTTCCCACACTATCTGTTGGCCCACTTACCGATGATATTGAGAAGAAGTATAAGCTCTTAATACAGGAAAGTGGGATAAAATACTTTGGTCCAGATGTAGAGGTGTGGACTTCTGAAGCTTCGAATAAAGCTCTCTCGTATTCATCCCATGGAATCTTTCGTTACTTTGGAAAATTTCCGCCTCCTATCGCTAGATATTTAATCGAAACTTTTACTCAAACAGGCGATTTGGTCATTGATCCAATGTGCGGAAGTGGTACAACCGGTTTGGAAGCACTTCTGTTGGGGCGTAGAGCAAAGTGTTTTGATGTAAGTCCACTTGCAACACTTGTATCTCGGGTAAAGATAACCCCAATTAATCGCAAAGAGGCTGAAAATGCTATTAAGCAGGTTCGTAAGTTCGTGGAGTTTCCGAAAAAAAATCAAAAGCCGGAACTGATTGGATTAAGAAACTCAAGTCATTGGTTTCTGGAAGAGACTATGGATTCACTCGAGCTTATACGATTGGCTATTAAGCAAGTAAAGACACGATCGTCCGTCAGGGATTTTTTAAACGTCGCCTTCTTGGGAGTTGTTCGTAGAGTTTCAAGAGCAACGACACAACAAGGAAGATTATTTTTGGATGTTGAAACAGCTGAAAAAGACGCATCCCCCTTTTTCTTCAAAAAGGCTGGTGAAATTTTAGACTCAGTTACCTTGCTACCAAAAGGAGAAGTCAATGTTTTACAGAGGTCGATTCTTGGTACAAATACAGAGAGAGAAAAGACTCCCTTGGTGATTTGTCATCCGCCGTATTTCAACTCCTATAAATACAGTGGGGTCAATTCACTCGAATTAGCATGGATGAACATCGACCACGCGAATATACGAAAAAATGAAATCAGGGAATCCTTCAAGGTGGGCAAGCCAGAAAAGGTTGAGGAGTACGTTGAAGACATGAGAGCCGGATTAGAAAATCTCTCGAACCTATTGCAGAAAAATGGACATTTAGCATTGATGATTGGTGACACTGTAATTCGGGGGAAGTATATTCCGGTCACGAGAATGCTCTTAGCTCGATTGCAATCCACGTATAAAATAGAAAGAGCAGTCGTACGAATCCCCAAGTTTACTGAGGCTTCATGGGCAGCAAGTCAGCGACGTAAGGGTAAAGAAGTGGGAATAAATTTATGCGATCTAATAGTCGTTCTGAAAAAACAATAGAGACAAGTTCTGTTGTTGCGGAGACTCATCCTCCAGAGTATTTGTTGCACAAATATTGGGCCAGGAAACCGCACAATGTCATTCGTCACTATTTAAAATCGTATTTCAAACCCGGCGACCTTCTCGTGGATCCCTTTTGTGGTAGCGGAGTGTTTCTTGCTGAGGCAAAAAAACTGGGGATTAATTCACGAGGTTACGATATCAACCCGATTGCTTTTCTAATATCTTCGGTCACAACTGACCCACCAAGTAAAGCGGACTTTGAACGAGCCGCTCGAAAAATTTTAGAGCTTGCAAAATCAAAGTACGAAATCCTCTATCAGCTTTCAACCGGAGGAACGGTTAGATATGTAGTTCATCAAATGATTACTCGTTGCGGTACATGTAACGTTGAGTATTCAAGTGGTGATACAAAAAAAGTAGGCAATCGTTCATATTGCCCTCGGTGTAACTTAAAACTCTCCTTCAATCAAGAAAGTTGCGTTGGAACTAAAATTGTTAAGATTTACGACAAGCAAAATAATGAAATTCTGGATGAGGAAGAATTAGCAATCCAGGAAAATGTCTCAAAAACGAATGGCTCAATTGAAGCTTTCAACATTCCTCTGGTTACCAATCGTAGAATTCTTGCATTTCCGGACATGAAGACGTCGGATTTATTTACTCCACGTGCTTTTACAGTGCTCTGTGATCTATTTCAACAAGCCCATAAGATTGAGGATACAAAAGTAAAGAATGCAATTTTACTACTTCTCACCTCCGCAACAGCGCAATGTTCAAGACTAATTCCGTCAAGAAATAATTTAAAAACTGGAGGCCCTGCATGGACTGTCCCTGGATTTTGGATTGCCCCTGTTCATCTCGAAACGAACCCCCTCATTCATCTCGAGGCAAGATTCGGCAAATTCATTAAGGGTATTGGACGACTCTCTGAGGAATACAAAAACAGTGACGCAATTAGCATTGTTACAAACCAGTCGGCAACAAACGGTCTCGGTAACATAGAAGATGAAACTTTGAATGGAATATTTTTTGATCCACCATATGGGGACAATGTCCCTTATGTTGAATTTTCTTCCATTTGGAATTCTTTTCTAAATAGGGACATTGAATATACTGATGAAATCGTCGTTTCAGACAGAAAAACCTTTAAGAGTTCCTGGGATAAGTATCAAACAGATATCGAGAAAGTGATCGGTTTGTTTTTTAGAAAACTAAAAGATGAGGGTAAAGTTATCATGACATTTAATAACCTCGACCCTCGCGCCTGGAAAATAGTTCTCGGTGCTTTTTCTAAATATTCCTTCCGGTGCAATGAAGCGAAGTATCAAATACCGGCGGTTGTTTCTGCAAAGGCGCAGATGGCCGCGAATACAAGTTACATTGGAGACTACTATTGTGTATTTTCAAAAACACTCAAACCAGAAGATGGTCGCAAAGATTTAATCGCTATTACGGAACGTTTGAGGAATGCCCTTCAAGAAAGGTCTGGACGAGCACCGGTTAATCTGATTCAGAGAATAGCAATTCTGATGATTTTGAATGAGGGTTTCGATGTTGAATTGATTGGTCGGATTGAAGATGCAATCAAGCCAATCGCAACACTGGATATTGATCATTTTCAACTCCGAGACATGTCCTCCGTGAAGAACATTAGAAATGGTTTGAAGAATGCAATAATTAAAACGGCTCAGATGGAACTATCGGCTGGAAAGAAACCTCTTAAGGAAATTTACGAGAAAATATTACTTGCAACTGATGAAATTGGAGGTGTCCCACTGTCGGAAGTTAAAATTATTCTGCAAGAAATCGTTCACTTTGAAAAAGAATTCTGTTACTTGAAACGTATGGAAGCACAACAAACGATGTCCTTTTAAGAGACTGGATTATATTTGATTTGGATCCACTAGGAGTTTGCCGTCGAAGATAAAGAGTGGTGCTAGATTTTCAGATTCGTCCGCAGTGACCACGATATTCAGAAGAGACTGTTTTATCGAACTGAAACTTTCGTAGCATTTCTTTGCGGTACTGTCCTCATCAAGAGCTCTGGCTGCGTCTTTGCACATCCACAGAAAACTCGGGATGATTCTATATTTGGCACGTTCTCCCCAATTTATGTGTGAGATAGCCAAAAAGACTTTGCTCATATCTTCGATAACCCTGACAGATTTCTCCATCTGACTCTTGGTAACAAGCTTCTCCAAATAGTCCTTTGCCTCGACGATTACGATTATCCGGAGGTCATCATTAACCAAGACCAGATCTGGCCGTTCTTCTTCACGTTGGAAACGATGAATTTCTACGTTGAGACCAGCTGTATCTTTTGCGACAATCTTTTTCCATGGTCCAGCAGTAGGATTTGTGAACGCAACCCACCACTTTAGTTCTGTATGCTGTCGAAAGTAGGTCTCAACTGACCACCGAGCAATTTCTTCGCTGATTTTATATTTTGGCGTCATACTATTTTTCCAGTTTTCATTTCAACAACTACTCCGCCATGGAAAACTGCGAAATCTAATAATTCACGCATGAGGGTAATTCCTTTATTGGTTCTAAAAGCACCAGTCTCATCAAGTAACTGAGCATGCACCTGATGCGGGTAATACGCGACTTTCATCCTAGTATCGACACCACGGATATCCTTTCCAAAAATATTTGCAAACGCAGATAGTTGCCCGGTGAATGGATCCCCAAAAATTCTTCCGGGTTTTAGACTGTTAGAAATGTAAACTAAAGCAGGAATCGTTTTGTTGAGATCAAACTTTTCTAGTCTCGGAAACGCAGCCGCAAGAGCGCGCGACACGTTCATCGCCGAATCAGCAAGATATAGAACATTTTTAGCTGTCGTCAGATGCAGTAATCCGGTACGACTCCTTGGAAAATCCTTTATTGTCATTTTGAACGGATATTTTCCACCAGTAGTTCGTTCTAGAATTCTTTTTTGTTCAGAAATCCATTGTTTTACATCAGCCACCGACTGTGGTTTGGATCCAGCATTAGACGACAGATTATAGGCCACCTTATTTTTCACCATTTTTTCCAACTCAGTAACAAATGGGTCTTTTTTCAAAAAACCGCCAGGATGCATCTCAGCAAGAATTTTCTTGGGAAGTTCGATTGTCTGTCCCCAATGGAACAAGTCCGGGAGTTCCGCATGCTTGTCAGATTCAGAAACAAATTTTGCAACCAAATCTGGAACACTGTCATCTGACAGGAGAACACTATCAGGGAGATAGTCCACGACATTTTTCCACTGGCTTTCGACGAAACCAATCATATGTCTATATTGGCTTTCCAATACTGGATACATGGCTTCTTTGGGCAAAATGCCTATATGGACCTTGATCATTGTGGCAACAGCTAAAAAGAGTGCTGCGAGACCTTCACCGAATGCGTAATCTTCAGGATGGGCTGAGTCAGAGTAATGAAGTACGACGCAGGGGGCCTGGTAAGCGCAGCTGAGTTTTATTCCAAGAATTGTAGGCTAGATCGAATCTCTTCTCGTACCACCATCGACATGAGTTCCAAACTCTCCAAGCAAATACCAGAACGGAATTTGTTTCCTCAAACTGCCGTACATTCTCTCGCATCGCTGTAGAGCCTGATTTCCGGTTGGAACAGCCGCAGTTTCTTCTACTGCTAAAAGAATAGAATCTTTTTCTGGATCAAAAGTGATCAAATCCGGTTTCCCCCAATCAATCAATTCGGCTATTTGCTTCGGTAACGGATCCCAATTTTTATAGGAGCCGAAAACTTTTACTTCTAGCTCCAGCTCGTCGTTGAGTTTGAATCTAAATACGGGGATAAATCCTTTCTCGTATGAGATACTCTCAATCAAAAAATGTTTCCCCAGTTCTTCACACGCCCAGAATCCTTCGTGGAAGCTATCCGCCCAAAATTCAAGTTTGGTCACTCTTGTCATAGACAACTTTATGACGAAATTCTAGCGCAAAATTATGAGTTTAACAATGATATCGTATTATGGCGCACTGGACGCCCCGCGGGGGTTGCGTCATTGATGTGTTGTATGAAAAACACACAAGGAGGCGTGGCGACCCAGATGGGGCTGACACGCACAAAACACGAACAGGAGAAGCCAGTGGCTCCTGAGGGTATCAAGTACTGTCTTTACGCTCGCAAGAGTAGTGAGTCGGCTGAGCGGCAAGTTCTTTCTATTGATTCGCAGGCGAAGGAAATGCTTCAGATCGCGGTGCGGGATGGGCTGAATGTGGTGGAGATCAAACGAGAAAGCCATTCAGCAAAATCTACAGGTCAACGACCAACCTTCAATGAACTACTGAACGATATCCGCGATAAAAAATTTAATGGGATTCTGACATGGGCGCCTGATCGCTTGAGTCGTAATGCAGGTGATCTTGGCGCGATCGTTGACTTGATCGATCAAGGATTGCTCGCGGAGATTCGCACGCACGGACAAACATTCGGAAACAATCCGAATGAGAAATACTTACTCATGATTCTTGGCTCAACAGCTAAGCTCGAAAACGATCACCGAGGTGAAAATGTAAAGCGTGGGCTTCGTACGCGAGTAGAAATGGGTCACTGGCCGGGTATGGCACCTATTGGGTATTCGGATCAAAAACGGATGGACAAAAAATGTCAGAAATTACGTGATCCTGTTCGCGCTCCTATCGTGAAACAGATGTTTGAAAAAGTGGCGTACGAAAAATTCAGCGGTCGCAAACTTTACAACTGGTTGAAACACGATCTGAACTTTAAGACGCGTGGCAATAAAACGTTGACACTAAGCGGTATCTACCGCATCTTCGATAATCCTTTCTACTACGGACGGTTCGAATTCCCACGCAACAGTGGTAACTGGTACGAGGGTAAGCATAAACCGATCATCACAAAGGAGTTATTCGACCAAGCACACGTCCAACTAAAACGCGACCAAATTGTGCGGGAGAACAAAGAGTTCGCCTTCACTAAACTGTTTACGTGTGGACTGTGTGGATCAGGCGTGTCGGCGGAGGAGAAATACAAACAACGGAAGGATGGTGGTCACACACGATACGTCTACTACGGATGTACCAGGGCGCGAGATCGTGATTGCAAAAATGTCTATATTCGAGAGGATGAGTTGATTGTGGAACTTCTGAAAATCATTGATCAGATCGACATCAATGAAATGGGATTGAAGGTGAAGCTTGAAGAAGAGATAAAACGATTTAGTCGGTTCGAGCGGTTGTTCCGAGGTGGAACGTCTGTACCTGAGGGAACGACTGAGGAGATGGATGTGCGTGCGTACATGAAGTATCTTCTGCGGGAAGGGAGCATGTCGGAGAAACGGGAGTTACTTGGAAATTTGAGAAGTAAACTGATTTACGGAAATAAGAAGATATGGATGACAAGTTAAGTCACTTCATTTTTTTGTTGATTGAGTTTTTGATTCCATAGTTTTTATAAATCTTTCGCTCGTCATCACTTCCTGCTTGAGCTGATCGTCCTTGATACGCAAAGCACGGATGCGTTCTATAAAATCAGAAGAAAATTTCATAGCTTCCGGGGTTGTTCTACTAACTCCGTAAAAAAGATCCATGAAACCTATGAGAACATCGCCGACCATCCATAGGTCATTTTTTATATGATACTCGTCTTCAATATCAAAAAATGGGGTTCCGAATGCATCATTTTTTAGATCTGGCACAAAATTTAACATTCCACTAACAAGATTGGAGTGGGAAATGGAGTCATTAATAATGTCTTTCATCCCCTGAATTGACCTTGATGCTTTGGGATGATTGGCTGTAAGCCATTGATAACGCTTATGGCTTAACTTTTTAGGTGTTTCTATGAAACGATGTTCATCAAACTCAGCGAAATGAGAAATATCTGGTTGCAAAATTGCGTACGCAGCATTTACGCCAGCTTCAAGAACTTGTCTGACGTCCATGAGTGCCTGAGTTCGATGTAGCCTAAGTGTCGACAGTAACGCCAATAAAGAATGTTTCCTCATCTGGGAGAGAAAGATTGTGAACACAAAACGCGAAGCGTCGACGGAAAGAATAAAATCGTTTAACAGGGCGTGTGCTTCAAATGCAAATTGAAAATGTTCACCAAAACGATCGGGTGCACTTCGAACCATGTCATGCTCGCTGTTAATAATATCGTCCAATGTATCTTGTTTTGGTTCCATAAAGTTTTTATGAACAGATCTTATCAAGGCAGAACAATGGACGCTATACAGCGATTCAATTCCTAGATGGTTTGTACACTTTGTCGGGTACAACAAAACCGCCATCTCTGGCGGTTTTGTAATGGGGACAGATCCCTATGGGTCGCCCCGTGTGGCTTGAGGCCTACGGGTCGCTCCGATAAGAAGTTGTCCTGGCGGTGTCTGTGGGTTCAGTACCACCAAACTAGGGGTATTATAAGGCCTTTTGAAGAATTTGGGCAAGGACGATTTTGAGGCATGTGGGTCGGGTTTTAGATTTGTGAATGTTACAAATGAGACACAAAAACAGCTTTCTGGTTTCTGTCTCAATTACAACAAAAATGCTAAAAAGAGATACAATAAACTACCCTGCCACAAGCGGCTAAAAATTAGGCCTGGGGAAGATTTAAATTATGAACAAGAAAGTTAAAAAACCAGAATTTCTCTTTCCATTCAAGAACAAAGAACACGAAGAAGAAAATAAGCATTATGTTGTTTCTAGACTGAATACCATCTCTGATAGAAATTCAAAAATTGAACTAACCGAAACTGTTTTTAAAGGGGGATATCGAAAGCTTGAACTTAAAGAAACGATCTATTTTAAAAAAGGTGAAGATAAGAAACTAAGCGAGCGTCTCTATCTCAGGCCGTATGATCAAGTGCGACTCGAAAAATTTTTGGACTTTGTTCTTCATATACAAAAAGATGGCAACGCATTTCTTACGAGAAAAGATTCTTCAAAAGATCCCATTAAGTTTACTTCTAACCAACAAAAAATTATTAAACTATTTTACGAGCGTAAAGATGTTACTTTAAAAGACGCCATTGATATTCTTGGGACATATAAAACAACAGAATCATTAAGACAAACCATTCATAAAATGAATGGCAAGATCATTGGAATGTTTAAACTCGCGAAAACAGATGAATTCATTAATGGCACGATCGACAAAAAGAGAAGTGGTTACTCCTTCAATCCAAATATCAGACTCGAATTCATCGACGACAGAGTAATCAGTGATTAGACGTAGTGGAAAAGTATTTAAAAAAGCTTTTATTTAAAGGCTTTTTTGTTATGTAAAAACCAAAAAGTTACAGAGGAAGGATATGTGTTTTTCAACTAAACTGCTACCAGATATCAAGTATATCTCTTATTCATTAACGAAAATACGTATGGCAAAAAAGCTCATATGGCGCACGGAACGACGAAAGGTAAAAGACCTGATCAGATACGAGAAAAATCCTCGTAAGCTATCAGATGTCCAACTTGAGGGATTAAAACGGAGCCTCAAAAAATTCAACGTCGCCGAGTTGCCTTGCATTAACACAGACGGAACTCTTGTCGCAGGAAATCAACGTGTGCTTGCACTCTCTCTTCTTGGGAGAGGAAATGAAGAAATCGAGGTACGTGTTCCAAATAGACCGCTCAGCGATGCGGAGTTTCGAGATTATCTTCTGACGTCAAATCGCAGTGGTGCAACTTGGGATTTTGAGAAACTCGCTGCGGATTTTGATTTGAGTGAACTCCTCAATGCAGGATTTGATTCATTAGACCTTGCCAATATCTTCGATAACAACCTGGAGATTGTTGATGATGCATTTGACGAAGAAGATGAAATTGAGAAAGCGCAAGAGACCGATATTGCCCCTGGAGATTATTTCGCACTCGGTAGACACCGTCTGTTTTGCGGAGACGCAACAAAGCCGGAGAATGTACAACGACTCATGGATGGTGTGAAAGCCGACCTTGTAAACACTGATTTGCCGTTCAATATTGGTCTTTCCTATGACAAAGGCGTGGGCAATAAATGTGCCTATGGCGGCACTACAAACGACAGCAAGTCGGATGAAGATTACGAAACATTCGTCAAAACAGTCATGCAAAATAGCCTATCAGTCACAAAACCAGATGCGCATATCATGTTTTGGTGCGATGAGCGTTACGTCTGGTTGTTCCAAAAGGCTTATAGAGAACTCGGGATCGATTCCAAACGTTTATGTATTTGGATAAAAAATAATCAATCCCCCACTCCAAACATTGCCTTCAATAAAGTAACAGAATTTTGCGTTTACGGAACGATAGGAAAACCGTGGCTCAATGACAATATCACGAATCTAAACGAGATACAAAATAAGGAAGTCACGACGGGAAATCGACTCACAGAGGATATCCTCGATCTTCTCAATATCTGGCTAGTGAAGCGTCTGCCGGGATCCGAAAACGAACATCCGACGCAAAAAAATCCATCGCTCCACGAGAAAGCCTTACGACGTTGCACGCGCCCGGGCGATATCGTCCTTGATTTAACCGCCGGGTCAGGAAGCATTCTTTCCGCATGCGAGCAGCTCAAGCGTACAGCCTATCTATGCGAGATGGAACCTGTATTTTGCCAGGTCATTATAAATCGTTTTAAAAAAATCTCCTATGAAAAAATCATCAAACTCAATTAAGCAGGGCGATGCGTTTACTCTCGGAAACCACCTATTGTTGTGTGAGGATTCCCGCAATAAAGAAATGGTCGCTGGGCTTATCGGAAAGCACAAAATCACAGCAGTGATCATTGACCCTCCTTACGGAGTAGCCGCGGCAGAAAGTAAAGAGGGGTTTCAGACGCTCGCAAAAAATAAAGCCATCATCAATGACCATCTTCAAACGGACAAGGAGTATCAACACTTTACTCTTGATTGGATTGAAGCGGTAAGGCCACATCTTAAACGAAAAAACAGCTTCTATATCTTCAACTCCGACAAAATGGTCTTTGCTCTGCGCGAAGGCATGATTGAGGCGGGTCTCAAATTTGGACAACTCCTCATTTGGGTGAAAACGCACGCGGTGATCGGACGGATGGATTATGCGCCCCAGCACGAATTGATTGTGTACGGATGGTACGGAGTCCATGAATTTCTCAAGCCAAAAGACAAGAGCGTTCTGGTGTGCCCTAAGCCGAATAAGAGCCCAATGCACCCATCTACCAAGCCACTTGATATTATCCGAAGACTTATTTTAAACAGCACTCGTATTGGGGACGTTGTTTTTGACGGATTTCTCGGATCCGGAACAACTTTGCTTGCGTGCGAACAAACCAAACGGATCTGTATTGGCGTTGAACTGGATCCGGAATATTGCCAGACCATTATTGATCGGTTTGAAAAACTAACAGGCCTTGCAGCCGAAAAAATATGAGCAGGAAAGACACGATTAAAATTCGACAAAGCAAACTCAAGGAAGCGTTTCTTGGGCAACTCAAACGCACGCCAACGATTGAAACTTCGTGCCAAAAAGTCGGAATTTCCAGAGCGACGGTGTACCGATGGATCAAGGCAAGCAAGAAGTTTGAAAAAAAAGTTGATGAAGCACTTGAAGAAGGCAGAGCGTTCATGTCTGACATTGCCGAAACTCAGCTGTTCTCACTCATCGGCGACAAAGAAATTTCCGCCATTCGTTTGTATCTCTCAACGCACAATCCTCGCTACAGCAACAAACTTGAGCTTTCCGGTACAGTCACAACAAAAGATGAACCCTTAACCAAGGAACAGAAAAAATTGATACGAGAAGCGCTTAAACTTTCATCACTTCGCCATTATGGAAAAGAAAAAAACAAAGACAATTAAGACGGGGAACTTATTCGAAAAAATTCTTTCCGATAAAGCTGTACGAAAAGGAGCTGTGTACAACAGATTGGAATTTTTCTTCCCGATTTATTTTCATCGGTATATGGAATATGAGACAGCTCCATTTCATGAAGAAATTTTTCGTATCCTTGAGGACGAAACCATCAAACTCGCTGTCATTGTCGCTTTTCGAGGATCCGCAAAATCGACCATTATCACGACCGCCTATATCCTGTGGTCTATTCTTGGTGTGCAACAACGTAAGTTCATTGTGATCTGTGGTCAAACAGAACAAAAATCACGACAATACTTGATGAACATAAAGAATGAACTATTGCACAATGATCTTTTGAAAAAAGATCTTGGACCCTTTACAGAAGAACGAAATAGTCTGGGTAATGCCACCGCGCTCATCATCAAAAAACTCAACGTAAAAATCATGATCAGTTCGGTTGAGCAGAGTATTCGTGGAATACGGCACGGTGAGTATCGTCCAGACCTTATTATTCTTGATGATATTGAAGATACGAATTCTGTGAAAACACGGGAAGGTCGTGAAAAGACATTTAACTGGCTCACAAGCGAGGTCGTGCCAGCAGGAAGCAAACGAACCAGAGTTATTGTTGTTGGCAATCTTCTGCATGAGGATTCGGTTCTCAAACGTCTGCAAAGGAAAATTGAGGATGGCGAGATGAAAAAGATGAATGGTGTTTACCGCGAGTATCCCATTGTCGATGAAAAAAACAATCCATTGTGGCCTGGGAAGTATCCGACGCAAGAAAGCATTCAAGCAGAACAAGAGAGAACCATGAACGATATTGCGTGGTCTCGTGAATATTTGCTCAAGATCATTTCAACACTTGAGCAAGTCGTACATCCTGATTGGATACAGTTTTACCGCCAACCGCCTCAAGAAAATTTACGTAGTATTGCCATTGGTATCGACTTAGCAGTAAGTGAAAAAGAATCTGCTGACTGTACGGCCATGGTTGTTGGACATGTGTATGGACACGGCAAAAACATGAAAATCTATATCCAACCAAATCCAATCAATGAACGGATCACCTTCCCCGTACAAGTAGAGTACATAAAATTACTGGTGGTGGCGCAAAAACAAAAGCATTCGAGAGTAAAAATGTATATTGAGGAAGTAGGATACCAAAAAGTGATTGTCCAATTATTTGAAAGCTATAAATATGACGTCGAAGGTGTATCTGTAGGAAGAAACGACAAAACCACTCGGTTGCGATTTACCACCTCTCTTTTAAAAGAGGGACGTATTTTGTTTCCAGAAAAAGGATGTGGAGAACTCATCGAACAGCTGATTGGTTTTGGCAAAGAAAAACACGATGATCTCGCAGATGCCTTTGCCATGCTTGTGTTAAAAGTCATCGAGAACAATCCAAAAGGCGGTTCTGCAGGAACATTTAATGGACCACGATTTGATGCGATCAGAGGGAGACGAATGTAGAATACGTGGACCTTTGGTTGACAAATAGCCTAATTTATGGTATATTTTCACCTTCCTTAAGCGAGTGAAGAATGGCGTTTTGAAGCTTGAATCAGGCTTTAGAACGCCATTCTCCACATACAAAGGCAAGGTTCATGAGGTGCACGGTGCATTCTTGTGGGCTCGTCAGAGATGGCTGTGAGGTGTTCCGATGAATCTCTATCTGAATCAGGCAGCCGAACTGGTCGCTCGCTTCTTCCGCTTCGGGGGTTCGCTCCCGGCGGTTCTGAAGCTCCTCAGCGACGACGATCTGATGGCGTGGTGGGTCGAGTCGCTCAACGCGAAGCTCGACGCCAACCCGTTCGAGCAGACCGTGGAGGAGCAGATCGCTGCCCTCCGCGTTCAGAACGTCGCGGGCAACTGGGGCATCAGCGAGGACGTGTTCGAACGTCTCGCGCAGACCGCCCCCGCGTGGCCCAAGGGCAAGGATGCCTACCGCTCGCTCCGCATCCGCTTCGGCGAGGGAGATGACGGTGTGGCACTCACCTTCGAGCGCCACGCGGCTGCCGTCAAGCGCGTCCACGCCAAGTTCTGGCGTTGGGATCTCCTGCTCTCCGCCAAGACCCCGTACAACGGAGAGGATGTGGAGCGCCTGCGGCTCCTCAACGGCAACCAGAGCCACCACACGGTCGTCGAGTGGATCGTGATCGACGACCTCTCGGCCAACCGCAAGCGGACGGACATCACGTTGGTGCGCGGCTCCAAGTCCCTCGCGGACGAAGGTCTCGTGCTGGGATGGCTGTTCCCCAAGCGTGTCGAGGCCATCGACTACGACAAGTGGTCGGCGTGGTACTGCGCCGGCTATGAGCTCAACGTCCCCGAGAACGACGAGGAGCCGTGGCAGCACGTGCCTTGCGTGTACCGCGACCTGCGCGATGGCGCCACGGACCTGGATGCCAACTGGCGGAGCAGCGACGACTCGGGCTATTCGGTGCCTCTCCTCAGGGAGTAGCACTCGGCACTTGAACGCTTGGCGCTCGGTGGGTCTTGGGACTTGTCCCTTGGCCCTCCGGCGCGAAGCGCCTCGCCGCATTCGGTTTTTCGACTCAACAAAGGGTCGTATCTCCGGGTGCGGCTCTTTTTTTCTAAAATTTGCTATAATCCATTTGGAAATTAGGCTCATGAATCTGTATCTACGGATACCGGTCGCCGAAATCTCTTGCAATCCCGATATACCGTCAGAGTCCTGTTTTTTCAAAACAGGAGAGTACGGTGTGGATTGATAAGTACTCCGCATTTCATCTTGGAATCAGCCTTCGCATGGCTACGGCTGACAAGCCAACCTGCAGAAGGATTGGGTTCCGCATAAAATTCAAAACATGGATGCGTCTGTGTTTGGTGACCTGGAAGGATGAGATGTAAATGAGGCGTCCCCGAGAACGACGAGGAGCCGTGGCAGAACGTGCCTTGCATGAACCGCAACCTGAACGATGGCACCACGAACCTGAATGCCAACTGGCGGAGCAACGACAACTCGGGCTATTCGGTGCCTCTCCTCAGGGAGTCCTTGTCAAAACAAAAGGAGCGTTTAAAGCGCTCCTTTATGTTGTTCCAGATTTTTGATCCATCCCCCAAGCATTTTTCCCGCGTCGATCAGAAGGGATTCAAGTTTGAGATATTTTTCATTAGGTAAGCACTTGCTGTCTTTTGAAAGACGAATGAGAAGCTTAAGCAAATCGATTTTCCCACTGACAGCAAAGAGTCGTGTCAATTTCTCTGCGTGATTTGACATGGAAGCCGCAGCAAGAAGCAGTTCCAGAGCCATAAGAAGATTTCGTGAGATGGTTTCCCCGAGTGTGTAGCGTTGTACCTTTGGAAATTTCATGAGCATCTCACTCCACTGACAATAGGTATGATAGAGCGTATGCACGATCGGCAAATCCCCAGGACCACCACCGAGCAGCTTTCCTTGTTCAATTTTGTTTTTGGTGTTGGTCATACGAAAATAAAAAGTGATTTATTTGAACAGATTGTTTCGATTGAAAATCTCTTTTTTGCCTGGGAGCGTTTTTGCAAGGGCAAAAGGAAAAGACAGGATGTGATGTTGTATGAGCGATATTTGGAAGATCATCTATTTTCTTTGCAGGAAGAACTTGTGTCCGGAACGTATGTTCACAGTCCATACGAACCATTCACAATTTACGACCCCAAACAAAGGTTGATTCATAAAGCCTGCGTAAAGGATCGAGTTGTTCATCAGGCAATTGTGAACATTATCGAACCTCTTTTTGAAAAACGGTTTATTCATGACAGTTATTCTTGTCGCGTCGGAAAAGGAACACATGTGGCTGTTCGTCGTTTGCAGACATTTCTGAGGAGAGAAGGAAAAAATAACACAAAGACAGTTTACGCACTTAAATGCGATGTCAGAAAATTCTTTGCTTCCGTAAGTCACGAGGTTTTGTTGCATCAACTTTCCCAATCCATTGATTGCATAAAAACTATGGCTCTCATCAAAGGCATTATCCAAAGCTATTCGACGTCGCACGGAACAGGAATCCCGCTTGGCAATCTCACAAGCCAGCTTTTTGCTAATGTGTATTTGCATGAGCTTGATTGGTACGTGAAACAGACACTTCGCACCGCCCATTACCTTCGCTACTGCGATGATTTTGTTTTGTTGGTTCCTTCAATAGCCGAAGGCATGAGACTAGCAGATAATGTCGATCTCTTTTTACAAGAACGCTTGCGCATACAACTGCATCCGTACAAAGTCTGCGTTCGAACGGTAAAGCAGGGAGTCGATTTTCTCGGCTATCGCGTCTTGGAACACGCAGTGATATTACGAACAGGAACAAAGAAACGAGTCATAGAAAACATCAACGCAGAAAACGTGAGTTCCTATTTGGGTGTGTGCCAGCATGCAAACACCTACGATTTACAGCGACAGCTAAAACATTTTGTCTAATCCTTCTTTTGATCCAGCAACTGATCCAAGATATCCAGAATTTCTTTCGTACGCGGCAACCATTCCTCAGCCATAACACTAGGTCGCAATTCTTTAAAATTTTCTGAAAATGAAAAGCCGATCGTTTCCAACTTTTCTTTGAACATCTGGGCAAGTTGTTCATTCACCTTCGCTGTCCATTCAAAATTGAATGAAAGCCGTTTATCTGTTGAAAGGGTGAACAACGACCGCTCGCAGATCGTTCCAAAAACAGGGCTGAACGATCCATACATGCCTGTTCCAAGACGAATTTCACTGGCGTGTTGTTTTGAAAAGGCATAGATCTGTTCAAACCCTTTGAATTCATCAGGAGAGAGTCTTTGTTTTGCATCCTGAAGCAGCAGTTCCTCCGTCCATTTTCTTCGGGTATCAGTTGATGAGGATACCGCAATATCCTTTTTTACTTCCGTACCAAATATTTTCGGAATAATGATCTCATACGCATCATGTTTGTAGTATTCAAACTCAACCGCATAGACATCAAATTGGCTATTTTGATTCACGTACAAAATGAGATCCTTGAGCCTGTCGTCGAGCTTGTCCATAAGGACGACGAAATGAAAGACGCCGTTGTTGAGATTGTCACGAACTTTCTCGATGAGTGCGTCAACGTCTTCCGTTTCAAGTTCGAAAAACTCACTAATCTTTTCCATTGTTCGGAGTTTGAACGCTTTCTGTGTGTGCTGATCTAAGATCTTCAGAAATTCATTGAAATCGTTCGAGTGTTTCCAGAGTGCCGCTCCGTAATCAAGTGATTGGGCAATGACCCTTCTCTTTTCTGTGTTTGTGTAGAGCTTCGTTTCAACAATATAGAGCTCCCCATACTTATCAATCCCAATAGCATCGATGGGACCACTGTTGGTAGGAAATTCACGTGCCAGAATGAGCAGACGGATGTCTTCCTTGATTTCATACAAAGGAATACTCTCTGGGTTTTCGTAGATGTATTGTTGCAGATAATCCTCTTTCTCAAAAGAAGATTTCTCGACTTTTACGGCTTTTCCGCCGTTGGATGAAATGATGATGGCCATAACAATTTTGTGGTTAAAAACAAAAAGGACACCCCTGAGGTGTCTAGGCCCAAACAATAGACCCTAAGGTCGTACTGCTTGTTTTATCAGGAGTGCCCGTTACGACGCACTACGACCTGATAGCCAAAAAATGGCTGAATTGGGATCTTTTGTTTGAACCTAGACGTTGAGAGTATAGCTTAGGATGCCCTTAAAGTGAAGAGCGGTCTGCGGTCTGGTTACCAACTCCTCCTCACCCCTCCTTACTCTTGTGTTTATTGGGCTTTTCAAAGCTTTTTAGGACTAGACAACCCCAACCCATATGGCATTACTTGTCCTGTATGAATAACGAATTGGAACTCAAAATAGACCTCGAGGTGATCGATTTACCCGTTATGGCAGAGGGAGAATATGACGAAATCGCAAGAGTACTCGATGTGCCAATCGAGGCAGTTGTCAGGGTTACGCTCTTCCGTTGTAACGGCGGGTTTCTTGCAATGATCACGTCGGCAAATCGTCGGTTAAACTTTGCCGCGACTTTTTCTAAAACAAAGTTGCAGTGGTGTGCCGTGCCGAACGAAGAAGAGATGCGTGAGCTTGGGACGGTTGACGGAACGAATCCGTTTTTCCTTGCCACAAACCAGCGCGTGCAAATGATTATTGATGCAAAGTTACTTGAACAGAAAAACATCGTTGTTCTCCTTGGCGATCATCGCGCAATAAAAACAACCCTGAATCACTTCATGGTCGGAACGATGCCGAAAGTACAAGGCGGGATTTCACTTCCAAAGAAGTTTGACTAACTACCGATTGCACTGAGGACTCGATATCAAAATGGTATATCCTCAAGCATAATTTCATCGTCTGGGGTGACGCTACTCATTCCATCTTTTAATATCGAGGGAAGCGGAGTGGAAAGACCAGATATCTGGGTCACAAGGTCATTTACCCAAGCAGGAACCTGCACCTTTTTCGTTATATTTTCTTTAATTTCTATAAACAGCTGGATTCCTTTCTTGGCGGTTACAAATCCAAGATGATTCTCAAATTCTTTTTCAAATCCAAGATAACGATCGTGAACAGTTCCATCCGGCCAATTTGCTGAAGCCCCGAAAATGCCGAGTATTGCCTTATTCTTATCTTTTGTTTTAGTTTCGTCTTTTGTGCCCACATGCTGTTTGTCACCATCAAAGATGACATAGCAAGGGATTCCAAACTCATTGTATAGCCTAAAGAAACGATCTATCTCGCCTTTATTGCCACAACGAACAATGGAAATGCCTTCACGAATATGATCAAAACCGACTAAATCGAAAAAGTACGGCAAGGCAAGTATCTCTGACTGACCTTCCACTAAAATGATCTTCTTCGCAAAAAACGCTTCGTTTGCCTTTTGTGAGTCGCCAGTATTTTCATAGGCATTTTTAAAATGAAGTAAAACACTTTCCTCATCGGAAGTGATGCCTATTCGTATACCTAGATCATCCACAAAATCCTTAACGGTTGCAGTTTTGCAGTACGTCCCCTCATCCTTGTCCTTTCGTATAAGATGTATTTCGTCGAAATGATCTGTTCGAAGGAAGTTGGGTGAATGCGTTGTATAAAATATCTGCAATCCTTCATTAACCACCTCTCCAGACAGTGGATCGACTTCATCCTCCGTCATTTCTCGAAGCATGTTGTAAAAGTTTCTTTGTGCTTGTGGGTGTAAGAATAGTTCAGGTTCATCTAGAAATATCGGTGTCTTATTCGGCAGATGCAATGATGCGTATGCTTTTAATACCGCAATCGTGATCGATGCCTGAACGCCCATTCCAAGAGTTGATGCTTGAAACTGCATGTCCATTTCCACCTCTTTTACCAAAAGTTGAAGAGTTCGATAAAAATTCCATGGATCATACATGGAAAGATCGATTGAGAATTCATCGGGACTTTTATTTAACTGACGCGCACTTTCTGTTTGCAAGACTTTTAAAAACTTGTCCATGTGTCCATCCCTGCTTGAGGGCGATGTCCTGCCAACAGAAAACAGAATATCGTCCCGTATCCCCTCAAGGCGTTCTTTTAGTACATCTTTTTTAGATTTTAAAACGCCATTCACCTCCATCGTTTCTTTCAAAAAAGCTTCGTTCATCTGCTGTAGAATTCTTCCCAACAAAGACCATTTGTTAGATGGGAGATAGTCTTGGATTTCACGGTCTACTCCCAAATATGCTGAAGAATACTTTTCACGATCTTCGCCCTTAATGTATCCTCCTGATAAATTTAAACCAGATTTTTGATTTCTATAGGAGTCCTGCCATGATTCTGCCAATTCCAAATATTCGTTGTCGTCATAATCCAGTCTAATGCGAACTCTATTCTCAGGGTCGCCCTGCCAATGATCGAGATCAGTCATTGAATTAAACGATGGGTATGATGGACCAAGTAACCAATTAATCGCGTTGAAAATGTTTGTTTTTCCAACGCTGTTTTCTCCGATAAAAACATTCAAACCTTTATTCGGAACGAGATCGAACTTCTTGATACTCCTATAATTTTCTATGGCAATCTTCTCAATTTTCATATCCACTATGTCTTTTCGATAACAGCAAGAAACTTTCGATAGATCGCGATCATAGCGTAAGTATCGAGTCCGCAATACGCGAGCATGTCTTTTTTGAGTTGTTCTCTTGTTTCTGACGGGATCGTCGGATCAGTGAGCGTTGCCCAGCTTGCCGATGCTGTACAGCCCTCATGAATTGCAAGATCGTTATAGGAAAGCTCGGGGCACATGACCGGAAGCACCTTCTTGATAGATGCGCTGCCACCGAATCGTGAATCAACGTAATAACCCTTTTTCACGATCATCATCAAATCGTACATGCGGTCATTAATACTCGCCATGAAGTCCGCAAACTCGGGTAGATGCTCACCGATCTCCGCATTGCGTGATGCCTCAAAGCGAGCGTTCCAAACGATAACGCTTCCTGTATCTCCAATGTGGTTCTTGAGCGATGTGGCAATTTCTTGAGCAGGATCGATCATTTTCTCGGTAAGATATTCGTAATGCTCAGGTTCTGCATCGAGTTCGCGTACAACATGGACGGAGTATTGAAAAACCATTTGCTGGTACGGTCGGTAGCCATCAAAAATTGGCACGGCGGGAAAAAATGTTTCGTAGTCCAAGAAATAGAGCGGATACTGGAGACTATCAAGTTCGGATTTGATCGTTTCTTTATCAACCAAAAGAGTCGGCTCTGCTTTTGTTCCCGGAAGTTTTATGTCCCCAAGTTCCGCCATGTTGTCATCAGGTACTTGCTCTGGCTTCAAAAATCCTCGTTCAAGAAACGCGGTGAGTTTTTCTTTGGAAAGTGAGGTAGCAATAGAGTAAATGTGATCATCTTTCAGCTCGGAAAAATAACATGCAAGAAATTCGCATTCGGCTGGATTACTACATGAGACAACATGAAGCATCCCAGGAACCTTGTTCCAATCCAGTACAGTAAGTGCTCGGGGAATTTCTTTCTTTGCCATCGGCATGGCGTTTGCGACTTCGTGCGTGATATCGACCTTCGTGAAAAGTTGCTGTGGGTCGATCTCGCCGTGTCGGACGTACTGATTATTGATGTGAACGAGGAATGTGCGGGAAACACGAATACCAGCTTCTTCGATGCAGATGCGTTGGAATGCAACGTCGATAATGTGATCTTCCTTCACGTCGGTGGAACTCTTCACTTCGTAGATGTCCCATGTGCCATCATTGTTTTTCACGAGAATATCCGAGCGACAAGAAATTGTGCTCGTCATGAACGTCGGCTGAAGCAAGGCAGTTGCACCGCTCGCAATCGCCTTTTTTGTATTCACTGCCGCAGGCATACCGAAACCATCGACGTTCACTGCTCGCAGAAACAATTTTTGTGCCCAACGATCGACAACATTTCCCTCATCGAAAATTCGCTGAAGTGCGGGATCCGTTGGCGGAACCAAATCAGGGCGTTGCTTCACAAGCCATAGCTCGCAGGAGCATCGCAAGAATTGCATGAAGTTGGATTTCGAGAGCATAGGCGGCAGTACAACACTATAATAAGTCTGCGAATGTTTTATCAAATGTTACGTCAGTATGTGCAATAAGAACGTACGCCCATTTCTTTCCGCGATTCTCTGCATTGAATTTCGAAGCCGTGGCACAAAACTTTTGACCAGCTTCCGCCTTCTCTTGTACGTCGATGCTTTCAACCTGATTTTCAGCTTTAACCTCCACCACATAAATGGAATCCCCAGTTTCTACAACAAAGTCCGGAATGTATCGCTGTGAGTTGTGGTTCCAATAGATTGAGAATTGAGATTGTGCAGGACGCAGCCACCGCAAGACTTCTTTGTCCCTATCGATAATCGTTGCAAAATCTTTTTCTGCTTTCGAATCAAACTTATAAAGTGCATGGCAAGCCTTCGTAAATCCACCAAAAACCTTCGACGGAATTGATTGCGTCGGGGTAATGGTTTCGGTGTGGTGGTAGATCTTATCCTGAAGATACATTGAGAAGTTATGCGGTTCAATTTTTGAGAATGGGAATACCTTCGTCACCTCAAAGCCTGCTGTTTTGAGATAAAAATGTTGTCGAAGCTGAGCTTGAATGTAGTGTGCAATATCTGACTTATGATAGATGACGATATTCCTCAAGTCGTCCGTGGTTTTATCCATCCCTAACGCAGAAATAACCTGCATTGCGAGTTTGTGCAATAAGTCAGCGTCGCGATCATAATCAATCTCTGGGAAATTGATGAGTTCGTTGATGATGATATTCTCAGGTGTATCTCGCAAGATGCCACCTTCGTTGGCTTGATGGATGCTTTCGCTTTCGTTTGTCCGCAATGTACGACGAACAATCTCTTCAGAAACAGGTTGGTAATTCAGGGTTTGAACATCGAGGTTAAAATCATGGAATCCGGCTTCAACAGGTGTGCCTTGTTGGATATGAATGCGCGGGATCGGGATGATTTTTTCAATCACATCATCAGCAACTTTTTCATAACTCTGCTTTGCCGCGGCAATAATTTGTTCCTTGAAAATATTTTGTTGTGGAGCCTCTTCAAGATGCGCGACAAGACGTTCAATAACGAGAGTTTGGATGGTTTCATTTTTGATGTCGCCAATATTTTTTACCGCATCGCCCATGGACTCCATGATCCCTGTTAAAGCCATCTTTGCCTCAAGCTCAAAACCAGCGGCTACTTTTTGTGGTGATTCTGTCATCGCGTCTACAGTCTTTTTCTCATTATCAAAATTTACTTCCATCAAAGATTTTGAAGAAATGACCGTTTGATCCGGTGGCAAAGCTAATGGATCTATCTCGATGATATTTTCGAGGCGAATAATTGAATTGGGGTCATTTGCCGCATCGATGATTGCCTGGAAACGATCGTGAGCGATGATCGTTAACGTATCGATTTTCTTGACTCCCGTGCGTTTCCCGTATGGAAGACGAAGACCGCGACCGATGGTTTGCTCGGTAAGAATGAGTGAGTTGGAAGCTCGTAACGGAACGATAGTGTAGAGGTTCGTTACGTCCCAACCTTCCTTGAGCATGTTTACGTGGATGACGATTTCGATTTTATTATCAGGACTCTCAAGATCAAGGAGACGTTGGATATTTTCTTCTTTTTCACTACCGCGTTGATTCGAGTGGATCTCCATGACCTTGCCAAGGTAACGACCAGCAAAAAAACAGTCAGACTCAATCATGGAGTGGATCTCTTGAGCGTGATCTGTATCTTTTGCTACAACCAAAATAAAGGGTTTTACTTTTCGCTGTCCGGTATCTCGGGAATAGATATCCAGCGCAACCTTCGTATCTTCATGGATTCTAACCGCATCCTCAAGTTTGATGAGATCAAGTTCGTTTGGATTATTTCTATATTGATCTGGATCAAACTTTTTACGAGTTGCAACTGCGGGATCCTTAAGAAAACCGTCGCGGAGTCCGTGTGCGAGAGAATACTCATAAACAACGTTTTTAAACTTGTTGCCCCGCGTATCGATTGGGGTAGCGGTCAGTTCCAAACCAAGAACTGGCTTTAACTCGTTGATCGCCTTAAGTCCTGCATCCGCTCGATAGTGGTGGGATTCGTCCATCAGCAATACGAGATCAGGAAGTTCCGAAAGATAGGTGAAATATGATTCACCGAGATATTCCGAAAGACGTTTGATCTTTGCTTCGTGCCCTCCACGAACTTCCGAATTGATTTGTTGAATATTAAATACATTGATCTTGATGGATTCACCAAACAGAGAACTCATCCGTGCCTCGGTGTAGTTATCGCTCGTAATAATCTTTGGGGGAGTTTGTACGAACTCAGCAATTCCACGAAAAACATATTTCGGGCTTCGTAAGTTCGAAAAATCATCAACGAGTTTGTTATAAATCGTTGTACCTGGAGCCAACACAAAAAAGTTCTTTATGCCTTTGACCAAGTAAAGATAGGTAACGAACGCGCCCATGAGCCGCGTTTTTCCAACACCAGTCGCAAGAGAAAATGTCACAGACGGAAAGTCGCGCTCAAAGTTACTGCACGTTGGATACTTTTCTTGAATAGCCTTCAGTCCAGCTACAATGTCCTCATCTTTTTTCAGTTCTAAAATATCAGCAATCTCGGATAAGATAGCAAGGCTGTCGGCTTGCGGTTGGCGCAACGAAAGACGGTTCTTTATTGTTTGAGCAACGTGATTCATATTTATTCTTCAGCGATATCTTGGTCATCTGTGATTTCTTCCGTTGCCTTGATGATGTTAAGGTCGTAATTTTCTTTTGCGAACTCACATCGACCTAAAATCATCTGTGGAATTTTTTTCAAAGTGATGTTGGAATATTTCTTTTCGCATTCGGGAGCAAAAGACTTTGTGCAAATTAGCAGACTTTCTCCGTTCAGCATCTCGCCGTGAATCGTATCCAGTTGTTCAACGGTCATAAAAACCGTTGTCACAAAAATGAAGTCCGTCTCCGTAGATCCTCCATGTTTCCAATAGACATCTTCACTTGGTAAAAATCTAAATCCCTCATGCTTACACATCGCCGCCGCAAGCATATTAGCATTGTACTGCTCATCAATAATCCAGCGATCGTAGCGGTCTTTTTTGAGCAGACTCGAGGCAAGATTGTAAAATTTGAAACCGCCTCCACCTTTCCAGTCAAGAGATCGCGACAAAGCCAAGCCATCGTTACCGTCAATAACCTTTTTCAATCGCGGCAAGCAGTGGGTATTGGCATGATTTCCAAATTCAATGCCGATATGTTTTCGACCCATTTTATGAGCAACTGCAGATGTTGTTCCAGAGCCAAGAAAGGAATCAAGAACCCATTCGCCCGGAACTGAAGCGATCTCAAGAATTCTTTTCAATAACCGTTCAGGTTTCGGCGTGGAAAACGGATCATCTGAAAATAATTTTTTAATCTCCTGTTTGGCCTCTTGATTGTCACCAACTTCCTCACGGAACCAGAGAGTTATTGGTACTAAACCCTGCTGAACCTCAGATAAAAATCGCTTATAACGCGGAACATTATTGCCAGATTCTCCAAAATAAATTCGATTATCCTCTATGAGCTGTGCAAATCGATCTTTGGAGAATCTCCAACTTGTTCCGGGTGGTGGCATCAAAACACGTCCCGATGGAGTGGTTACTGGATAAATATCTTTTGGGTTTGGTGTTTTTGCATGACATGGCCCCGATGCCCAAATGCCCCTTGGATCATTATCGATATTCGTATAATTACTAGAATCCTCGTCTGTTCTTGGCAACAAATTCCTTTCCCATTCAATCTTATTGTTTGCGTAGCAAAGAACAAAATCGTGATTATCAGAAAGCCAACGAGCGTCATTACTTCTAGTATGTTTCTTTTCCCAAATTACAGTTGCTACAAAATTACTGCGCCCAAAAATTTCATCACATAACACCTTGAGATAATGGCACTCGTTATCATCAATAGAAATCCAAATAGTACCTTGTTTTGTATCCAGCAAATTTTTTAGAATTTGTAATCTTGGTCGCATCAAGCTTAACCAAATTGAGTGTTCAAGATTATCGTCATAATGCTCAAATGCACTACCGGTGTTGTACGGCGGGTCGATGTAAATACACTTAATCTTTCCAGCAAAATCTTGTTCAAGTGCTCTGAGCGCAAGAAGGTTATCACCATGGATGAGCATATTTTCTGATTTTGCATCACCATAGGATTTGGCGGAATCTTCAATCAGAATACGTGGCTCGAGGTGTAATTCCTCGTCCTTGCCGATCCAGGTTAGTTCAAGTTTTTGTTTTGGATTATTCATAGGAGGATCATTTTAGGAGCGCTGTTCCCGTCCCAGTCAATTTGTAGACTTACCTCATCTACTTGACCGCTTTCTTGATACAGCTTAATCAGAATATTCGATTTACCCACGCACACGTAGGATAGATTTTCTACGTCTTTTCCTGCGCCAATGGCAAATTGTGCCAATGCGTCACCACTGCGGGATTCAGAGAAATAGAACAGAACATCCAAATATACGGTCTGGTTTGGGTAAATGTCCCTTGCTGTTCCTTTGTTTGGCTGGCTATGAGTCCAAATAAGCGGAACAGGAAAGAAATCCTTCCTTTCCTGTTCATCAAATACAATCTTTTCTAAAGAAGCCTCAATGGATTTAGCAATAAACTTACCCTCATTTTTAATGACCAATCTTCCAACATGATGATTCATTTGGTCATCGTCGTATGCTTCATTTGCCTGATCAACGATACTAACATTCAAAACTCTTATCTTGCTGTTCTTTGGTCTGTTATTCAACCAATTCACAATCCACGGCGTTGCCAAAGCAATGGCAACCGCAAAAAGTGTGATCGTTGATAGCCAACTATCCGGAATCAAATACCAAGAAGTTTGGACTTGATGAGGGGAGATATTATAAGCGTGGAAGAAATTTCGCATAATTAAACGACCTTCCACCGAATAGTAAAAAGTTGCTCACTGGACGCTTTCTGTTTCAGTTGAGCTTCAACCCTATCAATTAAGCTCTCTTTACGTTGTTCAACCTGATCATGGGCTTCAAACTGTTGTTTTCTCTTTTCGTTACGTTCGGCCTCCATTGCTTTAACTTCTTTTTGAGCCTTGAGCTTGTCGGCAAGATCAATCATCTTTTTGGCATTGGTTTTTGCCGTCTTGATGTCGATTTCAAGTTTACGAAGATCAAGATCCAACGCTTTCTTTACGTCGTCAGCCCACTTATCAAGCTTGTCTACTTCGTCATCAAAAAACGCACCGTTTCTATCTGTAATTTTAGCTGCAACCGATGACATCGCTTGATTATCAAGCTCATTGAGCTTGTCACGATCTGCTGGATGGATAACCGCCGATGCGACGACTCGTGCCGAAAGCGCAAAAAACTTCTCAGCGATTTCTTGATCAATTATTTCTCCGGCGTCATCAATAGCGGAAAGTACGAGAATATCTTCAGTTTCAAAAGCCTCTACCGTATGATTTGAAACCTTGAGAACACCACTTTTTCCAACGAATGGCTGGATCACTGAAATAATGGTTGGGTTATTCGTATAGTCGAAGACAATCTCCACATCTTCAAGCTCCAAGCCGCGCACCTGCGTAAGGATCTGTTGCGCCAAGGAATGCCCTGGACGATAGATATGAGCATCCTCAACGTTCTTGCCTATCTTGTACGGACCCGGGTCAATCACTGCACTTGGAAAGGGATTATTCTTCAAGGAGAAAGAATACTCGTGTTCGGAGAATTCGGCATTATCACCAAGGTAATATTTCGTCACGTCCCAAAGCCACCGTTCATAGGTGTCCAGATATGCCTGACTTTCCCGTTGGTTGATTTTCAACTTTTTATGAACGTCATCATCGAAATTTTCGAGCAAAGTGCGTCGAGTATCGGAAAGGTTGCTCTGGATACTCTCGTCCATTTCTTTCTGAAGATCATCAAACGCGGTATTGATTTCCTCGGTCGTTCGACAAGTTTGATAAATTCCAGCAATTCGTTTTTCAAAGTCGACGCCTGATTCAATCGTTCCCAATACTTCGTCGCTTGCGCCGAATACACCCTTGAACAGGTTGAACTTTTGATCGAGAAGCTCGTAGACGCGTTGATCCGCGGCATTCTTTAAGTTCACGAAGTTGATCACCACCACATCATGCTTCTGCCCATATCGATGACAGCGCCCGATGCGCTGTTCGATTCTTTGCGGATTCCAAGGAAGATCGTAGTTGATGACGAGAGAACAGAACTGAAGGTTGATACCTTCGGCACCAGCTTCTGTTGAAATCATGATCTCTGCTTCGTCTTTAAAGTACTCGATAAGCGCGGCACGGGTATCAGCCGTTTTTGATCCAGTAATCTTATCTGTATCTTTGTACCTATTGAGCCAGTCCGAATAAATCTGCTTTGACTTCGGATCGTTATTTGATCCGTTAAAGAGCACAATCTTACCTTCATAGCCACCACTCGCGAGCAGGTTCTCCGCCAAGTATTTTTGAGTAATGGTCGATTCTGTAAAAATAATCGCCTTCTTTTTAGCACCCAATTCGGCTGTCATTTCGAACCCCTTATCAAGAGCGGTGATGAGAGCTTCACCCTTAGAATTGGTAAATATCTTCTTTGCCAAATCTCGAAACCTTGCAAGGTCAGTCATTTCCGCTTGCATTCTAGGAATATCCTCGGCGGTGAGAATCCTTTTTGCGTTAATAGCATTTTCACTTTCGTCCTCCTCACTATCAACCCATTCATCGGAAATCGCCTCGAATGCTTCAAAGTCTTGAACAATTGTTGTGACATCGCCATCTTGATTGTCTGTGTTTGTCTTTGTTTCCTCAATGAGCATCTCAAGCTTGTAAACCAAGCCGTTCAACGTGCTGGCGATCGCAAATGATGATGAAGCTAATAGCTTACGGAGAATCAGAGTCATCAACTTTCGTTGAGCTGCTGGCAATGCATAGAGCCTTTCACGTTGAAGATATTCGGACATCCCATCATAAAGATCAACCTCTTGATCTGTCGGTATATAGGACTGTGTGAGTGGCTTTCGCTCGGTATAGTTGATATATTCAAGTACCTGCCGGCGAAGCGTTCTGATGCAAACGCTCTTTAATCGATCCTTCAACTCCAAAAACATCTCTTGTTTAGGTTCAACGAGTCCTAGTTCACTTTCAAAAATATCTTGATCGCGAGAGACGCGAGCATAGTTGGACTTAAAACTTTTAACATCGCCAAAAACATGATCATCAATAATACTCACGAGACCATAAAGCTCAAGTAACGAATTCTGAAGTGGGGTGGCAGTGAGCAGTATCTTCGGTACCTCAGCAAGAGATTCTTTAATCTCTCTAGCGATCTTGTTGCTTGTTTTATACACGTTCCTCAATCGGTGCGCTTCGTCAATGACACACAAGTCCCATTTCGTTTGTTTTATGTAGGCTGATTTTGATCGTGCAAAATGATAGGAGCAAATAATGCTAACATCATCCTGGTCAAACGGATTAAGATTGCCCCCTTTGATTGTTTCATTAAACGACTTCGCCTCTAGAATGACCGACGGGAGGAAGAACTTTTCTTGCAATTCCGAATTCCACTGCTTCCGAAGGCTCGACGGCACAATGAGGAGTATTTTTCTTTTGCGCTCCGCCCATTTCTGAGAAAGCACCAATCCAGCCTCGATAGTTTTTCCGAGTCCCACTTCGTCCGCAAGAATAGCTCCTTTTGATAACGGAGATCGAAAAGCAAAAAGTGCAGCTTCAACCTGATGAGGGTTCAAGTCAACCTGGGCATTCGACAGTGTAGAAGAAAGCTTTTCTAAACTATCGGATGCACATCGCTTTGTCAGCGAATAGGCAAAAAATTTGGCTTGATATGGGGTCAGATTCACAAAATAAACATCATTTTTACGCTATATAACCATAAAATCATACCAAATTAAGCCACTTTTAGGTAGCTGAAGGGTAATTCGTCAAAAAATCACCCATACGAATGAAAAAACAATCTAAATCTTCTAAATAATCTCCTCTTTTTGGAAGCGCACGAGTACTTGTTTCAACAGTGAAATCACATAGTCAACGTCACCTGACTCAGTAACATTTACATCTGTGAGATATTGATTGTAGTGCTCAAAAGATTTATTACGAATTTTTGCCTTGCCCTCTGGATCATTGAGATCTTCTGGACGCGTACGTGTAAAAGTAATATTGAGTCGTCCAGCAGTCGGTTCGATAGAAATCACATTTCTCAAGCCTATTTTGTAGGCGACATATCGTTTCGTAGCCTTCTCTTGAAAACGATTATCCGTCTCAAAAATTCGTCGACGTAATTCCTGTGACAGATCGTTGATGTCGTCCTTGGCACGCCCGAAGACTTCTTCGGCGGATATCGTTTCTACTTCCTTGCTTACAGTTGAAACCACTTCGTCTCGCGAGACGGTTTTGATGGATTCCGCGGACTGTAAGGCTTTAATTTGATTGAATGAAATCAAGTCGTCACTGTATTTCTTCGCTTCCCAAAGTTCAATCGGCAAATCTTTAAAATTAATCGCTTGCAATTGATGCGCGGTGAAGCTTTGGGCAATAAACAATACGCGACTCTGCGACCAGTCGATATCGTCGCGATGCAGATGCTTGCCGATCCTTTCGCTGTATTCCAAGATGAAATCCGCCTTGTTATTTAACATCAATGATAGATAAGCGAAACCTTGGTCGATCACACTAAAGCTTCGATCTCGCTTGTACTCAATAATCACGAAGGAACCGGTTTCCATGTCGTATGCCAATGTATCAATGCGTAGATTATTCAAGGCAAATTCCGTTGAAACAAACTGCAATCCAAAAACTGTTTCGAGGTTTGTCTCGGTGA
>Ga0154588_1134_pt1 | contig 35707 bp, 32 predicted proteins | sample RifGroF2_FD_116017 | JGI IMG/M metagenome (GOLD analysis project Ga0154588, IMG submission 116017) | Lentisphaerae bacterium GWF2_44_16
AGCGCCGTTGTGGATGGTCTGGTTTACGGAAGCGGAGTAACGGTTCAGGATATTTTTAACCCCGAAGATAAGTTTACCGCGCCGGAAGGTAATTTCAATATCAGTTTGAAGCCGTTGGAAATCAAAGCATTGAAAATATCATACTCAAAATAGAGAGTTCACATGACAAGACAAATAAAACTTCTGACATTATCGCTGCTTCTCTGTTGTCTTGAGGGAATTTCTTCTGAAAAAGATGAATTTTTCAAACCGTCCAGGGATACTTCCGTTTCTTACGCGGAAGACAAAGTTTACCCGCAAGGCAGGATATTTCCTTATTCAGGTTTTTCTCCCTGTAATTCCGCTGGTGAAAAAAAGTTCACTATGCTCGGTCCTGTCTACGGCAAGCAGGACAAGCTTCTTGAAATGGCGGAGAAAACTCATAAGAAAGCAATATATTTCATAAAGGGTGTATACAAAGGAGAGAAGGTTTCACAGAAAACCTTAGAACTCAAGGATATCGATTTCAATGAGATAGTTGAGTCAATAAGACAGCAAGTCATGGCTGTCGCCGACAACAAAAACATAGCATGGTGGTACCTGGGGCCTGAAGAGCTGAGATGCTGGCGTAAAAATGAAATGAAATATCTTCAGGTTGCGGCAAACGCAATCAGAGAGGCTGACCCGTTGAAGCGCCCGGTCTGGATGTATGACCCGGGGCATAGAAGCGCAAAACCCCTGGGGGAAACAGTGAAGTTTCTGGATATTTCAGGGAAAGGCATGTACACAAATTATTCTGGGTTTAAGGATTCAAGAATATTCTGCCTCTGGACAATAGAACAGGAGGTGGAGGCAATTAAAAACACTAATCCGCAGGCAATGCCCATTGCTGTTCCGGAAATGTTTCAGGAGCCCGGGCCGGAAGAAATTCAAATGGTATCCGCCTGGGTCAGACATGATGTTTATTCAAGCCTTATTGCCGGGGCGAAGGGCATTGTCGTTTTTTCTTTTGCCCATAGAAAAAATTTTAAATCACATGAAATTTATTTTCAGGAATACAGCAGGATTGCGGATGAGCTTTGCGGAGAACTTAATCTGGGGCAGGTTTTTCTTTTCGGAGAAAAAAGAAACGATATTTCGCTGAAGATTACGGAAGGCCCTGAAAAGGTGTCTTTTCTCTGTAAAGGCGCGGGAATGAAAGACGCAATCAATTTTCCTTCAGTAAATATTTTTAACGCGGCTTATAAAAATGAGCGCTATCTGTTTCTTGTTTCTTCGGCAAATCTTCCGGTCAGCGTTGAAATAAAGGGGATGCCTCAACAATGTGTTATTGAGGATGTTTTCAGTAAAAAAAAGATTGTTCTCGGAGGGGAACCATGCTTAAAACTTGTTTTCAATCCGCTTGAAGCGAAATGTATCAAAATCAAGCCTTAAAAAAGGATAAGAACTATGGCATTAAAAAATAAGATATCAGGGGCATGCTTTACTCTTGTCGAGCTCCTGATTGTGATTTCCATAATAGCGATACTTGCGGCAATGCTCCTGCCGGCCCTTAAGAAGGCGCGCGACAGCGTGAAAACAATAAGCTGTCTCAACCGTCAAAAGCAGACTGGTCTGGCTGTTCAATCCTATCTTTCCGATTTTTCATTTTACTTTCACAGTCCGAATGATTCCGACGAGATAAAATGGACAAGTAAACTCATGGCAAATGATTACATAACAAATGGTGATATACTTTGCTGCCCTTCCACAAAATATGACAGGTATTCGACAACTGTGTCTGGCTGGTACACTTACGGCGCCATTTATACAAATGACGCAAGCTTGTGTATTTCAATGAAGAATTATACGGAAACTACGAAAGCTTATATTTTAGCGTGTTCCTGGAGCGTAGCGGCACAGAAACCTTTTTTCAGGATGTATACTACTGACAGCACAAGTGAAGCATATGGGAGGCCATATCTCATACATAACAATAAAGTTAATATGTATTTTTTGGACGGACATGCCGAGTCCCGTGCCAGAGAATCCCTGAAGAGTATTATATCTGGTTTAATAACAATCAGATATGCTGCCGAATCTTCCGGAAACTGCTACATAAACGTCCAGTAAGTGATTTCAGTGTTTAGCTTCACTTGTCAAGTATGCGGACAGGGTAGAATTTCAAATGAAAAGTCTTCCGGGCGGGCGCTTCAATGTAAAAGTAAGGACAATGTCCTTATTTCTTTTATTTTCAACTTTTTTACCTAAAATACTCTTTCGGTATTGACAACAGGAAAGTTTTTATCTATAATATTGGACAGTGTCCCAAATTAAAAATCAGGAGATATGATGAAAATTAAAATCAGACCGGCACTGTTTCTTTCGACCCTTTCGGCTTTTGCCCTTGATACTGACACAGATAATTTTTTTAAAACAGGGCCCGATGCGTCAAAAAATCTTCCGCCGGATGAGATTTATCCGCGGGGACAGTTGTTCCCGTTCACTTTTTACTCTACGGGCGGCGGTTCAGAGCAGAAACGCGGGGAGCTCCTGCCGGAAGCTGAACGTCTTGCGGACCAGCAGGAGATTATTGACGCAGGGGTGACAATGATAGGGCCCCAATATGAATTGAATGACAGAATTGTGGAGGATGCCAAAAAATACAAGGTCAAGGCCGTTTACACGATAATACCTGAAATCGACGGACAGATAGTCGATATCAAATACCTGAGAAAACTCGATGTGGAGAAAAAAGACGTTGACCTTGAAAAACTCCGTAAATCCGTAGCGGATATTGTGAAAAGGGAAGCTGTCCATCCTGAAATAGCATGGTGGGACATGACCCCTGAAGAATTGCGTTTCTGGTCTAAAAACGATATGCTCTGCCTGAAAACCGTCAGCGATACAATCCGTGAAAATGACCCTCTGAAACGTCCGGTATACATGTATGAGCCGGGCCATCGCGATCCGAAGGCATTGGCTAAAACAGCTGTTTTTCAGGATATCTGCGCAAAAGGCATGTACGCGAATTATTCGTCTCAGAAGAATTCAAGGGTTTACTGCCGCTGGTCGATTGAACAGGAACTTGAGGGAATAAAATTATCAGGCAACAAAGACGCGATACCCATAGCTCTGCCTGAAATGTTTCAAGATCCGGATGAAAATGAAATTTCCCTGATTGAGACATGGGTACGCCATGACGTTTATTCCGCATTGATTGGCGGGGCTAAAGGCGTGCAGGTCTTTTCCGCCAGCAAACGGCCTAACTTCAAAGCGCGCGGAGAATACCTTAAAGCATATTTCAAGGTTTGCCGGGAACTTACAGGCCCCATGGACCTGGGACGGATATTCCTTTTCGGCGAACGCAGAGACGATATTATCCTCAGTGTATTTGAAGGTCCCGAAAGCATGGAATTGAAAGTCGGTAAAGACAATGAATTGAAGCGTGACAGTAAAAGCAGAACAGTGCCGACCATGGGCATGGCAAATATAGCGTATGACAATTGCCGTTATCTGTTTATTTCAAATTCCAGCGAAAGTGAAATCAATGCTGTTGTGGACGGGCTGGTTTACGGCAAAGGAGTAACCGTTCAGGATGTTTTCGACTCTGAAGACACGTTTACCGCTCCCGAAGGTAATTTTGGCGTCAGCTTGAAACCATTAGAAATAAAAGCATTGAAGATATCATATTTAAACTAGAGGACTTAATAATTATGAACTGGGCGGAAAAAACTTTAAGTGAAATGTCTTTGGAGGAAAGGACCGGACAGCTTATATGGGGGCGCGGAGGAGTATTTTTCCCAAAGGAAGAAGAAGAAATGCTGAAAAAGGGACTGCTCGGGGGATTGAGCGTAGGACGTTTCAATAAAGGCGTCAGCGACAGAAAGAGCGCGATTGAAATCATTGATAAATACCGCAGACTTTCGAAATACCCTCTTCTCATAAGCGGTAATTCCGAAAAAGGCGCAGTCAACAGCGTTCCCGTCGGAAATACAAAGTTCCCGTGTTTCATGGCCCTTGGCGCGACAAAGAATGAAGAATTTGCGAAGGAAGAGGCGAAAGCCATATCTCTGGAAATGCTTTCAATGGGTTTCTGTCATATAACAATGTGCGTGGAATTGGCGGCCGACTTATCATGTCATATCATCGCTACCCGTGCCTTTGGCGACAATTCCGATCTGGTTTTACCGATGGCGTCGGCATTTATGAAAAGCGCCTGGGAAAACGGGGCAACCGTGGAAGCGCTGCATTTTCTGGGACATGGCGCCTGTAATGCAGACTCCCATTGCCAGGCTATCAGGTTTCCCGGTTCATTCGATGAACTGCAGAAGCACATCAGTGTTTTTAGAAACCTGATTGAGAAGGGGCTTGACCTGCTTGAAACAGTGCATGTCTGTTTGCCGCAACTCGGAGAAAAAGAAGATATTCCAATAACGCTTTCAAAAAAACTTACAACTGGTTTTCTCAGGGAAACTCTTGGTTTCAAGGGAATCATTATCAGCGACAGCATGACAATGAAAGCGGTAAAGGACAGGTGGGGTGTCGAAGAGGCAGCCGTAAAATGCGTTAATTCAGGGCACGATTTTGTTCTCCAGGATTATGAAACTCCTCCAATGCGGACTTTTGAAGCTATCATAAAAGCTGTAAGGGACGGTGTAATCAGCGAAGAACGGATCAATGAATCCGCCCTCAGAATTCTCAAATTCAAGGAGAAATACAAGGTACATTTGAAAAACAGGGAATATTGTGAAAAGATTTCCGCAGCTATTGATTTCAAATCCCATTCGCAACTTGCCCGCAAAATAGCGCAAAGCGCTGTCACTCTGCTTAAAGCAGAAAAAAGCCCGGCTGTACGTAAAGGGCTTAAACTTGTCATTATATCGCGTCAGTCAATGATGAAAAAATTCAACGATCTCGCGACTGCCGAAAGTGACGTATTGGAACAACTGATAACAGATGAATTCAAGCGCCGTTCCCAATGCGAATTTATCATAACTGATACCATGCCGGATAGTGAAAATGTGAAAAGAGCATCTAATATTTTGTCCAAAGCGGAGGAATGCGTTATATTGTTTGAAAATCGCGGGATAGCGTATCATGAAGGTACGGGAGAACTTAGCCGGGAATTTATAAGTATGATTGAAAATCTCAAATCCGAAAGGAAACCTCTTTCAATCATAAATATGGGCAACCCTATCTACAGCGGGCTTCTCAATCATCTGGCCGATAACAGTCTGCTTACTTACTGCGACCATGAGGAAACGGTCAGGGCGGCAATAGAAATATTATTCGCGGAGAGAGAGGCGAAGGGCACCCTTCCGGTAAAGCTTTCCCCTGAAATGCCGTTTGGTTTCGGATTGAAAAAGTTTTAATCGCAAATTAAGGAAAAATAATGAAAAATCTTATTCCGGGGATTCTGATTTCAACAGTCACAGTATTTCTTTCAGCCTCTTCCCTTATGGGTGTTGAGAACATCATTCAAATCCCGGCCGACAAATGGCTTCCGGTAAGCGGAAAGTGGGAGATTGAAAACGGTAAATTGAAAGAATTCTCAGATACGTCAGCTCCGGGAAATAAACCCTTTTGGACTCTCGCCAATCCTTCAGTCCTGAAAAATTATCGTCTCGAAGCGGATGTGGAAGTTTCCGATGGGGCCGGTTCCCTGTATATGGCGATACTCTGGCAGAATGAAGCAAACTATTACACATTGAAATACTCGGACCCGCATTCGGAACTTTCAATAATTCAGGTGACGGGAGGAACGGAAACCGTGCTTGCCCAGACTGCGGATAAAATTAAGCTTAAGCCGAAACTAAGTCCCGTAAACATAGGTTTTCAGGCTGAAAATGGACTGCTGACAGTTTTTGCATCAGGCAAAAAAATTATCGAAACTCATTCCAGCAGGATTGAATCGGGATATGTCGCGCTTGGAGAAAAAGACAGATGCGTAACTTTTTCAAATATGAAAATAATACCGCTCGGAGAAAAGGAAAACCGTTCCCTGACTGTAAAGTATGAGAGTAAAAGGAAAGTCTTCAAACCGGAAGAAAAACAGGTCGAAATTAATATCTCAATAACCAATCCCGGAAAGACAAATTCGGAGAAATGTAAGTTGTTTCTCGACGTTGACGGTTTTTTCCCGAAAAATTATGAAATCCCTTTGCTTGCCCCTTCCGGGAAAAAAGAAATAAAATATGTCTTCAACAGCAATGAATTGAAATCAGGTGATTATCAGCTTTCCTGTGTTTTGAAACGTAATGGCGGGACTTTTCAGAAAGACGCTTTTGAGATAAGTGTGGCCCCGCCTGTAAATCCATACTGCTTCGAAACCTTGTGCTGGGATTCTGCCGGCACTTCGGAAAATATGAAAAAACTGGGCTTTACGGCATTCGCCAGAGGCTTCTTTCTGGGAACAGCCTATGACAAGGAAAAAGACACATACGTTGACAAATCTTATGATAGAAGTTTCAATGTTTCGGAACAGGCGTCTAAGAACGGACTTTATAATATCATACGGATGCATTCTCAAATAGAGAAAGGAATTCCATCTAATACTCCGGAAGCTTTGATTAAAGGGAAAAATGGAAAGCCGCACAATAAACTTGAAGTATGTCCCAACCACCGGGAAACGCAGGAATACATAAAAGAATTTTCAGGAAAAATAAGTGAAAAAATTTCTTCCGACCAGACTGTAAAATATGTCAGCATAGACTCGGAAGTAGAAAATGAAGAGAGAAAACTTGTCCCCTGTCACGATAAAATCTGTTTTGAAAAAATGAAGGAAGCGGGTTTTGAAGACTATCCTGAAAATGTGGACAGCCCGTGGTGCATGGTCGGGGCCGCTATATGGAAGACACCGGAAAAATACGGAGTGAAGGACGGTATCATTGACGACAGTAACAAATATTACCGCTTCATGAAATGGTGGTGGAAAGATGGAAACGGATTTTCCGCTATGAGAAAAATCATGGCTGAAAACATGAAGAAAAAAAATCCTTCTTTGAAAATTTTCCATGATCCGGTTTTAAGACGGCCCCCTTTCAGGGGAAATGCCCCCGGAATGGATTTTATAAGCCATTGGACATATACGAATCACTCTCCAATGAGCTTTTCTGAAAACACAGATGAACTTCTTGCCGCCGGAACGGAAAATCAGAGGGTATGCCCGACTTTGCAACTCTTCTGGTATTCAAACTCTGTGGGCCCCGACCTTAAATCCGCAGAGGATAAGAAAAAGGCCAGGGAAGAAAAAAACGCAGCCGCCGAAGTGATAGACGCGGTCAGTTTCGGGCGCTTTATAACAATTTCCCCGGACAATTTAAAGGAATCCGTATGGCTGGCTATTTCCCGTCCTATAGACATGATAATGTTCGATGGCGGCAGTGCCATAAGCACCCAGCCCGGCTCATATGATTTTACGAACCCGGCTACTCCTCTGGCGCTTGAGGAAATAACAAAGGAGCTCATAAAACCTTACGGCCCGATGCTGAAGGATTTGATGCGGCGCCCGGAAAAAGTGGCTTTCCTTGACTCCGCGGCATCATGTCTTTTCGGCAGAACAGGAAATTTTGGAAACGCGAACAAGTATATGGCCGATTGCTACAACACTGTGATGCTCGCGCAAATCCAGCCAGTTGTTCTTTATGATGATTCTATCATTGACGGTACCCTTGGTAAATTCAAAGTGCTCATAATTCCGGAAGGCAGAGTGCTTTTAAGGAGTGTTTATGATAAAATTCTCTCTTTCGTTAAATCAGGAGGCATTGTAATAGCGGATAATTCCCTGAAAGCTGAAATTCCCGCGTCTGTAAAATTTGATTTCCCGACAACCGAGGGAATGACGGCATTGAAAAGACAGCAGGCATGGACAGATGCCGCCGCCGCACTTAAAAAATTGCTTATTTCCAAAGGTTTTCAATATGATATTACCGCTGATTCCCAGGATGTCGTAATAGCCCGGAGATTTGGAGATAACACAACGGCTTTTTTCATCATTAATGACCGGAAAAAACCCGGAGAATACCTTGGAAAATACGGAAAAGTTCTTGATGACGGAGTCCCTCAAACGGTAAAAGTACATTTTTCCCCGGAATTAACCAAAGAAGGTATCATGTATGACGCGTTGACTCGAAAGGAAGTAAAATTGGAAAAGAATTCGGCTGACTTTTTCCTTACAGCCGCCGGAGGGGCGCTTATTGTAAAAATACCGGAAAAAATCGAAAAAATCGAAGTGGCTGTTCCCGGAAAAATAAACAGGAAAACTCCTGCGGAAATAACAGTCAGGGCCCTCGGCAGGAAAGGTTCTGTTATAAATGCGGCAATACCATTGAAAATAAGCATAACGGACAGTGCCGGAATTGAAAACGCTTATTCCGGTTTTTATACGTTGAAAAACGGAACTTTTAAATTGCAGATACCTTTAGCTCTTAATGACCGGACCGGATATTGGACGATACACGCGGAAGAGCTTCTCTCCGGTATTTCAGCTAAATCCTGTTTCTCTGTTGACAATGCGGAAAAATAAATATAGAATTGTACGCAAAAGGAATTATATGAGGAAGTTTTTGACTTTTACGCTCATTGAGCTCCTGATTGTGATTTCCATAATAGCCATATTGGCGGCAATGCTCCTGCCTGCGCTTAAGAAAGCCCGCGACAGTGTAAAGACAATAAGCTGTCTGAACCGTCAGAAGCAGACGGGCCTTGCCGTCCAGTCATATATGTCTGATTTCTCATCTTATTTTCATAGCCCGAGCGATTCAAACATGGTAAAATGGACAAACTGCCTTATCAACAACGATTATATTAAAAACGGTGATATACTCTGTTGTCCTTCCATGACAGGTTTCGACAGATATTCTAAAACCGCAAATGGCTGGTACACTTACGGTGCCATTTATACGATTGACGCAAGCGCCTGTATCTCCATGAAATCCGGAATTTACGTTCAAACTACGAAAGCTTATATTTTCGGATGCTCATGGTGCGTTTCAGTACAAAAACCGAGTTTTAGAATGTATCCTATTAATGATACAAGTGAATCGTATGGACGGCCGTACCTTATACATAACAATAAAGTAAATATGTATTTCCTTGACGGACATGCCGAGTCCCGTACCAAACAGTCATTACCCGGCATTGTGGGCGCAGCACCTGTAAGGTATGCGGTCGAAGCTTCCGGAAGCTGTTATATCAACGTTCAATGAGTGATTTAAGAACTTCAATTTCTCTGTCGCGGGCGCGCTGGTCGTGCATGGGATCAAAGTTGGCCGTGGCCGGATTTAAGGGCAAAGTTTCAGCGGTTTCCGCATTGAGGGTCTGCGTCATCAGGCCGTCAATAAGTTTATTCGGGTAAAACATGTAAGTCGCGTTCTGCGCTTTACTGTATGAAACAAGATGCCGTTCATCCCCTCTCAAATGATAAAGTCTCAATGATGCCGCCGAATGTTCGCGGACATTCCACCAGGGGGCGGTTTTTAGTTTCACTCCATTAACGGTGTTGTCAAAAACGCCCCGTTCAGTTTCCTTGAGAAGATTTATTCTTTTATACATGAGCCCCTTGCGGCTGTAACCGTTTTCAGACATGTAAAGACTGATTCTGGAAGCGGCTTCAATGTATTTCTCTGAAAGCTGTTTCATGTCGTTTTCAGTCTTAAGAAGGGAGGCGAATTCCGCTATGAATCCGGCGCATTCGGCGCCGTGTCCGGGATCGGCTATCCACGACGCGCCATCTTTAAACGGCTTGTCGTCGAGGGTGTTGAATTCCCAGAGAATACCGCTTTCAGGGGAATAAAATTTTGAAAGGATGGTTTCCGTCATTTCGACAGCCGCGGTGAAAAGATTTTTTCTGAGCGACGAAAATTCTTTTTCCCCAATGGAAACTATGCTTTTCAGAACATCAACGCAGACGCCGAGCAATATCATATAAGCGCCCTGAAAATTGAATTTGGGAGGATTATTCGGATTATGCGGTTCTACGACGAACTTAGCATTTTTAATGGCGTCTGATACGCTGAGAAGTATTTTCAGGCCTTTATCTGTTATCTCATGATTGCGCGTCAGAAGGCCGTACTGCATGAAACCGGCTGAACAGAAGAGGTCGCTGAAGCTTCTTTCGCCTTCTTTCATCGTTACGTTTCTGCTGTCACCGGAGGCTTTATTTGTACTTATATCGGCAATGAAGGGAAAATGTCCGCCGTTGAGTTTATATCTTTCTTCGAGCTGTCTGAAAATCACATCGCAGTACGATTTGTACTCAGCGCGGAGATTTACAACGCGTTTCTGACCGAGCGGATTTATTTCAATTTCTTCATCGTGGATTATTCCGGTGATAAGATGGTTTGACCATAGGCCTAATGCCCTGCCGTCACCCCATGACCAGGCTTTCTGTACACTGATGTCCTTCCAGACGCCCGTAATTGAATCGATTTCGGAACAGAGACCGAATATCTTTCTATCGGGAGAAAGCATTTCCCATTCATGTTTGAGCTTGATGAAGAATTTATGATGAATGAGAGTGTAATGAACGTAAAAATCAAGGAGCCGGGTAAATTCCTCATGATTGATTTTTTTATTTTTGAAAAGTACAATATCCATTTGAAAAGTCTCCGCTCATAAATTAGCTTTTAATATACAGGGAAACAATGAATATTAAAATCTTAGGCATATCTTCCCGTGAAGAATGGCATAAAGCTTTGGAACGCGTTCCGGCATCAAGACGCGACGTATATTATACTCCAGAATATTATGAGCTGAATTCAGAAGAAGGCGCGGAAGCAAGATGTTTCATTTTTGAATCCGGCGGAAAAACGGCTCTCTACCCTTTCATCGTAAGGCCTCTATCACCTCTAAAACTCATGGATTTGAAAGAAGAATATTACGATATTGAAGGGGTCTACGGCTATAATGGTGTTATAAATTCAGAAGACTGTCCCGGTTTTGCGGCTGAATTCTATCAGGCTTTCGGGGACTATTGCGGAGAAAATAATATCATAGCTGAATTCACGAGATTTCATCCTCTGCTCGGAAACCGGGAATTTTCAAAAGGAACAATAAACGTTCTTTTCGACAGGCAGACGGTTTATCTGGATTTAAGCCAGGGACATGAAAGTATATGGAAAGATTCATATTCTTCCAAAAACCGCAACATGATAAGAAAAGCCGAAAAAAACGGTGTCAGATGTGAAATAACGGATGATGAAGAAGCTTATGAGCTTTTTTACGGCCTTTATACCGAAACCATGAAACATCATAATGCCGCCGAATTTTATTTCTTTAAAAAAACTTATTTTGAAGAACTGTTTTCAGGTTTTAAAAATATCTCTCATGTGGTGAGCGCCGTTTATGAAGACAGAGTGATAGCTTCGGCGATAGTGTTCTTTTACGGGGATTACGCTCATTATCATCTTGCCGCGAGGGATGGCGCGTATTCCAGTCTGGGAGCGTCCAACTACGTCCTTGACGCCGCGGTGCAGTATGCCTGTGAAAAGGGATATCGTAAATTTCATCTGGGCGGCGGTTATATGCCGGAGGATTCGCTTTTCAAATTCAAGACGGATTTTTCAAAGCTCAGGGCTGATTTCCATATTGGGAAAAAAGTCTGGAACGGAGATATTTATGAAAAAATGTGTAATGCCTGGGAGATGAAATATCCTGAAAAAAAAGACAACTTCGCTCATATTTTTCTGAAATACCGGAGGTGATGCTTGAAGACATTTACAATCGAAGACGTTAACGGCTTTATACGCTGCAATACCTGTGGAAACTCGCTTTGGGATGAGGGAAAAGATAGAAGCCATTGTTCCAGCTGCAAGCGTTCAATTCCAATCGTAAATGGAGTGCTGTGTCCGGAAATTAAAAAGGTTTCATCCTCTGAAGAATTCTATTCATTCACCGGCGGCGCCAAATTCATAGAGGCCGGATTCGCGGACAACATAACCATATATTCCAGCACGAGAACATATAAAAAATATCTGAAAAAATGGTTTCCCTCTTCCAAAGGGCCTTTTCTTGATTTGGGCTGCGGGGACGGCAGGTTTTCGCTCTGGGCGCTTGAAGAAGGTTTCAGCCCCGTCATATCGCTGGACTGCTGTCAACAGTCTCTGGAAAGGCTCGCGAATACTGCTTCTGAGCGTAATTTGAAGGGACTGATACCGCTGAGAGCAAACTTCCGGGAACCGTGCCTTGTCCCTTCAGTTTTTAACTCCATAATAGCTGTTGAAACGTTATGTTATCTTTGCGATACTTACAACAGCGGTCTGGAACTGATAAAAAAACTGCTTTCACCGGACGGGCGCGCCATGATTTCTGAATTTGGGGTCCATGGAATGTCCATCATTGACACGGCGGCCGTAAATGTGGTGAACATGGAAAAAGAAGCGTTTTCCGGAAGACGTCTCGAAAAATATGGCAGCCGCTCTACTGAGGCGCGTTTATTCACGCCTGATGAATTTGAAAAACTTTGCGTTGAAGCAGATCTCGAAATTATTGAAAAAGGCGGCATATCGCCGCTGCCCATGCTCTTTAATTTCGCCTATAACTTCACAAGCTATCCCCTGCGTCCTGCTCTTGATGAAAAAATGAAATCGCTCATAGACGCTTTGAGCGATGGGAACGAAGATATTTCAAGTCTTTCCCGTAACATATTGTTCTTATTGAAAAAAAGGTCTGAAAATGGGAAATTTTGAAGTACTGGAAATAGACAGTCCGCGATGGAAGCTGACAATCGAAAAGGCCGGAGATCCGGGTATCTTCTATCTTCCCGAGTTTTGTAAATTCCGTCTTCAGGGTTCAACTCACAGACCGGTAATGCTGCTTTATGAGGAAAACGGGAAATCCGTTTTTGACGTAAGCACCATGAGAGATGTTTCCAGGCTTCCGTTTTATCAGGACATTGGAAATGAATTTTCTTCTCCTCCGATTGATATGGCAAGTCCTGAATACAATGGCCCCGTCATCGTCAATTCCGGAAATGATGACGTCGAACTCCTTAAAAATTACAGAAAAGCGCTTGACGCTTACTGTGCCGATAATAACATAGTAACCGAGTTCATAAGGTTCAGGCCTCTCCATGATACCGTAGCCGCTCTATCGGGAATCGAAAATCTTGTAAGCGCTTCCAGCGTTATCTACGTTGACCTGCGTTCAGGTTATGAAGCCGCCTTTGCCAATTACCGGAAAAAATACAGGCAGCAGGTGCGCAAGGCCGAACGCGAAGGCGCCGAACTGCGCTTTGTTCAGCCGGATGAAAAAAATATCGCGCTCCTCGCATCCCTCTATCTTGATCTGATGAAACGCAAAAACGCGAAAAACTATTACTTCCACGAACTGGATTATTTCAAGGCGCTTTTTGAACGGCTTGGAAAGAATATTGTGATGGTTGAAGCTTATTTTCAGGATGAAATAGTTTCTTCTACGGTTTATTATGTTGACGGGAAAAATCTTTGGGCTTTCTATTCCGGCACCATAGAGGAAAAACTGAAAACCAATGCCCAGAAATACATGTACGACCGAATGATAAACTGGGCCGCCGAGAAGGGTTTCAATTACCTCATGCTGGGTTTCGGAATAAACACGGACGACGAAAACGACGGGGTTTTCTTCACCAAAAAAGGTTTTTCCTCTCTGACGACAAGTGTTTTTCATCTCAGAAAAGTTCACAAGCCGGAACTGCTTCAAAAATTGCTTAAGGCAAAAGCTGATTATGATATCAGGCACGGACTTATTACTAAGACGGATTATTTTCCGAGTTATTATCTGAATTAAAACAAGGAGCTTTAATGAGTGTATTTTACGGAGACCCGATATGGGAAAAACTTTTTTCATCGCGCAGTTGGGGCAAATATCCTTCCGAAGAAGCGATACGCTTTTTTATGTACGTCAAAAAACGCCTTGGCAAGGAATCCCCGAGGGCCTTGGACATAGGTTGCGGAAGGGGCGCGATATCATGGTTCATGGCTAAAAACGGCGCTGAAGTCAGCTCTATTGACGGCGCTCCATCCGCACTGAAAGACGTGAATTCCATCTTCAGGGAATTTAATGTTGACAGCACACCTGAAACGGTGCTTGGCGATATAACAAATCCGGCAAAATTTCTCAGCGGCAAATTCGACATTATGATTGATCATTATTCCATTTGCCATAATCACAGAGAAAAAGTAATAAACGCTTTTTCCGAATATTCTGGCCTTATGGATAAAGGCGGGTTCATTATGACATGCGGTTTCGGCAGTAAAACCACTGATTTCGGAAATGGAATGCATATTGCAGGGGATTCCTTTACAAACAGTCCAAATGGGGAAAACGGTACCATCACCTTTTTTACGAGGGATGAACTGGATTCCGTTTTGGAAAAAAGCGGTTTCAGCATAGAATATCATGAAAACATACTGATGGACAGGAATGGGGCCATAATCGAAAAAATGATAACAGCAGGAAGAAAAATATAATTATGAAAACAATCGGCGGTGAGATGGAACTCGGACAAGAAAATATCTTTAGTTGCGTTACTGATTCCGGGCGTTCCTCGCTGAAACTCATAGTGCGCGGCCTTCCTAAAAAAATGAAATACGCGCTTCCCGATTTCATCTGTTCTTCAGTCGTCGATGTTTTCAGAAAGAGCCATTCAGACTTTTCATTCTATAAAGTGAACGAGGACTTCTCGATAGATCGCGAAAGTCTCCGCAGAATAAAATTTGACGTGTTCTATTCAGTAAATTATTTCGGACAGAAAAATAATTATCTCTCAACAATCCGGAAAAATAAAATACTCCTTGAAGACAGCGTATTCCTTCCTGAACTGAAAAGACCGGAATACACCGGAGACTGGATTGCCTTCAACAGTTTCAGAAAGATTTCTCCTCTTGCCGACGGAAGCATAATCAATTCCACAATCGAACTCCGCGAAAATCTGATTAAAAAAGACGCCGCGCCTTTTTCAGGACTGAAATACAAGGCTAAAAACATCAAATACGAGTATATTCATTCAAAGGGACATTCGGAAAAAAAATACTTGGAACTCTTTGAGGAGGCGGAGAAAAAACTTGATGCGCAGGAAACGATATATGGCATCTCAGGCACTAGCCTTTTTAATCTGCTGGATTTTTATAAAAATCTGAAAGACGAAAATGCCGTCAGAAAAGGTAATTTTGAAATTCTGAATAAAAAACTGAAGTCAATGAGAATAGAAATAAATCCTGAATTTCCTTCGTTTTTTCCTCTGAAAGTGAACAGAAGAAACGAACTCAGAAAATATCTTTTTTCAAAAAAGATTTTTCTTCCCGTGCACTGGCCCGCTCCTGTCTGGCTGAAAAACGGGCTCTATGAAAAAATCATTTCAATACCGGTTGATTCGAGATATACTGCCGGAGATATGTCAGGAATAGTTGCTGCAATAAAGGCTTTCTATGAATAACGACCTGATACCCAAACACGGCGGTTTCCGAAACCTGCGAAGTTTTCAGACGGCGCAGCTGGTATATGACGGGACTGTGTTTTTCTGCGATAAATTTGTTGAAAAGCGTTCACGTACCCATGATCAGATGGTGCAAGCGGCAAGAAGCGGAGTCCAGAATATCGCCGAGGGAAGCCTCGCGTCGGCGACATCCAAAAAAACTGAGCTGAAGCTTACCGGAGTAGCCCGTGCCAGTCTTGGAGAACTGCTGCTGGATTATGAGGACTACCTGAGACAGCGTGGTCTGAAGCAGTGGACGAAAGACTCACCCGAAGCTCTGAGAACCCGTAAACTTTTGTCTGACCAGTCTGACATGTCCGACTGGTCTGACCTGTCGGACGAAAAATTTTCCAACATCATGATATGCCTTATCAACCAGGCAAGTTATCTGCTCTGGAAACAGATGCAGAGGCTTGAAGATGATTTTTTGCGCGAAGGCGGTTTCACGGAACGCCTTTACAATAAGAGAAAAGACTTCAGAAACGGCCTTTAGCCCAGTACGGCCTTCACATCTTCGAGACGGGCTTTTATAAGTCTGGGCTTGTTCGCGAAAGTGCCGCGAATGCCTTTGTCCGTCAGTTTGTCCTGATGATATCCCACTACCGCGTCCGGGTCTTTGAGCAGGTTGCCTGTGAGTATGCCCACTACTTTTTCATCCGGATGTATTATTCCGGCTTCGGCAAGTTTTTTAGCTCCGGCAACGGAACAGCATGAGGCAGGTTCCGCGCCTATGCCGGCCCTGTCTGTCATTGCTTTAGCGTCCATTATTTCCTGTTCGGATACCTGTTCCACAATTCCCTTGCTCCATTTAATGCCCCTGATGGATTTTTCCCATGAAACGGGATTTCCGATTTTGATGGCTGTGGCTATGGTGTCAGGGTCTTTGACAGCTTCGAAAGGAGTTTTGTTTTTCCACATGGTATAAAGAGGGTTTGCGCCGTCCGCCTGAATTACGGCGATTTTCGGGATTTTGGATATTATGCCGAGCTCATGAAGTTCCATCATGCCTTTGCTGAGTGCGCTGTTGTTGCCGAGGTTTCCGCCGGGGAGGATTATCCAGTCCGGGACTTCCCAGTCAAGCTGCTGGAGTATTTCAAATCCTATCGCCTTCTGTCCTTCGATGCGGAAGGGATTTACCGAGTTGAGCAGGTAGATTTTCATCTCGTTGCAGACTTCCTGCACCAGGCGCATGGCGTCGTCGAAATTGCCTTCTATCTGAAGCGTGATGCCGCCGTAGGCGAGTGCCTGGGCCAGTTTGCCGTAAGCGATTTTGCCGGAAGGTATGAATATCACCGAACGCAATCCGCAACATGCCGCGTATGAAGCCATGCTGGCGCTGGTATTGCCGGTGCTGGCGCAGGCTACCGAATTGGCGTTGAAAAGCATCGCGGCGCTTGTTCCGCAGGTCATGCCTCTGTCCTTGAAACTTCCGGTCGGGTTTTCGCCTTCGTGTTTCAGGTAAAAGTTTTTAAGCCCCGCGTATTCGCCCGCTTTTCCGGCGGGATAAAGCCGGGTATTGCCTTCCTGCCTTGTTACTATTTTATCATCGGGCGCGTCGAGCATAAGCTCTCTGTAACGCCAGACGCCCGAAGATTCAATGCCTTTTTTGAGGCCCCATCTTTTTTCCCAGAGCTTTTTCAGTTCCTGTCCGTCCAGAGCGTTCAGGTCCCTTTTTACGTCGAGAACGCCTCCGCAGTCGCAGAGGTATCTGATTTTGTCCAACTCATATTTTTTTGAACAATGTACGCATTCCAGCCATGAATTTATATTTTTCATTATTATCCTTAATTTAGCGTCTTGCTATTCTGGCAATGAAAACCACCCCGAATATCTGAAATACCACATTGGGTATCCAGAGAAGCATCTGGGGATGGTATTGAGGGTATGAAGTCAAAGCGTCGCAGACCATTACCAGAGAAAAATACACCCCGGCCAGTGCCACGCTCAGGAAAAGTCCTATGGACGTTTCCCTTCTGGAGGTCCTTATAGCGAGCGGCATTCCGAGAAGCATAAACGCTATCGGGGACAATGCCAGGGCTATTCTCTGATTGAGTTCGACTTCTATTTTAGTGGTGTCGATGCCGCGCCTTTTATCAAGAACGGCCCGCCCGAAAATTTCCTTGAAAGAAAGGTAATTTACTTCTTTCCCTATTTTTATCTTATTGAAATTAGTCCCGTAATCAATGGAAAAAGTCATCTGTTTGCTGAAAGTCCTTGCCGGATGATTGGAATCGCTCCTGCTGAATGAAACGACTGTAGCGTTATAAAGTATGATATTCAGGAGCTGTTTTTCCTTGTCCGTCTCAATTCTTCCTTCCGCCGCCGTTATGTCTTCTTCGACCCTTCCGGTCCTGCCCATCCTGAAAAGCTGTATGTCCTTAATCCCGTTTTCTCCGACTTTGTCATCTATGTAGATATGATTGTTTTCGAATTCGACAGGCCTGCCGGGTTCAAGGATGCTCAAAGGCTGGTCAACGCCTACCTTTGCCAGCAACCCCCTGGCTTTGTAAGTGCAGATGGGCGAAAGTTCCAGCTGGAGATAGAGGCAGAAGCATGTCAGAATAAAAATAATAATGATAATGGGCGATATTATCTGGAGTATGGAAATCCCGCACGCTCTCATGGCGGTAATTTCGCTGTCCGCCGACATGCGCCCGAAAATGAGCATTATCGTAACCAGCGCCGCCCACGGTATTGAGAGGGTCAATACCAGAGGAGAGATATAAAGGAAAAATTTTAAAGCCACGGTTATAGGCACACCGCGCGAAAGAAATTCAAATACCTTTATGAGCCTGGCGCCCATCATGCCGAAAGTTAATATTCCTATCGACATTATGAATGTTATTATAAAATTTTTAGTCACATATATGTTAAGAGTTTTCAACAGTATTCCTTTCAAAGTATCACGTAATCTACAACAGTTAATTAAAAATTACAGAACTTCAACTTTAAAATCTTCGTTTTGGAACGCGATTAGTTGAAGATACGCTCGGAATCTTGAGTGATCCGGCTTGCAGAGCATCTATTTTGTGTTATCTTTTCCTTATAATTTTCAATTCCTTGAACCAAGTTTAGCACAGGAGAAATTTATGAGTGTCAAAATTCAGGACCTGACGGACCATCTTGAAGAAAGTATGATGAAAGCCGAAGAGGCTATGCAAAATGATTTTGCCGCCATACGTACAGGCAAAGCTTCTCCGGCACTGGTCGAAAATATAAGCGTCAACTATTACGGTACTCCCACAAGGCTCAGAGAAATCGCGGGCATAACCGCTCCTGAAGCCCGCCTGCTTGTTATTCAGCCCTGGGACCCGTCTTCTCTTCAGGCAATTGAAAAAGCCCTCATGGCTTCAAGCCTCGGTATTTCCCCGGTCAACGACGGGCGTGTTCTCCGCCTGCCGATACCTGAACTCAGCGAAGAACGCCGTTCGATGCTTGCCAAACAGGTGAAAGCCAGGGCGGAAGAAGCAAGGGTCGCCGTAAGAAACATCCGCAGGGACGGCAACGAAGCCGCTAAAAAAGCTCAGAAAAATACCGAAATAACCGAAGACGACCTCAAAAATATGCTTGATGAAATACAAACGCTCACTGACAGATATATTAAAGAAGTCGATGAGTGCCTCCTCAATAAGGAAAAAGAATTGATGAGCATCTAACAGGACTGAGTATCGCTCAAGTTTCGGTAAATACTTGATAAAGAAGAGGTCTAAGATGCGCAATTGGCATTATGCCGTAAACGGCGAAAAAAAAGGCCCTGTCAGCGAAGATGAAATCATAAGCTTGATAGGCTCCGGGGAACTGAACAGCGAAACTCTCGTGTGGACTGAAGAATTCACTGAATGGAAAAAACTCTCCGGTGTCAAAGATGTTTTTTCCGTTCCGGTAATGGTAAAAGCTCCGGAAAAACAGCTTTCTCCGGCCTTGGCTCTGGCTTCGATGATACTCGGCATATTGAGCATTGTATGTTTTGGCCCGTTGCTTGCCGTACCCGGCCTGATACTCGGCATAATTGCCATGGTGATGATAAAAAAAGGTACTGCCTCCGGAAAAGGTTTCGCCATTGCCGGAATCGTAACTTCCCTGATAAGCATTGTTCTGGCTGTCATATTTGTGGTGCTGATGTTTCTGATAAGTCTTTCTCCCGCCCTTAAAAACGCCATAGAAAAAGTAAAAAACAGCGGCGCATACAATTCTCAGGTTATGGAGGGTGTATCTTATTCCGGTTCCGATTGGAAAAACAATTAAAATCAGAATGACATATCTCAGGAATCTACAGATTATAAAAAGGTATTGAAATGGAAAACTGGTATTATTCTGTGGATGGCCCAGAAATCGGCCCGGTCACTAAAGATGAAATCATAAGATTAATAAATTCCGGTGAAATCACAGACGAAACTTTGTTGAGAACAGAAGAATTTACAAAATGGAAAAAACTTACTGAAATTAAGGATGCATTTTTCGTTCCGGTAACGCTGGAAAAAAATCTTTCTTCCGCCCTGGCCCTTACTTCAATGATACTGGGCATATTGAGTTTTATATGTTTCGGCCCTTTCTCGGCAATACCCGCCTTAATACTTGGCATAATAGCTCTTGTGAAAATAAAAAAAGGTATTGCCGGAGGAAAAGGCTTTGCCATTACCGGCATTATAACTTCCGTGACAAATATTAGTTTATTGATAGTGTTTGCCATAAGCCTGTTTCCCGAGATAGGCGGTGCTCGGAAATATCCAAGGAGAATAAGCTGTGCAAGCAATTTGAAATCAATAAGTATTGCCTTGAGGCAATATGCACTTGATTATGATGGATATTTTCCTCCTTATGACGATGCGGCGGGTTTGGAAATTCTCAGAAAAAATAGTTATCTTGACGACTACAAGATTTATACATGTCCTTCGACAGATACCAAAATACCGCTTTCAGGACAGCCGCTGAGAGAAGAAAACGTAAGCTACCATTACAAAGGTGGATATACGGAGAAAGACAGTTCAGATTTGGCCATACTCTGGGATAAAGACGGAAATCATACAAAATATGGGAATATACTTTTCCTTGATGGTCATGTTATGGGTTATTCCGGCGCCGATTGGAAGAAAAACATAAGATCTAAATGACATGGGAAAAAGATTTATTACTGTTATTATTATTATCGCGCTTGTGGCATTTGCCATCAGGCTTTCCGTCTGCCGTGAACTGTGCGTTAATGATCCGCAGGTCGCTATGCCATCAAACGTCACCGACATGGCTACATACATGGATTGCGCCCGGAAAATAATGAGCGGGGAATATTCCGGGGAATTTTATTATCAGCCTTTTTATTATGCGGTATTTCTGCCGCTGGCGCATCTGATGTTTGGCAAATCAATATGGGCTGTGCTGATAATGCAATCCCTGGCAGGGGCGCTGACTGTTTATATCGCCGCGATAATTTCCGCGCGGATATGGGGCAGGGTTGCGGGCATCGCAACAGCGTTATTGATGACTTTTTCGGCGGCGCATATTTTTTATACGCCATATATGCTGCTGGAGGTTCTTCAGGGCTTTTGGATAATCCTGCTCCTTTACGAACTCATGAACGCCGTGAAGTACAAAAAATGGATTTACTGGGTGCTTTGCGGACTTATCGCGGGAATGGCGATACTTACGAGAGGAAACGCGTGGTTTTTTGTTCCTCTCCTTATAGCGGCGGCATTTTATTCGGTCAGGAGAAGACCGGGTTTTCCGGCGAAAATCCTTCCCGTCATTATCCTCATTGTTTTTATATTGCTCCCGCAGTTGCCGTTTATAATACATAATACAAAAGTTCTTGGGAAGCTGAGCGGGCCATCGACGGCCTCTGCCGCCGTTCTCGCTCTCGGCAATACTCCCGAAGCCCCGCCCGGCGGCAGAAACCCCGGCCTCGGCCCCGGCCCCATGGAATACCCCCTCAGCTATCATATATGGATGAAAAAGAAAGATGAAATTTCTATTCCCTCACAGATTCTGAAATGGTTCAGGGAAGAGCCTCTGGCCTTTATCGAACTGACATTCAGAAAAATGCTGCTTTTCTGGGATTACCGCGAAATTCCCAACAATATCGCCTTTGAAAGCAACGCGCTGAAAAGTCCTCTGCTGGGAATATTGGGCTTCATTCCAAGTTCCGTCATTATTTCGCTGGCGATAGCGGGAATGCTTTTTTTTCTTAAGGCGGCAATAAAAAAATTTAATATCTTCATACTTTTTTATTTTGTGATTGCGTTCTGGCTGGCTGTTTCGGCGTTTTACATTCTGGCGCGTTTCAGAGTGCCGGGCATTCCGCTTCTCAGCGTTTTCGCCGGAGGCTTTTCAGGATACATTGTTTATTATCTCAGAAAGCGCGGATTTGAAAAATTTTTAAGGAAGTCCCTGCCGCCTCTTTTTTTCGGGGTAATGATATGTTTCAGTTTTTATGAAATATACAGAACTTGTTTTGAAGCTCCTCTCATGCGCCTTGCCAGACCGAATGGAGTAAGCGTTGAAATCTCTCCGACGGAAAAAATGATTCTCGACAACGGCCCTTTTACTTTCGGAGGATGGACGCTTTACAAAGCTCCGGAAGGGGCAGTCATAGAGAAAAAATTCTCTGACGTCGCTAACGGCAATTATAAAAACGCGAAGCTGTCTTTAAGCCTTTTCTGGGAAAATCCCGGCACTGCGGAATTCATTATAAACGGTGAAAAGAAAAGTGTTAAATCCGATAAGACCGGTATGATGGAACATGAATTTGATATTCCTTTCCCGAAGGACCTGAATGTCAGGATACAAACATTGTCCATGAAGAATGCCTCATTCGGTTTCGATACGCAGCGCGATTACAGGAGAACTCTAGTGAACGGGGAAGATATAGGTGCCGAGCTCATCTGCCGTATATTTTGCTTCAAATGAATGTTGCGCATTGTTAAGGATCAATAATTTCGTAGTAGGCTGACATCTTTTGCGTAAAGTACGTCATGTTCTCGGTATCAAAGTGTGACGGGGCATTTGAATGCCCGTCAACATAAAGCATCGGAATTCTGTTCTTGTGGTTTGGCAAGATATGCGTTCCATCTTCCGTAAACGAACTGGCCCTCTGCGAATAATTGTCCTTGTCACATTGTCCGGCATTGAAAATATAATTGCTTTCCTCGACGAGAATAATTTTAGAAGGCCCTGAAAGGCTTTTGGCGAAATCGGAATCGTGCCAGCTTCCCAGCCTGTCATCTCCGCTGAGTCCTTTCTCTATGTTTTTGAGATAGATTTCCCTGCAATTCAAGGCGTAGGAAAATTCACTCTGTCCGCCCCGTTCAATCGGACAGGTATAACATTTTCTCTCGCCCGGGGTATTTCCCAGAGTGTACATCCAGCCGCAGGCGTCCTCCCATTGATAGCCGTGTCCGGCTGGAGCGTAATACCCCGCGTTTTCGCCGACATAGGACACTATAAGTTTATTTATCTGAGATAGATTTCCCTGGCATTTTGTTATCTGCGCCTTGCCCTTGGCAGATATCAGCGACGGCAGGAGAATGCCCATGAGAATGCATATTATGGATATCACAACCAGGAGCTCGACTAAAGTAAAAATAAAATTCCTGAACATATTATATTTTTCCTTTCAGCGGCAAAAAACAGGCTTTAATATAGAGATGCCGAAACGTCTGTTTTTGTTTGTCGGAAATCTTTAATATAATAGAATTCTTCTTTTTAGCTTTTCAATTTTTTTGTTATATTTGTTTGAAATATTGAGAATAGTAATTATTATTAATTTTAGAAAAATTTGATATTTGATTTTTCGGGAATAACTTTAAAGCAAAGAATGAGGAGATTGGAAATGAGCACACTTGTAACGAGACCGGCACCGGATTTTACCGCGAAAGCGGTATTGGCTAATAACACCTTTGGGGATTTTACGCTTTCAGCCTTAAAAGGTAAATACGTATTGCTTTTCTTTTATCCGCTGGATTTTACATTTGTATGTCCCTCTGAAATAATAGCTTTTGATAAAAAAATAGAAGAGTTCAGAAAAAGAAATACCGAAGTGGTAGCTGTTTCAGTGGATTCTGAATTCGCGCACTTCGCGTGGAAAAACACTGAGAGGAAACAGGGCGGCATAGGCAATGTGCAGTTTCCGCTGGTTGCCGACATTACCAAGAGCATATCCAAAGCCTATGGCATTCTCATGGATGACGCGGTGGCCCTGCGCGGGCTTTTCCTGATAGACAGGCAGGGGATTGTCCGGCACGCGCTTGTAAACGATTTGCCGCTGGGACGCAACGTCGATGAAGCCATAAGGATGGTTGACGCGCTTCAGTTTTTTGAGGAACACGGGGATGTATGTCCGGCAAACTGGAGGCCTGGCGAAGAAGGAATGAAAGCTTCATCCGAAGGCGTAGCGGAATATCTGGCGAAACATTCATAATGTGCAGGTTTATAACCTGCTCGTCTTTTAAAACGTAATTTTTAGTGAAGGATTTTTCTATGGGAGAAAACCCTATCGGCTGGAGAGGCGGCTTTTGCGTTGAAGTCAGTCCCGTTCCAAACACACTGGTTATTTTCGGGGCATCCGGAGATTTGACTCACAGAAAGCTTATTCCCGCTCTTTTCAGTCTTTACAGGAAAAAACTCTTTCATGAAAAATCCAGAATAATCGGCTGCGCCCGCACTCTCATGGACGATGACGCTTTCAGAGAGAAAACAAGGCAGACACTGAAAGTTTTCTGCAACGGCAAATGTGATGAGAAAAAACTTGAGGAATTCCTGAAAAAAGTTTTCTATGTTTCCGGCCCTTATGACGATACCAGCACATACAAACGGATTTCAGAGCGGATAGAAGGGATTGAAGAAGAAATTGCCTGTCCGAACGCGGGAAGGGTTTATTACCTTTCAACCCCCGTCAATCTTTACGGGACTATTGTCGAATGTCTCGGAGAAGCCGGACTGGTAACTGAAAACTACGAAGGCCTCCCTTGGAGAAACGTCATCATTGAAAAGCCCTTCGGCCATGACCTCGAAAGCTCCAAGAAACTTGACCGCGAACTCAGGCTGATACTTCAGGAGAGACAGATCTACAGGATTGACCATTATCTCGGCAAGGAAACCGTGCAGAATATCCTGATGATGCGCTTTGCCAACAGAATATTTGAGCCGATATGGAACAATCACTACATTGAAAACGTTCAGATTACAGTAGCCGAATCGATAGGGGTCGAACACAGGGCGGGGTATTATGAACAGGCCGGACTGCTGAGGGATATGTTTCAGAATCACGTGCTTCAGATGCTTGCTCTCGTCGCGATGGAGGCCCCGCCGTCCTTTGAAGCCAATAAAGTGCGCGATGAAAAAGTCAAACTCCTTTCATCCATCAGGCCTTTTAACAAAGACAGGATTTTTGAAGACATTGTCAGGGCACAGTACGCGCCTGGGATAATTGACGGCAGGGAAGTGCCGGGATATCGGCAGGAGGAGGGCATAAATCCTGAGTCAATGATTGAAACTTATGCGGCGGCACGGCTTTTTATCGACAACTGGCGCTGGCAGGGGGTTCCATTCTATCTGAGGTCCGGCAAGCGGATGAAAAAAAGACTGAGCGAAATAGTTATAACATTCAAAAGGGTGCCGCATTCCATTTTTATTCCGATAAGGGCACAGGACCTCGCGCCGAACGTGCTGGTGCTGAATGTTCAGCCGGAAGAGGGTTTGGCGCTGACAATACAGGCAAAACAGCCGGGCCCGAAGCTCTGCATGGGAGGCCTCACCCTTGACTTTAAGTATGATGAAGTTTTCAAAGGCGAAAAACCTGAAGCTTACGAACGCCTTCTCCTTGACTGCATGCTGGGGGATCAGACACTTTTCATAAGAAGCGACAACATAGAAAACGCATGGTCGTTGCTGACTCCGGTACTTGACGCATGGCAGAATAGTTCCGATGAAAAAAGCGCCGGACAATTATACAAATACAGCTCAGGCTCCTGGGGCCCGGAAGAAGCGGACGACCTTATGTATCGCGACGGCTATTCCTGGCGCAATCCGGATTAAACTTCTCCGACTGAAACGGCGGGATTTTCACTGAGAAGAGAATTTACCGCGTGAATAAGCTCATGGCCTTTGAACGGCTTTTCCATGAAGATATCGGGCTTGGCCTCCTTAAAGGGAAAATTCTCGCTTGCCGACATGGCTATCACATTTATCTCAGGATAATTTGACTTCAGTTCATTAATGACGTCTTCTCCATTCATCTCGCCGGGCATGAAAATATCGGTTATGACGATTGACGGCTTATTCTGTTTGAGGAGTTCGAGGGTTTTATCGCCGTTTTCGGAGAGGATTACATTATGGCCTTCGTGTTCGAGGATTTTTTTGAGAAGCATTCTGATGAAATTCTGATCGTCGCTTACAAGTATATCGGCCATTTATTCATCCTTTCAGTCGCCTAAACATATTCCGATGCTCCGTGCGCTTTTTATCCAGGGGTGGTCATGAGGTATGGATTTGCGTTTTCCTACGACATCTTTGAGGGGGACGGCTTCAACCTTGTCGCCTTTAGAAGCTACCATTACGCCGAACTTTTTTTCCTCTATAAACGAAGCGCACGCGGTACCGAGTTTGGTCGCGAGCAGGCGGTCGGCCGCGGAAGGCGTACCGCCGCGCTGGACGTACCCGAGTATCGTAACACGTGATTCCAGCTTTGTCAGTTCTTCAAGCTGCTGTGATATTTTAAGGGTATGGTCCACTCTGCGGTTCTGTATCTTCGTCAGTTTTTCCTCGGCTTCGCTTCTCTCATCTTTGTCTTTGGCGTGTTCCATCATTTTCACTATTTTCTGAAGGTCTTTGGCCTCGTCTTTTGACATGGCGCCTTCGGCGGCGGCGACAATGCTGAAATGTTTTCCGTAGCGTCTTCTCTGCCTTATGGCTTCGGCGACTTTTTCCATGTCATAAGGTATTTCAGGTATAAGTATGACGTCGGCCCCGGCCGCGACCCCGGCGCCGAGGGTCAGCCATCCGGTCCTGTGTCCCATGACTTCGACGACCATTATCCTGTGATGGCTGTAGGCTGTGCTGTGGAGGCGGTCAATGGCTTCAGTGGCGATTCCCAGAGCTGTATCAAAACCGAATGTAACATCTGTCATGGCCACGTCGTTATCTATGGTTTTTGGCAGGGTTATTATGTTGAGTCCCTGCTCCATGAGACGGAATGCGTTTTTCTGTGTTCCGCCTCCGCCCATGCATACGAGGGCATCCATGTGGTGCTTGTGATAGGTTTCGATCATTACGTCAGTCATGTCCAGCACTTTGTTGCCTATCTGCATTTTGTGGGGCTTGTCGCGGCTGGTACCCAGAATTGTGCCGCCAAGCGTCAGTATACCGGACAAATCCTCGGCATTGAGCGCGATTGTGCGGTTTTCCATAAGTCCCCGGAAGCCGTCATAAAAGCCTATTACATTCATCCCATAGCTGGTCTGGGCGGCTTTTCCGACACCGCGTATGGCGGCATTTAATCCCGGACTGTCTCCGCCTGCCGTAAGTATGCCTATGCATTTACCCATATAGTCAATCTTTCAGTTTCATTTGTAAAAATAGCGGTTTTATCGCATAAAAGGAACCGCTTTTCCTTGAAAATATAATAAAAAAGAAGATATTCAAGTAAGAAAATAAAGGCTTGAAGCTTCAAGCCTAAAAAAAGGAGCGTGAAATATGGCAACTGTACCTGGTGCTGAAAGAAAAGTAGCCGCGGGAGTCTGTGGAATTCTGCTTGGCGGGCTCGGAGTTCATAAATTTATTCTCGGCTACACAATGGAAGGCCTGATAATGCTTCTGGTGTCCGTACTTTCATGCGGCATTCTCGGGGTTGTAACCTCAATCGTAGGGCTTATAGAGGGCATAATATATCTGGCAATGCCTGACGACAAATTTGTCGAAACATACATTACCAACAAAAAAGGCTGGTTCTAAGAGGGCCGTCGCCGCTTTTCGTACCCCTCTCTGATTCCTGTTGAGAGGGGGAACATTTTTTTAAGATTTCTTATTTTTTTTGAGTAAACTACTTCACGGCAGTGCAGGACATCTGTATTTCCCTGCGCCAGAATATGAAAGTGGAAGACATCCATTCGTTTTCTTTTCTGGTCTGGATATCAATAACCTTTGTCGCGCCGAGTTGTTTTGCCTGTGCCGAAACCATATCCATTACACCGCCGAGATGGACTTTATCGTTGAACATTACTGTTGACCCGGGAGAAGTGGTACTGCCGGTGAAAAACGGAATGAAATAAAACAGATACCATCCGTAAGTAGAGCCCACAATGTGAGCGACTGGAACAGACGGGCTTTCCGTTACCTGAAGAGCGTTAAACCTGTTTGTACTTTCAACGCTTGAGCAGCCGGTGAAAATTACCGCCGCAACCGTTAATGCCCCGGCAAGGATAATTTTTTTCCACATAATAAACCCCTTGAGTTAAGCGGAATGATATCCCGCATTTTTTTAAAAATTCGCATATATTAAATTAGCAGGTAGAATACCTGCACTCCGTGAAAAAACTCCGCTTTTTCCGGAGGCGAAGCCTCATTTATAATGTCGCTCCGCGACCCGCTCATTTCATTGCGGCAGAAAAAAATAAAAACTGATAACAATTTCCTATACGATTAAATTAACATTTAATGAAATCTTATTCAATGAATTTACTGGATATTAAATTTCTTTCGGGTAGGCCGAAAATACCTTTTTCCCTGACTCCGCCGAGATTTCCTTCCATGAAGAAACGTCAAAATCAATGCAGAGAATGGCGCAGGTTGAAAGGCTTTCAGCATGGTTGGGAAGAAGAAAGGCCGCAAAGAAGGAGAAGCCGGGATTATGACCGAAAAGCATTACGCTGGAATATTTATCCCCAAGTCCGGAAACCAGCTCAATAAGGTCTGAAACATCGGCTTCATATATATTTTCATCTTTCAGGATTTTGTCTCTGGAATAGCCCATTTCTTTCGCGAATATTTCGGCGGTGCTCACTGACCTTAATGCTGGGCTTGATATCATGAGTTCCGGAATGTGCCCGTTTTCAGCCAGATATTTTCCCATGGAGGGCGCGTCGCGGAAACCTCTCTTGTTCAGGGGCCTCTCAAAATCCGGGAGAGAGTGGTCGTCCCAGCTGGATTTAGCATGTCTTACAAGATAAAGCCTTTTCATTACGGTCGGTCCCATATTCATGACAGTTTATGATCAGGGATGTATCCACAGACGAGTTTTTTCACTGCTTCTACATCGTTTTTAAGTATTAAAATTCTGACTTTTTCAACATCAACCGCCAGTGATGAGGCCCCGTTTTTCTTTACCACATAGATGCGCTCTGAAGAAGTTTTTTCAGCTTTTTCATCGGCTGAAAACAATTCTTCATATTCTTTTTCACCTGGCCGCATGCCGACGATTTTTATTTCTATGTCTTTTCCTGGAATCAGTCCGGAAAGCTCTATAAGCCTTTTTGCCATATCGTAAATCTTCATCTGTTCGCCCATTTCCAATACCATTATTTCCCTGTTGCCGCCGATGGCGCCGGCTTGCAGGACAAGGTCAACGGCCTCCGGTATGGACATGAAATAACGTGTAACCGTCCCTGTAGTTACAGTTACGGGACCGCCATCCCTTATCTGCTGTTTGAAAAGAGGAATGACGCTTCCGCTGCTGCCGAGGACGTTTCCGAAACGGACAACAACAAACTCCGTGGAAGACTGAGGCCGTTCAAGGATGACTTTTTCCGCGAGTCTCTTAGTGGCCCCCATAATGCTGGTGGGACGGACGGCTTTGTCTGTTGAAATGAGCACCACCCTTTTGACGCCTGATTTTTCGCAGCAATCGGCAAGGGTCGCGGTGCCGATGACGTTTGTGCCGAAAGCCATCAGAGGGTTTTCCTCCATAAGCGGAACATGCTTGAAAGCCGCCGAATGATAAACTATGTCTATGCGATGCTCAGAAAGGGCCCTTGAAATATTTTCTTCAGACCTGATATCACCGATAAAGTTTACAAGTTGAAGCTGAGGATATTCCGAAGAAAGTTTCCTGTTTATCTCATAAAGGTTGAATTCGGAAAATTCAAAGAGGACAAGTTTAGCCGGCTTATAAGCGGCAATCTGGTGACAGAGCTCGCTGCCGATACTGCCGCCCGCGCCTGTGACCATGATGTTTTTGTCTTTCACGAAAAGATTAACTTCCGTTCTGTCAAGCTTGACGGGTTTGCGGCCGAGCAGATCCTCTATTTCTACTTCTTTTATATGCGAAACGCTTATATGGCCATCGGCTATATCTGAATAAGCCGGTACCATGCGGAGAGCGCACTTTGTTTCCCTTAGTTCAAGGTCATCCATTATTTCGCGGATGGATGCGGGTGTCGAGTACGGCGGCAGAAGGAGTATTTCAGAGGCGCGATGTTTTTTTGCGCATTTCGCGGCGCTGGGCGGTTCGCCAAGCACGGGTACGCCCCTTATGGTATGCCCGATTTTAACATCTTCGCACAAAGCCCCTATGATTTTTCTTCTGCTGGACATTGAGGAAAAAGCATATATCAGACTGTTTACGTTTTCCATGTTTCCTACTATGAGCGTTCTCAAGTTTTGTACACCTGTCGCTTTAGCGGCATATTCCCTTATGATTCTCATCACAACCCGCTTGCCGGACATGGTCAGAAAGCAGATAAGAAAATCTATAAGTAGCACATTCAGCGAAAACCCGGGGAAATAACTGGAACGGTAAAAGCTCACTATGCCTAGCAATATAATACTGGCTATGAGGTTGGCAAAAAATATTTTCAGCAGATCGGTAATGCTCACATAACGCCACATGCCCTCGTAAAGGCGAAAAACCAGGAATATTATGAATTTCACCAGCACCGCCAGCAGTATTACTTTGGGCAGGTAATTGACTTCAGGGGTGTGAAACGAAAAATCATGCCTGAAATAAAAGGCCAGTACTATGGACAGTATTACTGTGAAAACATTGGAAAGAGACACAAGCAGGCTTCTTACGGGAATTAAGAATTCAATTATATCTTCAAGCCAATCGTTTATTTCGAGAATTAAACTGTTCTTTGTTTTATCAGATGCCAAACCAATATTCCTTATTTATAATTGAACAAAACATTAAAATTGCACCAAAAACGTAAAATTACAACGCCGCTATTTTACGAACAGCCTCACATATTCTGTTAATTTCACCTTCAGTGAGGCCGGGATAGAGCGGAAGTGACATTGTCTGTTCAAAAATTTTCGAGGCTGTGGGAAAATCTTTTTCCTTAAAGCCGTAATTTTTCTTATAATAAGGGTGCATGTGAAGCGGCATGTAATGAACGCTTGTGCCTATTTCGTACTCCTTCATCTTCTCAATGAATTCATTCCTCCCGGTTTTTACTGTTTTTCCGTCAATTCTTATGGGATACAGATGCCACGAATGCTTCCTGTCAGCTTTTTCAACAGGCAACGTTATGCCGGGTATCCCGGAAAGCCTCTCTGAAAAAGTGGCGGATATTTTTTTTCTTTCCTCCCAGAACCTGTCTGCTTTTTTAAGTTGATGAATACCGATGGAAGCCGCGGTGTCAGGCATGTTGTATTTGAATCCGGGGGCCGTTATCTCATAGTACCAGCTCCCCGCCTTTGTGAATCTTTTCCATGCGTCCTTGCTTATTCCATGTAGGCACATGACCCTCATTCTGTCCGCCCATTTTTCATTGTCGGTAAGGGCCATACCGCCTTCACCAGTGGTAATTGTCTTGTTGGCGTAAAACGAGAAACACGCTATGTCCGCGCTTCTTCCCGCCATCTGCCAGTCTCCTTTTTCATCCTTGTAATAAGCCGGACAGCAGTGCGCGCAGTCCTCCACCATTTTCAAATCATATTCCCCGCAAAGCTTGCGTGCCTCTATTACGTCTGCCACCTGTCCGCCGAAATGCACAGGTATAATGGCCCTTGCCCTGCCGTGTTTTTCAGGGAGACCTTTGACTTTTTTGCCTTTTTTAATCCTCCTGAGTATTTCCGCCGCGTCTTGCATGTTCATGCAGAAATCATCCTCATTGCAGTCAACGAGCACGGGAATGGCGTTGAAATATCTCACGACCTCGGCGGTAGCCGCGAAAGTCATTGCGGGGACCAAAACTATTTCGTTTTCTTTGAGCCCGACTGCTTCCAGGGCCAGATGAAGGGCTGCCGTGCATGAATTCATGGCGACAGCGTATTTTGCCCCCATATACGAAGCAAAATCAGTTTCGAACTGTTTGCTTCTTTTGCCGGTAGTCAACCATCCCGATTCAAGACATTCCGTTACTTCCCGTATTTCCTCTTTGCCTATTGAAGGTCTGAAGAAGCTTATGAAACTGTCATTACCGCTCATATTTAAAATCTTTCTCTGTTTTAATGGAATCTGTTTAATTTAATTTAAAAAATTAAAATTAAAACCTTAAAAGCCGAACTTCGTCTGTTCTGGAGTACGATTTAGAATATAAATGAAAAGGATAAATAAGAATGGTGCGCCCGTAGGGATTCGAACCCAAAACCTCCTGGTTCGTAGCCAGACGCTCTATCCAGTTGAGCTACGGGCGCATCCGAAACTGCCATATCAGACAGCCGAATACATTATACCGTATATCAAAAGCGTCAAGCATAAGTTCCAATAAAATTGTTAAAATAGAGCTTGAAAAACTTTACTCATATGATACTTTACAGACTTTTGCGTTTCCGGAAAATGCCTTGCAGTAGCATGGCAGACGCTTTGAGCGTATATCTTTTCCGGATTATAATTTAACACAAGGTATCTTCACGGTTGATATGCCGGAGTAAAGGTATCGACAAAGAACATGGAGAATTAAGATGGCTAAAATCACAATCCAGGACCTCATGGAAGCGGGCGTTCACTTCGGGCACCAGACAAAACGCTGGAACCCCAAGATGAAAGCGTTCGTCTACGGCGCTAAAGACGGTATCTCAATTATCGACCTTACCAAGACAATTCGTCAGATTGGCGATGCCTGCAATTTTCTCCAGAGAGTCGTCATGAACGGCGGAATGGCCCTCTTTGTCGGTACTAAACGTCAGGCCCAGCAGCTCGTCAGAGAAACTGCTGAAAAAACAGGCATGTACTTTGTGACGGAACGCTGGCTCGGCGGTACTCTCACAAATAATATTACTATCCGCAAAAGTATTTCAAGGATGAACGAAATCGATAAAATAGCGGCAGCTCCCGAAACCGCCGCAATGAAGAAAAAAGAGCTTATTTCCCTGACACGTAAAGCTACGAAACTTCATCGTGACCTTGACGGTATAGCAACTATGAAAAGGCTTCCCGATGTTCTCATTATCGTTGATGTATGTCATGATAATATAGCTGTCCGCGAGGCAGTAAAACTCGGAATTCCAATAATAGGCATTGTTGATACCAATGCTGATCCGGAAAGTATTAATTATCCGATAGCAGCCAATGATGACGCTGTCAGATCTATTAAAATAATAGTGGACCTCTTTTCCGATGCCATCGGAGTCGCTTCTGAAATCTACCAGAAGAGAGTCATTGAAGAACGCGCCAAAGCCGAAGCTGAAAAAGCCGTCAGAGACGCGGAAGCCAGGGAAAGGGCTGAAAAGGCAAGGGAAAGAGCTAAGACTGAAAAGAAAGATAAGCCCAGAGAACTCAGGGACAAAAAAGATAACAGGCCTTTCGAAAAGAAAAAAGCCCCTCTGAAAAAGAAAGAAGGAGGCGAAGCTGAAGTATCGGCCCCCGCCGCTCCTGAAGTAAAAGAAAAAGCTCCCGTTAAAAATGAAGCTCCAGTAGTGGAAAAAGCTCCCGAAGTAAAAGCTCCCGCGAAAAAGGAAGCTCCGGTAGCGGAAAAGGCAGCCGAAGTAAAGGCCCCCGCGAAAAAGGAAGCTCCGGTAGTGGAAAACGCAGCCGATGCCCCAAAAAAGGCCAAGACAACTAAAAAAACTTCTTCAGCTAAAGACACCAAAGACACTAAAGAGAAGAAAGAAAAAAAAGAAGTTAAAAAAGATAAAGACGCTAAATCCGAATAAGGTTTGATCTCATATATTTACAGGAGAATTTATTGTTATGGCTAATATAACAGCGGAAATGGTAAGAGACCTGCGCGATAAGACAGGCGCGGGTATGATGGATTGCAAAAGGGCCCTTGTCGAATCAAACGGTGATTTACAGGGTGCTATTGACGCCTTGAGAAAATCAGGCATAGCCAAGGCCGAGAAAAAGTCCGGCAGGGCCACCAAAGAAGGCAGGGTCATATCCTGTCTCGATGGAAATAAAGGATCTCTCGTTGAAGTGCTTTGCGAAACAGATTTTGTATCGACAAATGAGAAATTCACCGGCTTTATAAAATCAGTTTCTGAAAAAGCCCTTTCTTTTTTCTCCGACAACGGCGATATATCCGATAAGCTTCAGGAAGCTGAAAAAGATGTTGTTGTATCAATGATTTCCACCATCGGCGAAAATATGCAGATACGCAGGGCCGTAAGATGGGAAAGCAAAGGCGTTGTAGCTTCCTACCTGCACATGGGCGGCCGCATCGGCGTCATGATTGACGTGGAAGGCGAATGCGACAAAACCCTCCTGCATGAAATATGTATGCATATCGCGGCTTTCAAGCCTCAGTATATTTGCGCGGGAGATGCTCCTGCCGAAATTATTGAGAAGGAAAAAGGAATCATGAAAGCCCAGCTTGCGGGAAAACCCGCCGAGATGCTTGAAAAAATCGTCATGGGAAAAATCAACAAGTGGTATTCCGAAGTATGTCTCATGAAGCAGCCTTGGATAAAGGACGACAAGACATCGCTTGATAAAGTAAATTCCAAAATAAAAGTAAATCGTTTTGTCCGCTGGGAAGTCGGCGAGGAAATCTGATTTATTGACTGTCAAGTTTTTCAAATATCTATACGGCGCGTAAAAAACGCCGTATTTTTTTTATCTGGAAAAGTAGTACGGCTGTCTGCTTGATATGTTGAGGTTTGGAAAAACTGGAGGCGTGGACCGGATTCGAACCGGTGAGTAAGAGTTTTGCAGACTCCCGCCTTACCACTTGGCTACCACGCCTTGTATTCGCAGTTGAAGTGTGTAAAATAACCCGTACTGTAAATTTTTCCAGCCCCGCAATGATTTTTATTGATAAACTATTTTCTCTGAAAGGTGATCGGAATGGATGATATAATCTATTGCTGCAAAATAACGGACATGTCGGAAAATTCCGATATTCTCCCAGAGTTTTTTAACGCGTTTGACCTTGAATTCAGCACATGGAATAATCCGGGAGAAAAAATTGCCTGGCACACTGTTTATTCCAAAAACAGTGAAAAGGCGTGTGAAGCGGAAAAAATAATAATAGACCATATCGCCGAATGGAAAGAATACGGGATAAACATCGCTGAAACTCAACTCCTTCAATTGAAAAAAGAAGACTGGAGCGAGGTTTGGAAAAAGTATTTCAATATTCAGCATATTTCCGAAAGGCTTGTCATCAAACCGAGTTGGCTGGAGTTTACTCCTTCACCTGAACAGGTAGTTGTGGAGCTCGACCCCGGCATGAGTTTCGGTACGGGCCAGCACCCGACGACTGTTTTCTGCCTGCGCATGATTGACAGGCTCTCGGAAAACGCCTCCGCTAAAAGCTTTCTTGACGCCGGATGCGGTTCCGGCATTCTCTCTATAGCCGCCTTCAAGCTCGGTTTTTCCAGAATCTCCGCTTTCGACATAGACCCGGATGCCGTTAAAGTCGCAATGGAAAACTTCGACAAAAACAATATCAGCGAAACTGATGTCCTGATAAAAACCTCAGGAATCAAAGAATTCGCCGCGCTTAATCTGCAATACGATGTAATAGCGGCTAACATACTGGCCCCTGTGCTCATGGAAAATAAAGACATCCTCCTTTCAATGCTCAAAACAAACGGTTTCCTGATACTCGCCGGAATTCTTTCAATTGAATACGGAGAAGTCAGAGATTTTTTCCTCAATTCAGGCTGTACGGAGGAATACGTTCAATCCGAAAGAGAATGGACCGGCGGCCTTTTCAGGAAAAAGGTCAATTGAAAAAGTAAACGCACGTTTGTCAGGTTAAACGCACGTTACCTCGGAAAAGGAGTGCGTTTAGTTTGACAAACGGGTAAAAAAGGATTGTTTTTTTCATTTCAAGAGATGAGAATGCCTGCTCTTTGTGCGTTTAGTCTGACAAAAAGGGCAATACAATCCCCGGGCGTTACGCTCATTCAGTTTTTCGGACATACTAAACGCACGCCCTGTATTCTGCTCAAATTATTTATCGGCAAAGTATCACACCTTTTGTG
>Ga0154588_1088_pt1 | contig 35239 bp, 32 predicted proteins | sample RifGroF2_FD_116017 | JGI IMG/M metagenome (GOLD analysis project Ga0154588, IMG submission 116017) | Lentisphaerae bacterium GWF2_44_16
GGTATAAGCTAGAATAGAATTATTTGTAGTACAGGAGCGCCATAATATCGCATAACGGAGGCTTTATTATGTTAAGTTGCACCCGGAAATAAGCAAATGAAAGTTTTATAAACAATTAACGCTTATATACTTATGGAATTGCTCAACCTGCCCTGTTAATAACTTGTAAATATCATTCAGGCGGACTATAATTATCAACCGTACAGAAAAGAAGGATTGTCTTTATGTCAATTATCGAAGCTTCAATACTCATATTTCTTGTCATGGACCCGCTTGGAAATATACCTATGTTCCTGGTCATTCTGAAGAATGTCAAAAAAGAGAAGCGGAAGAAAATTATTATACGAGAATTGCTTATAGCCCTTTTAATAATGGTTTTTCTGCTTTTCGGGGGCAGGTACATACTGGAGTTTTTAGACCTATCTGAAACATCATTAAGGATTTCCGGCGGAATAATCCTCTTTCTCATAGCCATAAAAATGATATTTTCGGGTTCGGACTCTGTTTTTAACTATAAAAGTCACGAAGAACCGTTTATTGTACCGCTGGCCGTTCCCCTGGTAGCCGGGCCGTCAATTATGGCTACGATAATATTGCTGATGTCTCACGAACCGGCGCGCTGGCCTGAATGGTTGCTTGCTATAATAATAGCTTGGCTGCCTGCATCGCTTATACTCATTTATTCCTATAAAATATTTGACATATTAAGTGAAAGAGTCCTTACCGCAATAGAAAACCTGATGGGGATGCTGCTGACTACGATAGCGGTTGAAATGTTCATAAAGGGCATCAGGGCCGCCTTCTTTTAGCCTTAAATTTTCTTTTTTTAATTTTTCATGTAACATTTTATCAGGTCTTGGAGATAATTCTGTAGTTTGAAAATTTATGTTCAAGCTATAATTTATAAATCTTTTAAGGGAGACCTGAATGCAAGCCAATATATGGAATATTTCCGGCTGGATTGAGACAACTGAACCCGAAACTCTTAAAAAACAATTTGACAGGATTCTGAAAGAATGCGGTTTCGGCATACTTGGCTTTCAGGAACACCACTTTCAACCGCATGGATATTCGGCCCTATGGCTTCTTTCGGAAAGCCATTTCGGAATACATACTTTTCCCGAAGAAAGCACCTGTTACTATGAACTTTCAAGCTGCGTGGAGAGACAGTTCAAAAAATTTCTGCATATAATGGATATAAAGGAAACTCCGCGAACCTTCCGCAGTTCCCCTGCCCTTAGCTTCTCAAAAAGTTATCAAAGCCTATGAAAAAAATCTTTTTTCTTTTACTGATAATAACAGCTTTTTTTTCTCTGAGTGACGACAACGACTCGTCCCCAAAACTCAAATACGGTACTGAAAAAGCTCCTCTCGCGTCCCCCCTTTCCCGTGATAATCATTTTTTTCAGGAGAATCCAGCCCCCGATTTCTGGGCATTAATTCCTTACTATATGCCTCAGATGACACCGTATTCCTGTTCGGCGGCCTCTATTTCTATCGTATTGAATGGAGCAAAAAGCAAAGGCATCAGAAGGGATAATGAGGCAAATATTTCAGAAAAAGAAATTCTAAAAAAAGTGAATGTTGAAAATTTTCGTGAACTTCTCAGTGAAAAAGGTTTTGAAGGAAGGCATGGCCTTTCAATAGAAGCACTGGGAAAAGTCGTTGAAGCATCGCTGAAGGCGTTTGATATCCCGTATATTTTTATCAAGACTGAAGCTCTGAGCAATAAAATGCCGGACATTGACTCAAAAAAGGCCCGTCTGCTGGAAATACTGGAAGAAAATGAAAAATCGGGCAGGGACTTCATTATAGCTCATTTCAATCAGGGTGTTTTTACTGATTCGTATTTCGGGGCGCACATCTCCCCGGTCGGCGCGTTCGACAATAAAAATAAACGGGTGCTTATACTTGATGTTGACAGAGAATGGTATGAGCCTTACTGGATTTCATTTGACACATTTTTCAAGGGGCTTTCCGAGCCGTCAAAACTTTACGGCGGCTATGGAAATGGAGGATATGTATGGGTAAAACTAAAATAAGATTTTTTACGGCAGGCATATTTTTTTTCTTCCTCAACCTTTCTGTTCATGCGCAGAATAAAAATGAAATCGTTTCTTCCCTGGATAAAAAATATCCCGAACTGGAGAGTTTTTACAAATACATGCACTCCCATCCTGAGCTTTCACTTCAGGAAAAAGAAACTTCCGCGACTATAGCCAAACGCCTCAGAAAATCCGGATATTCCGTAAGCGAAAATATCGGAGGTTACGGGGTTGTCGGCATTATGAAAAACGGGGAGGGGCCCGTAGTGGCTTTGCGTGCTGACATGGACGCCCTGCCCGTTACTGAAAAGACAGGTCTGCCATATGCGAGCAAGCTCATCGGAAAAGATAAAAACGGCAATGACACCGGTATCATGCACGCCTGCGGACATGACATTCACTGTACTGTAATGCTCGGAAGCGCTGGAGTACTTGCGGAAAATAAAGATTTATGGCACGGCACACTTGTGATGATAGCACAGCCGGGAGAAGAAGGATGCCTGGGCGCAAAAGCAATGATAAAAGACGGCCTTTTTACAAGGTTTCCACGCCCGAATTATATTCTGGGACTTCATGTTTCTCCGCTTTTTCCATCCGGGAGTATAGCGTTCAAAGAAGGTGAGGCGATGGCCGGATCGCTTTCTGTTTTCATTACGGTGAGGGGGATAGGCGGACACGCCGCGATGCCTAATCTGACAAAAGACCCCGTCGTGCTTTCCGCCGAAATCATTATGGCGCTGCAAACCATACTCAGCAGGGAACTGGCCCCGGGCATTCCGTCTGTCGTTACAGTGAGTTCCATTCACGGAGGAACAGCGTTCAATATAATTCCCGATAAAGTCGAACTCTCTCTTAGCGTAAGATACCCCTCCCCTGAAGTCAGGGATAAAATTTTGAGCGCGATCAAGCGTATCTGCGAAGGCTCCGCAGTTGCCGCCGGTCTTCCGGATGCTCTGATGCCGCTTGTCAGCTATCAGATGGAAAAAGAATACATACCGCTCTACAATAACATTGAACTGAGCAGAAAAGCCGGAACTGTTTTTGAAAAAACATTCGGCAAAGACAAAGTTTTCCCTGCGCCGTTCATGACATGGGCTGAAGATTTCGCCTTTTATTCCCATGAAAATCCCCCGATACCGACGTTCTTTTATTTTATCGGAGCGAACGACCCGCTTTTTCTGGAAAGCATAAAAGGTAAAGCAATAACAGAGCTTGACCCGGTAAGCGCCGCAGGGCGTCTGACGCTTCATTCCCCCTATTTCGCCCCCTCCCCTGAAAATACTATAAAAACAGGCGTTGCCGCAATGTGCGCGGCTGTGCTCGAACTGATGAAAAAGAAATGACAACGCCTTGAATTATCCTCTCCTTACTGCATATTTACCGATTGTTTTTTAATTTATCAAGGCTCAAAACATCATGACATATTTTTTATCGAATCCATATACTGTATATTCGTTTTCACTTTTGCTGTTTTCACTCTTTGCCGGATATATCGCCTTCTGGGTATTCAGGCTCAACGGGAAAAATATTTCAGAAAACGAAAAATTGCCGCGCAATCTTAACATCGGCGTTGTTCTTGCTTTCATCGATCTTCTCTGGTGCATACCTCATTCAAAGCCGCTTCTCCCTGTACATTTACATGTTTATCTTTTTCCTCTCGTGATAGTCTGTACTTTTCTTTCGAGGGCTTTTCTGGATTATCTTTTTTCCCGCGCGCTGGGCGGTTTTTTCATTCTTCTGGCTTATTATTTTCTGCATGGGTCTTTTACTTTCCATACTCCGGCGGCCTCTCTCTTTGCGGTATTCTCATTTGCCATGGGCATTACCGGACTTTTCTTTGCGGGCAAGCCTTACCTCATGAGGGATTTCATAAGAAAAGCGGCCACTGAAAAGAAATGGAAGCACTCAATATCAATTTTCTTCATAGCTTTTTCGTTACTGTCTCTCATCCTCGGAATACTGCAACTCTTACGCAAATGACAGAAAACAATATATCTGAAAATCCCGGCTTTGATATGGAGGCGTTCTGCCTGAAATGCGGCATCCTCTCCCCTGCCCTCTTTATCGAAGCCGCTTCCCGTCTTTATGAATTGCTTGTCGAGGCAAACAAAACGTGCAATCTGACAAGGATAAACAATATTCCCGATTACTGGAACAAGCATATAGCCGATTCACTTTTCATTTCTGTTTTCTTTCCAGAAATAGCGCATGAAGAACTTTCTCTCGCCGATATAGGCTGCGGTGCAGGTTTCCCTTCCCTGCCCCTTGCGATCGCCTTTCCCAATCTGGAGATAACGGCAATAGATTCAACCGGAAAAAAAACAGCTTTCGTCGAGATGGTAAAAAACGAACTTGGGCTGAAAAATCTGACAGTTTTACAAGCCCGCGCCTGTGAGCTGAACCGCAGAGAAGATTATGGAAACCGTTTCGATATAATCACGGCAAGGGCCGTTTCCAGCGCCGCCGACATTTACCGGGAAACAGCCGCCATGCTGAGAAAAAAAGGGGAAATAATACTCTATAAAACCCCGGAAAAAGTCCAGCAGGAAAAAGAGGAGGTCTCTAAAATCTCTTCAAAATACGGCATGAAATGGAAAACAAGCGCCCCCTTCGAACTCCCCGCCGGAAACGGTAACAGAATATTTTTATATTCCATATCAAAAACGGGCTTCTGAAAAATCGAAAAAAATAAATTTTTGCGTCTGAACAAACATGACTGTATTGTCGGCGATCCGGATGCGCTGGTACATGTGGATTGGCAAAATGAGTGGAAGCATGATTTACCTTGATACTCATGTTCTGGTTTGGCTCTATGCCGGTGAAACCGCATTATTCCCGAAAATGCCCGAAACCTGATTGAAGAAAATGAACTCCTTATATCTCAGTACTTCTGGAATTACAGTATCTTAAAGAAATCGGACGTATTAATATTGAATTCAAAATCCATTTAGTATGGCTTCTGGAATAATTTTTTGCGCAGTTTAATCAATTCATCTTCTATTTCGGCGGATGTGTCCGAGCCGATACGTTTCAATACAAGGTTAAGGGATATGTCATGCAATATGTGGTCGGATAAAATCCGCATGAGGCCTTTGTCGCTTGTCCATATACCGTTTGCGTGTTTGCCGTCTTCCGAAAAGAATGACGCGACGGCTTCAGTCTCCGATACGGCAAGAAACCAGCGGCTGTCGAGATAACTTTTTACAAGGTCGCTTCTGCGGTGGATGTATATCTCGGCTTTATCGAGTTTGAAATCTCCGATTGTCAGGATGAAGACCTGTACTTTTTTCTTCAAGGCTTTTTTTAATTCGCCATTGAAAAGCGCCAATTCGTCGGGCCATGCGGTAATCAGCAGTTTCCCGTCTGCCCTCTGAATGAGCTCTGAAATCTTCACTTTCACAGAATTGGCATCATTGTGTGATTGTATATCGAGGGTCTGAGGGGCATTGGAGATATCTTCCAGCATCGGTATTGCTTCATCGACCATTTCAGAAATATCTTTTTTCAGGCTGGAGAGAATTTTGCCGGGACTTGCGGGAATAAATTGCGGGGGCTTGAGGTTGTCGGAAACGGCAAAGCCTTTTGACACGAGTCCGGACAGTGCTTCGTAAACTTTGGCGCTGGGGATTTTAGCGGCCTTTGCGATGGCATAACCGTTTCCCGCACCAAGTTCGAGAAGCGCGATATAGCTTTTAGCCTGATAGAGGTTAAGTCCGAGATTAATCAGTACCTCATGAAGTTTTTCTTTTTTCAAAATCCTGAAACTCCTGTGCTTTGCATAAATCTATCAGTGCTTCAACGCATATTCAACTGCCGCCGCCGCGTGAATCACGGTTGTGTCAAATAGCGGAATATCAGTGTCCCCTTCCCTCAAAAGTAATCCTATTTCGGTACATCCGAGAATAACACCTTCCACTCCTTTATCTGCAAGTCCTGAAATAATTCTCCTGTATTTATCTCTCGATGTCTCTAAACGTATTCCCCTGCATAACTCATCGTAAATTATATCATGGATGATTTTTCGTTCGTCATTTTCGGGGATGATAACTTCAATCCCGTGTTTTTCAGCGAGGCGTTTTCTGTAAAAATCTTTTTCCATAGTAAATCTCGTACCCAGCAGAGCGGCTTTTCTGATACCGTGCCTTTTTATTTCACCTGCTGTCGCGTCGGCAATATGAAGAAGTGGAATATCTGTTGATTTTTCGATTTCATCAGCGAGGAAATGCATGGTGTTTGTGCATATAAGCACAAAATCAGCGCCGCCTTTTTTCAGTGTATTGACAATGCTTTTCATCAGCTCAGCGGCCTGCTCCCATCGAGCTTCCGACTGCATTTGGGCTATTTCCTTAAAATCAGTCGAATACATCAGAATTTTGGCAGAGTGCAGTCCCCCGAGACGTTCTCTTATGCCGGTGTTTATCAATCTGTAATACTCGAGAGAAGATTCCCAGCTCATTCCTCCGACAAGTCCTGTTGTTTTCATAAATCCTTCCATAAATCTGTGCTGAGATATTTAAGTCCTGAATCACATAGCAGTACAACTATGCTTTTCCCTCTTAATTCGCCTTTCAGCAGCTTCATGGCCGCCGCGGCATTGGCGCCTGACGAAAATCCAGCGAAAAGCCCTTCCTTTTCAGCAAGCTTCCGCGCTGCGTCAACAGCCTCTTCATCTGAAACACGGAGATAGCCGTCAACCGTTTTTTTATCTATGAAGCGCAGTTCAGCCATTGAATAGCCGCCCCCTTGTATTTTATGATTAGGGGAGAGAAGTTTTTTCCCTGAGAGAACAGCGCATTTTTCAGGTTCAACAAGATAAGCTTTTAGTGCCGGATTATGCTCTTTCAGCGCTTTGGATATACCGCTGAAACTGCCCCCTGTTCCGGCAAAATCACAGAAAGCGTCAATTCTGCATCCGTCAGCCTGTTCTATTATTTCACGAGCTGTATTAAGATAATGTGCCCTGAAATTTCCCATGTGATTGAACTGGTCGGCACGAAAAGCATTGCGTTCTTTTACAATTTGCCGGGTAACTTTTTCTACTTCGGCCAAATCATCTCCTGAAACCTGCCCAGGCGTTGATCCCGGTAATTGGTTTACAAGTATAACCTCAGCTCCCAGTGCCGCCATCATTCTGGCCCTTTCAATCGAATTCCCCCTGCTCATTACCGCAACAAAATGATATCCTTTGATTGCGCATACAATGGCAAGTCCCGTACCCATGTTTCCGCTGGTAAGCTCCACAACAGTCTGTCCTGGTCGCAGCTCCCCTGATTTTTCAGCGTCTTCCAGTATCTGTTTGGCGGCCCTGTCCTTTTTGGAAAAACCGGGATTCAGGTACTCAAGTTTAGCAAAAATCCTTCCCTCATCACGGCTGACGAGTCTTGAGAGTTCGACAAGCGGAGTGTTTCCTATCGCGTCAAGAACTGATTTGCATAAGGCGTTTTCTTTCATTTTCTTTCTCTTTTCATATATTGACTACTATGGTAGTCATTATACTTTATGTTTTGCTGAAATGCAATCGCTTTTAAAAATTTTATGTTTTTTTTCACCTGCCACAGCTTTTTTTCCTTCTTTAAATATTTTGTCGTTTGCCCTATGGTATAAAGGGGTATATAATTTAATTGTATAGGGAATTGTTATCAGTTTTATTTTTTTCTGCCGCAATGAAATGAGCGGCAGTACGGGAAGAACGGAGTTTTTTCACGGAGTGCAGGTATTCTACCTGCTAATTTATTGTGCGGGTGAGGACTCCTTTTAAGATAAAATTCAGGTAAAGTATTGCGCCTGTCGTTTAAAACTTTATCGGAACAGGTTGGTGGCTTATGACATATTTCATTGCCGGGCTTGCGGTTCTATCGTTAGTCTTTACCATTATTTTCAAGATAAAGTCTTCAAAGGATCTGTCTGCCGGCGCGAAAATGTACATTCTCCTGTTTCTCTTTGTCATTTCTGTTATTTCTCTCTTTTTCAAGCAGAACGCGACATTAGCATTTTGTTCAATGATGATGATATACTCTTTTATCGGCATGTTGTATTGCGCGAAAAAACAGAAACTCTATGCGAACGCTCAGAATGTCGCGATTGTGCTTTTTGTTATCGTTATTTTCTGCGGCGGTACAGTTCTGACCCTCACCATGGGGTCGGGTGATTCAGAAAAGCTTATCGCGAATGAAATGAAATTCGCAAAGGCCGCTTCCATTGTAATGGGCAGGGAACTCGCCGAAAAATACCCCGATTCAAAAGCCCTGATTATAGTGGACAGAAATTTCGAAAAGAACAAGCGGCAGAAGGAAATGGTAGATGGGTTAAAAGATGGTTTCGGTTCAAAAGTAAGCATTGCGGCCACTGACTTTGTTGATATACCGCGTCCTGTAAGAGAAAAGAAAGAAGAAGAAAATTCCGGCGAAAATAAAGATAAAGGAGCTGAAAAAGGCACTGAACAGTCCCAGCCTCCCCCTCCCCCGCCTGAAGATGAATTCGACATGATGCCTGTATCAGAGAGGGCCTGCGCGGAACATTTCGACGCGCTTATAAATAAATATCCGGACTGCAATCTGGTGGTTACTCTCGTCGGCCTTCCCTATGATGTGGGTGAAATGTCAATATGGTCGAGAGATCCTGAGAAACGGCCCAAAATGGCGCTTCTCTTTGCCGATGTTTTCAAACTGAAAAACGCTATTAAGGCGGATTATATCACCGCGCTGACTTATAAACCGGGCGTCAAGTTTTCGGAAGACCCCGCGCCTTCAGATCCTCAGAAAGCTTTTGAGCAGCGCTACATTATCCTTAACAAAGATAATGTCGATAGCGTAGATAAAAATGTTTTTCAGCAATAGCAATTAGTTTTCTGAATATGAAAGCCTGATCTGTTCGGCGACAAACTCCCTCATTCCGGCAAGCATCTCCACCGCCGGGGGAATGTTTTCAACATGACACTCTATATTGCAGGGGCCGCTGTAGCCGCAATTTCTCAACTCTCTCAAGACTCCCGGCAACTTGATTATGCCTTCGCCGGGCGGCAGGTGGTCTTCCCATTCACCATGATTATCTGAAACATGAATAGTGGAAATGACGCCTTTGCAGTTTCTCGCCACATCTTCGAGGTTTTCGTTGATGTTTGAATGATTTATATCGATGCAGAGGCTCAGATTTGGTGATTTGAATGAACGGACAAATTCCGCTATTTCGACGCTGAAAGGATGGCGTTCGTTCATTCTGGGTTTATAGGGAACTGTTTCAACAGCGATGTTCAGTCCCAGTTCGATCGCCTTTTCATGGAGTTCCTCAAGGCTTTTGCGAAAGGCCACGCCATGTTCCCTGTTATTATAACGGTGAAGGTAATGCACCACATAAGGGCATGGAGCGAATACCGAGGTGTCTTCCATTCTTAGATATTCACTCGCGACTGCTTTTTTACGCTCATCCTCTGATAAAGACGCGGAACCATTACCGAGTGTCCCATGAATAGACCATACTTTTATTCCCATGTCATTGAGGATTTTTTTTTCTTTCCCTGTGTCCGGGTTTTTTCTTGATATTTCTATTGTCCGATATCCTGCTTCATACAGCAGCTCAACACCTTTCAGAAAAGGGAACTGAGTACCGAAAAGAGTGGTGCTTATTGAAATCTCCATGCTTGATTAATTCCTTATATTATAAAATTCGATTGATATATGCTTTCGCCCTCTCTATAGGAGGGTGTCCATTGCTTTTCACTGTAAAAATCAACGGAACTTTCGGATGCGGAGCGTGAATACTGCCTGAGCGCCTCACTTTTTATAGGCATGAAAAAATGGTAAAAACCGTTTTTGAAATGCCTTACAATATAATACCCGCAGATGTATTGCGAAATCTGAGGGATACTGACTTGAACGGATGAACCCTCCGCGACTCTGGACGGTATATTCTGATGTCCCGCGTATATTATAGAAGGTACTGCCCTTATCCTGTTAAGACTTTTCTTTGACTTTGGGGAATTTTCCACCGGTTTGCATTTTGCTCCGTATTTAATATATGGATTATGAAAAAGGAGAGAGTGCGTAAGTACCAGCGGAAATTTCTTTGTTTCACTGGCCTCCTCCAGAAGTTTATGGGCTTTTCCACTTAGAGAGTTCTTCCCTGTATTAAGTCCTGTTATATGGTATTCCTTAATTTTCGTTGACCATTCATCCTCTCCGAAAAATGAGCGCCATCTCCTCTGCATATTGCCGGCAATGTCATGATCTCCCGGAACTGAAAAAACGGGAGCGTCCGCATCTCCCATAATTTTTTTTACGGTTTCGTATTCCCAGTTAGTGGCGCTGTTGGTCAGGTCTCCCGCAATGAGTGAAAAATCCACTCCAAATTCATTGCATTCTTCAATCACGCTTTCAAGTATCATCGCAGATTCTACAAAAAGGCGTCCCTTCCGGTTTTCCTTTTTTTCAGAAACGTGCGGATCAGCGATAACCGCATAGGACGAAAGAAGTTTGCCCACTGGAACGGGAAGTGTCTTAAATTCGAGTTTGGATTTTAATTTCCCGCAATTGCCGGTCAAACGGTAATCCGTTTCGGGAGCAAGTCCATTTAGTTCAATCCGTCCCAGACTGCCCGCCTCCTCTGTTTTCAGATTAAAAGATTTTCCGCGACATGCGCAAGTGATTTCCACAAAGTCATACGAATTTGAATTAAAGGAGATTATCGCCTTATCCCACGAGAGCGAAATCAGCTTCATAAAATCATCATCTTTCTTCATTCCATTCTGCCTTTCATGTAATAGAAAGAAATTATCTCATTTCCCAAATTAATCAAATTTTTTATCCCGGCACCGGAAACGCTATTGACAAACATATTGATATAGTATATTATATCAAGTATATCTATGGAGGAATATATGTCACTTCTGAAAGATGTCAGGGACATGCTTTATGACGAGATAAGAAGGCGTCCCTATACGGCCGGCGAAAAAATACCCGGCACCAGGGAACTTGCGGAACAGTACAAGGTCAGCTACGTAACAATGTCAAATGTCCTGAATATGTTTGCCGAAGAAGGCGTAATCAGGCAGTATCCAGGAAAAGGCTCATTTGTAACAGAGCTGATTTCCAAAAACTCTTTAGCGCTTCTGGCCCCTGATTATCTGCTTGGGGTAAAGGCTTTTAATCCGGAAACGGACAGCACCTGCCTCTTTGGCCTTATGGATGTTTACGCCGGCCTCCTGGCGGCTGTCGAAAAAAACGGTTTCAACCTGCATGTCATCCCCGTAAATCATGAAAATCTGAATATCGACGCGATATTGAGCATGTTGACTGAAAAACTCAAGATTTCAGCCGCCTGTTTTCTTGCCATAGGCAGTGAAAAGCTTATCGAGCGTTTTGAAAGTATGAATTTCCCTTATTGTGTAGTCCACACCCCTGCGGGCTCTCCGTTTAATCATGTCGCCGTTGATCTGGAAAAAGGCGCTTATATGGCTGTTAATCACCTCGCCGAACTTGGACACAGAAGAATAGCGCTTATATCCGGAATGAAAGACAGCACGTGGTTCGAAGGCCGCTATGCAGGATACTGCGCGGCGCTTGAAAAACACAAAATAGAGTATGACAGCAAACTCGTAAAGGAAAGCTCAATGGCAAAAATCAGTGTATCTGTCTTGGGAAAACTTGTTGACGCTCTTTTGAAACTGCCTCAGCCGCCGACCGCTATTTTGGTAACTTCCGACAGATGGGCACTCTGCGTAATGGATATACTTAAGGAAAGAGGAATAAAAATACCTGATAATATTTCTGTCGTAGGGTTTGATGATTTTGTGGCATCCAAAGTTTATGATCCACCGCTGACTACAGTTCGCCAGCCTTTTTATGAATTGGGAATGGAAGCATTTTCTTTGCTTAAGGATTTACTGAGAGACGGAAAAACGCAGGGGAGAAAAACAATCGACCCGTTCCTCGTAATGAGAAAATCCACTGCCCGGTTAAATAAAAAAAACAGGAAATAATGAGGAGCTGATATATGCCGAATGAAAAGAAGGACTTTTGCGCAGGGGTTGGCAGCCGCGAAAGTATCAAACTAATCAATGATTCCTGGAAAATGATTGAAGGCATAAACGACAGACCGGGATTGCGCAGTCTGGCAGATAGTGATATCAAAGCATTCTGGCAAGGTGGAAAATGGAAAGGGATATGGAGCCAGAATTACATGGGGATGTATTCATGGACACCTTTTCTTGATGATGAACTTCTCCTTTTTCATGACAACGCGTATAATCATTTTTTTGCGCTTCAGGGAGATGGGCATCGGAAAGATAAGGCGGGTATGACCGCGCCTGCGGGAGCATTGCCGGAACATGTGTTTTTCGGAAATGATAAAATCCCCTGCCCTCATTATAAAAACGATGAACATACCGGCAAAGCATCAGAATATGATTTCTGGATAGAAGGCACCTGCGGCACCATCATTGGAAAGTCAGATATACTTCTTCGAAAACATGACAGAAAGGAAGCAAAAAAATATCTTCCGATGATAGAGCTTGCGCTTGAATGGCTGGAAAGCCTCCGTGATAAATCAAACAACCTTATAAAAGCAGGTCCCGCCGCTACTTTCATAGAAAGGGCCTACAGCGGAACTGATATGGGCAATGGAAAGTTTTCGTACGGCTTTCCCGCCGGCGTTATGATCTATTATATGAAAGCGCTTACCAATGCGATAGAACTGGAAGTGCTTGTCGGGAATAATAAAAAAGCCGGTATTTTCAGAAAGCGTCTTAAAGCGTCGGAAGACGGGATAGCGAAGTTGATTGAAAACAATAATTACTTTATAAGCTATCTTGACCGGAAGGGGATCAGGCATGGTGTTTACGGCGCTAAGAAACATGGATATTTCGAGAGCAATCCCAATCATGACGCAATCGCATACAGAATTTCCGGCGACGCCCTCTCCGAAAATATTTACAGTACCATATCTTCGATACCCGGGTTGCGGCAGGGGAAAACAATCAGCTGTGTTTATCCGTCCCGCGATGATGTTCTGCCCGGCTACCAGAGTGATCCGGCATACGGTCCCGGGCCTGGATACCACTGGCACGGAGCAAGCTGGTTCAGTTCCGAAGCCAGAATGCTTATGGCTTATTACAGACTGAACAAATTCAATGACGTAAAAAATTCACTCGGCAGGATGTTTGAGCTTTATTCAAAAGGTTTTGCCAGAGATGTAATGGACAATTTCGGAACAGAATTTCCCGGCTCATACAATCCAGAGGAAAAAGGAGTCGCGTATATTGATGGTTTTGCCGTATATGGCGCAGGCCTGAGGGGGCTCTTTGAGTATCAGTATATGTCAGACGAGTTAATACTGTATCCGCATGTTTTTGACGACATATCGGAATACGCTCAGAATATGCCGGTTTATTTTGGAAAAAAGAAAATATATCCATCTATCCTTAATACAGGAAAACCTGCAATCAGTTCCGTCAAATTGAATGGAGTGCCAATAGCGTCCTTCAGTGAAAAAGCAGTAAATTTAAGATACGATATAATTCCCGAAAACGCAAAACTGGAGATTATTAAATGAATATTGAGAAGTTTCAGCCGCCTCTTAATGATGAATTACTGAAAAAATATAATTTCTTTGAGCTTTACCCTTTTGACGGAGGCGGGTGTTTTATTCACAGGGAAATTGTCGGTACTGTCGATGATAATGAAATTTATGAAAGAATAATCAATCAGAATGCTTTGAGTGATTTCGGGAAACTTCCGGGACTGGAATTCGACAAGTTTGAACGCTGGCGCAGTATTGAGAAGAGTTGCTGGATAAACAGATTTTATTTCATTGTCCCGCTGGCGAAAAAATACTGGCTCATGAAAGATGAAGCGATAGCGATAAAAGTCAAAAATACAATCCTGCATTTCATAAGGAATTTCAGTCCGCCGCCTACAAAGGACGCGGTGGGGGAGCATCAGAAAAGAGTGTTTTACAACAGGGATACAAATTACAACAGCAAAAGCTATGAGGAATATTCCAAAGATGAAACTGATGTGGAATATATATGGTTTGACTTTCAGCCGGCAAGCAGGATAATTCATTTTCTTTATGCCTTTTATTTCCTGAAAAATTCTTCATCCATCTCCGGAGATGAATGGAAAGAATTTGAAAACAGTATTGATGAACACGCAAAAGTAATTATGTACGGAGAAAAATATTTTTCAAAACTGGCGAAAGGAAATCATCAGTCATTGCGCGGCCTTGCGCTTTTATTCGCGGCGACGTTTCTGCAGAACAAGGAGTATCTGGAAGAAGGCTTGAGGATATGCAGTTACCATATCTGCAATGATTTCCTTGATGATGGCGTTTTACATGAAATAAGTCCTTCATATCACATCTTTGAGACATGGCACGTAAGAGACGCATATCTGCTTTCAAATGCCAGAGGTTTCAACCTTTCCTGTGAAGCTGAAAGTATATTGAACCGCGCGGGGAATTTTGCGAAAGCTCTTTCGCAACCGGACGGGAAATCAACAGTTATAAACGATGGATACGCTCTTTCTCTTGATGCTTTCATAGCATCGCTCCCGGAAAATGAAACAGTCGCGGAAGATATCAGCGCATCATTCTTTAAAAACGCCGGGCTTGCCTTTTTCAGGGACTCGTCAAGGTATCTTCTCTTTGACGTATCGCCTTTTACCGGCCCTTTCTCCCACTACCATTCAGGTAAAAACGCATTTACATACTGGTATAAGGGAATTCCGTTTTTCATAGACAGCGCATGCTGCAACTACGATGACCCGCTTTTTGCTGAATGGTATAAAAAAACGGAAGCTCACTCTTCGTTGATTATAGACGGAAAAGGCGACGGCACGCTTAACGGAACCTATGAATGGCGTGAACACGCCAAGCTTTCGTGCAACGGATGGATACGCAACGAAAATGATTTCACAATAAAGTCAGCCCTTTCCAGTTCCGTTTGTGAATGGTCGGACGTGAGCTGGACACGGTCAATTGAACTAAAAAAAGAAAACACTCTGATTATAACAGATATGGTAAAATCGGAAACTTCGAAACAGCTGGAATTCGTTTTTAATCTTCATCCCGATGTCAATTGCAGGATAGAAGCAGGCAATATTTCTCTTGTCAATGGCAATGTAAAATTGCAGATGATTTTCTCACAAGAGCAAGTTGATGATATCAGAATATTGAAAGGCCGTTCATTCATAGATTTCAGGCACAGGGAAAACCAAAGGGTTTCTGTTTTGCTCCATGGAACTGATAAAACACTGCGCACTGAAATCAGGGAGATTTAACAATGCCATTTAAAATAATAACGTTATTTTTCTTCATTCTGACGGGATTATCTTTGAATGCCGCCGAAAATCTTGTAAGGAATCCGGGTTTTGAGGAAGGTTTGGATACTAAAGGTTTTCCATGCGGATGGATTGTGGAAAAAACAGGTAAGGCGGATGGCATTGTCGAACTCTCAAAAGATTTTTCAACAGAGGGAAAATATTGCTGTCACTTAAAAAAGACCAATGATGCGGCAGGCGGTGTCATTCTTATGCAGAAAATAAATCTCAAGAAAAACCGTAAATATGTTTTCTATCTCGATGCGGCAAGAACGGCAAAATACAGGTGGCATTACTACCAGATACGTTTTCCGGGAAGAAAAGAAATTTTCAGCTCGCATATAGCGGATGCCTCAGAGGATGGTAATGTAAAACTCAAAGGAACTGAGCCTGTAATAATCAATACAGACAATGAACATACACTTGCTTATCTGGCAGTTTCCGCATGGGGAAACAATAATAATGACGCCAGCTCAATAGGCGATGTCTGGGTTGATGAAGTGGTCTTGAAAGAATTCGAAGCCCAGATACTCGAATTACATAAGGTCGGCCTTTACTATTTTACAACGGACACAATATCAGGGAATCTGATTTTTACAGATCCCGATGGAATGGAAAACAGGTCAATCGAAATTGATGTTTCCATCTGGAATAATAATGGCGTAAAGGTGTTTGAAAAAGTCATCAATGGAAATTGCGGCAATAATCAATTCCAACTGGACTACAGTGGACTTGCGCCAGGGAAATACACACTGAAAGCCGTGATTAAGGCATTAAAACATGAAAATAAAGACATTGAAATATCGAAGGATTTTCATGTGCAGGAAAAGTACTGATTAAAACAACATAAAATATGAGGTGTTGAATGTTTAAGAGTCATCATGTGTGGGGCCTTGCCGGGGCAGTTGCAATGTACGTCTGTTCCGTTTTTGCGGAAGAACAGGGCACTGCGGAATTCAAACGCTTTGACGATTGGAAAAAAACAGGTTCTATAAAGTGTGAAACAGGAAAGGACGCCACTGTGCTGGAAGGTGAACATCAGGGCGGGGAAATAACAAAAGAATTTTCAGTAAAGCTCGTCCGGCAGCACCAATACTTGGTCATATCAAGAAAAAATTCCCAGGGGGATTGGTCTGTCGAACTGGAGAAAAATGAAAAGAGAGAAAAACTCTCCCCTCTTAGTACTGATGTCGAAGTACTGAATTACGACTTGTCAAAAATGTTCTCGGAAAAAGATACTTCATTCAAACTTTCAATCCACGTTTTTCCTGGAGCATCTCTAACAATAGATTATATGAAATTCTCCGACAAACCTGTTTCATCCGGAAAATATAAGCCGAAAACTTACACTGGCACAAAACGCTATTTTGATACTCCTGTCGGCAGATTTGAAATTCCTCCCGAATTTGAAGACATATCACAGGCTCCGAGAAAATCTGGTATTATTTTCAGCGGCGCGGAAAAGAAAAAAGGTCTGATATATTATTTTCTCAATGATTATGAAATGATAAATCCCGACCTCGTACCGGAAAGAGATGAGGTCGCTAAAGACATCTCCCTTTTCGCCTGCCCCAATCAGTACGAGGGAATAGCTTTTTCTCTTTACGCATTGAAAGAACAGAAATCAGTAATGGCTTCATGCTCTGAACTGAAATCCGGAAAAGGCGGTATCATCCCATCGTCCGAAACAGAAATAAGGACGATACGCTGCTGGCCACAGAGAACAAGTTTTGCAGGCACTCAGTACAGAATGGTGCCGGAACTTCTGGAAGAACAAAACGCAGCTGATATTCCTGAAAACAAAAGTTTTTCATACTGGATGAATATTCATGTTCCGGCCAATACACCGGCAGATATTTACAAAGGTGCAATCGCGATAAAGTCGGAAAGCAAAACAATATGTGAAATTCCGGTGCGTATAAATGTGATCCCTCTGGAACTCAGAAGCGATCCCGATAAGACGTTCGGAATATATTACGGTTCTACTGAAGAATTCGATTTTATTTCCCAATATGGGATACAGGCGGTGTTGAACGGCTGGCAGAATGTGATGAAAAAAGATCTTTTTGATCCGATGGTAAAAATAGCCGCGAAAGAAAAGGACGTTTCCAAACGAATGGAAATGCTGTATGACGGGAAGGATTTGCCGCAGCTTGATTTCAAAGCTTTCGATGAGTATATGGCCGCATACAAAAAAGCAGGCTTTAAGGGTCCTCATATTACATGGTTTCTCGCAGGTTTCGCCGGTGGAGGAAAGATGAGCATAGGCAAATTCCTGAAGCTCCCCATGTCAGACAAAAATCCGGCTCTCAAGGAATATCCGGCGGTAATGACCGACAGTTTTAAAAAGCTTTTTAAGGATTGCATTAAGGCAATAAATAGAAGAGCGGAAACTCACGGTATTGAAATATATTATTATACTTTTGATGAGATAGGCTCACACCCGGACAGAGAACTGGAGGCATACGCAATTGAGATTTTTAAACTGATAAAGGACGCGGGCGGCAAGACAATACTCACCTGTGGAAATGATGATTTCACGGGGAAAATTTCTCCATGGCTTGATGTAAGGCTTTATGATGGAGGCGTTGCAGGAACAAAACAGATGCGTGATGCCACTTTTGAAAGCACGAAGAAAGCAGGCGCCCGATTTTTCAGGTACGGAGGATGCACCGAGGAAAGATTCTGGTACGACAGATATACTTTAGGTTTTGAAAATTGGATATGCAGCTGGGAAGCCCAATATCTGTGGAATCTCCACAGTCCCAGAAATAACCAGTTCAATGATTTTGATTTCATGCATAAAGATGCGGTAGTCCTTTACAACGGAGCGGGAAGCCATCATGTATTGAAGAACAAAGGCTTTATTCCAACGCTTCAACTGGAAGCATTAAGACAGGGCATTGATGATTCACGGTATATTTACACTCTTGAATACCTTATAAAGGAATGCCTGAGATCAGATAAACCGGAAATTGTAAAAGCGGCAAAGGACGCGTCATCCGAGCTGGATGAAATAAAAGTTTCGATACCGTTCAGGAACAGCTTTGCAAAGAAAGACGCATGGGATAACAGAAATTTCGACAGATACAGATGGCGTATCGCATCCATGTCATTAAAGCTTCAAGATATGCTTAAAAACGTGAAAACCGCTGACAGAGTATCGACGCCGGAAAAAGCTAAATCCGATAAGGGTATCGGCGTTGAATATTATGAAAATCATAAGGATCTCTCTCTCAGGAATCTTATACCGGCGACCATTGACATTTACGTTGCGGAAACATCTCCGGTGCTTGACGGAAAGACTGATGATAAGTGTTGGAACCGCAGTTCCATGATGAAAGCTTTTGTTTCTCCCTACGGAAACAAACCTGAAGTTGAAACACAAACGTGGATATGTAGGGATAAGGATTTTCTGTATTTCGCGTTCCGCTGCGAGGAACCCATGATGGAGAAACTGCATAAAGAGAAAAAAAACAGGGATGAGTATGTGTGGCGGGATGACTGCGTCGAAATATTCATTGATGGCAAACATGACCACTCTTCCTTTTACCAGATACTGGTCAATGCCATCGGGACGGTCGCCGACATTAAGAACGTTGCGGGAAAAGGAGACATAAAATGGAATTGTGAAGGATTGAAAGCCGCCTCTTTCATAGGCGATGGTTTCTGGAGCGTGGAAGTCGCGGTGCCTGTCGCATCGGTATGCGAAAAAGATAACACGGTAGTCGGAGTTAATCTGCAAAGGTCAAGAAACGTTATATATTCTCCAAGCAGTCTTTTTCCGCAGACACACACACCACTGAATTATGCGGACCTGGTCATCGAAAAGCTTCCGTTTGAAGTAAAGGCAATATTAATATCCGACCCCCTTCTTCTAGGAGACAATCATATTAATGTTGAGGCCTTGAGTAAAAAAGATGCTCCTGATATCAAAATACAGGCGTCAATGTCAGGGAGTGGCGGTGCGGTGGAATGGAAGGATACATCCCTCCTGAAGGGAGATCCTGTAAAAAAAGCAGATATGTTATGTGCACTTAAATCTCCAGGCACAGCCTTATTCAAGTTTGATGTTTCCAGTAATGACAAGCTGTCATATAAATCTTCTTTCACCTTTAATGTGCCGGAAGGACTTGATGTTTTCTTGCCATGCAGGTACTTTTTCAGAAATGAAGGAAACATAAAGATACCTGTAAAATTCAATTACACAATGTCGGGAAACAAGGATTTCACTTTGGATCTGGCTATCGTAAAGGACAGTACAAAAGAAATTGCGCTGAAAGCAGCGTCGCAGATAAAGGGAAATAATGCCGACATTACTATTCCCCTCAATGGACTGGATGCAAATGAGAAATACAATCTCGTTTTTTCAATACTGGACGGAAAAAATCTGTTTTTCACTCAAAGCAGAACTTTTTCCATTATGGACTATAATTAATAAATCAAATTGAAGAGGCCGCCTATGAAAAAGAAATCAGAGAAAAAATACATAACTGCGAAGTTTACTCTTATCGAGCTCCTTATCGTGATTTCGATAATAACAATATTAGCTGGACTTCTTCTTCCAGCTCTAAAAAACGCAAGAGAAAAAGTTCTCCAGATAGAATGTCAGAATAAAATGAAACAGATGGCTTCCGCTGTAATAATGTATTCTGTTGATTTTGGAGGTTACGGTCCGGCAGGAGATGCTGTCGCCAATGGCCTTTTCATACGTGATGTTGCTGGCGGTATTGCCGCATATTTAAATGTGAAAGGGGAATTGCTCAACTTCTCGAACACAGTAGTCCCACCTGTCGCGATATGTTCCAAAGGCGGCCGTTACGGAGGTACCGATCCTTCCAGTTTTAACATGAGTTATGGATTGAATACATATTTAGTCCAAACATATTCGGGAGAACTGAAGAGAGTAAAAAACGCTGCAGGGAGAATGTTGGGGGCCACTATCGGAATTGACGATTGGGCAAATCTTGACACTCCAGCACATGGCAGTGGGGCATGGGCGAGAAACCGCATGGGATGCAGGCATTTTAAAGGAGGCATTTTCAGCTACGTGGACGGGCATGTGAACTGGCTGAAATATGAGAACATTCCGCTGGACCATTACGATGCGTCAGATCCCACAAATTTTTACAAGGAATATTGATTTCAGCAAATAAATATGAAAGATTTTATTTATACAGAAAAATGAAATAAGTATGTTCAACTCGGATAAACATATTCGCCTTGTCCACTGGGGGCTTGGACGCGGTATGCAATTTTATGAGACATGTAAAATTTTCAACATTTGATGCAGAAGTAGAGTTTCGAATATTTATACAACGGACATTTACGTTATAAAAGGTTTATAAGTATGAGGGAATATCATAATCCTATTTTGCCGGGTTTTAATCCTGATCCAAGCATTTGCCGTCACGAAGGGGACTATTACTTGTCCACCAGCTCGTTCTGGTATTATCCCATGTTGCCGATTTATCACAGCAGAGACTTGATAAACTGGACGCTGGTAAATCATGCGATAAAATCAGAGAAGCAGGGATATCGCATAGAGGAAGGATGCCGTAATGGAATTTTTGCTCCGACACTTCGATATAACGAAGCGTTGGAAAAATATTTTATTGTTTCATGCTATAACGACCCGAAATATCCGGACAGAAGAGCTTTTATGATTTCCGCGGATTCTCCGGAAAAAGATTGGAGCGCTCCGGTTTTTCTTAATTCTGAATGCTGCGACCCATCATTGTTTTTCGACAACGATAATCGTACATACGTACAATATATAACTGATCTGCAGGATAATGTTTACCAATATGAAATTGATTCTGAAACAGGAAAAGCATTGTCACCCTCAATAGCAATATGGGCCGGGACCGGAGGGCGAAGGCTGGAAGCTCCTCACATATATCATATTGGCAAATATTATTATCTCATCGCGGCGGAAGGCGGCACTGAAACAGGACATTACATATCCATAGCCAGATCAGATAATGTGAACGGTCCCTTTGAAAGCTGTCCGTCGAATCCGATACTGACACATCGCGACAGAAAAGCGGAATATTCCCCTATTCAGTGCGTAGGCCACGGAGATCTTATTCAGGCCCCGGACAGTAAATGGTGGCTTGTATGCCTCGCTATCAGGCCTATCGGTCCGCATGGAAGCAAAAAAGAAGTATTTCCTTTGGGCAGGGAGACGTTCCTGGCGCCTGTCGAATGGAGCATAGACGGATGGCCGATAGTGAAAAATCCCGGTAATCCCGATGGAACGCTCAGCCTTATAACAAGACCGGAGCGTGAGATGCCTGGACAAATGAATAATGCGTCATGGCATGATGATTTTACAGATGAGCAACTTGATATTAACTGGTATTTCCTGAGAACTCCCCAGACGCAATTCTGGGACTTGCATGAAAAACCCGGATATCTGAAACTCACAGGTATGCCTGTTCGCATGGGTGACTGGAGTTCCCCTGCCCTGATTTGCAGACGGCAGAAAGATTTCGATTTTAATCTAATCGCAAGAATGTTTTTTCATCCTTTACATGAAAATGATGAAGCCGGACTTCTTGTCTTCAGTAATGATGACAGGCATTATGAAATAGGAATCAAAAAACATGAAGGTAAAAATTTACTATTTCTCAGAAGAACAGTATTGGATATTTCCGAAGAAAAAATCCTTTCAGATTGGCAGTCGGATGAAATATTCCTGTCGCTAAATGGCGACAGAGATAAATACCTTTTCAAATACGGCAATACGCAAGAAAATCTTGTGGACGCCGGAACAGGTACTACAACTCTAATCATTCATCCCTGGACAGGCAATCACTTCGGCCCTTACGCGGTGAGTGAAAAACAGACAGCGGTATATTTTGACTGGATCAGATATACCGCTTTAAAAAAATCGTAATCATAAAAGAGAATATAGCGTTAATAGAATTTTCCACCTTGAAAAGTAATTTTAAGCTTTTATCGAAAGTGGAAGTCATAGAGGAAATTCTGGAAGTACGTTTTCCCTTACGCGCAGGGAGGAAAAACCTCCGAGGCGTTAAGCGGAAAATGTCATGTTTCCCTGTCAGAACACGAAACATGATGAAACACGCCTTGAAAAAATCAAAGTTTCAGGTCATCTTAATACTTAAGTGAACAGTATTGGGGTTAAGAGCAAGGGTAAAGAATAATAAACATTTACATAAATCTTGAGATTTTTTTCTAAAATCCTTTCTATAAAACAGGGTTGCAAAGGACCTCAAACAGGGGTATTTTGAGTTTGGCATGTGGAACTCCAATTTGCAAGAAGAGGATATGCGGAAGATAGCAAATGCGCCTCTTGCAAACTTGAAAGATAGCTTCTTATTGAGATTGCATTCGCATGTCGTTTATAATAAACAGATAATGTATTTTAAAAATATTTTCGTTTCTAGTGGTCGCGACCAGTAGGAACGGCGGTACAGAGAGCAAAGATGGGAAAACATTTTCCTTTGACCTTTTAGAAAATCAAGTCATATAAAGTAGCGCACGGCAACTTACATACATCGGCTATAAAACCATCAGAGTTTTAAATCAAGAAAATGTAAAAAACTGAAAAGAAAGAGGAAAAACAATCAATGAAAACCTCTCTTACAGAAACTGACATAGCCCGTAAAATCCTCATTTTGAAAGGGGAAAAAGTAATACTTGACAGGGATTTAGCCGAACTCTACGGAGTCCCGGTAAAACGCCTAAATGAACAGGTAAAACGCAATACTGAACGTTTTCCCGGCGACTTTATGTTTCAGCTTAATAATAAGGAACTTGCAATCTTGAGGTCGCAAAATGAGACCTCAAGTTGGGGCGGTTCCCGATATTTGCCTTATGCGTTCACTGAACACGGCGCACTTATGGCTGCTACAATTTTGAATTCTGAAAAAGCCATTCAAATGAGTGTATTTATTATCAGAACCTTTGTCAAAATGCGCGAAATGATAGTGGAGAATAAAAACTTTGCCGAAAAACTGGACAGGCTTGAGAAGCGCATGGACAAAAATGATGAAAATGTAGAAGTTATGTTTACGGCGATCCGCCAGCTCATGGCCTCGCCTGAAACTCCCTCCAAGAAGAAAATAGGCTTCACAAATAAACTGAAAGAAATTTCTTGAAACAAGTCAAAGGGTTTTTGAAATGCAAAAAATAAAATTTAATCAAAAATTCTTTTGTTTAAGCTCAAACTCGAATTTTTATTTTAAAAAGTTATCTGGAGAAGATGGTGTTCCGGGCGGGGATCGAACCCACGACCATCTGCTTAGAAGGCAGATGCTCTATCCTCTGAGCTACCGGAACAACTTAACGGGCATTTACTTTAACAGCAAGATGAAGAAAGTAAAGTGTTGATTCTATGGAAAACTTAATAAGTTTAGGCGGTTTTTTCTGTTTTGCGTTCACAGCGTGGCTTCTCTGCCATAAAAAAAGGAATATCAGATGGAGGCCTGTCATAGGCGGAATAATACTCCAATTCGCAATAGCGGCAATTGTTTTTCTGCTTCCTTTCACCAGAAATCTTTTTCTTCATCTCAGTGATGTTTTCACAAGTGTTCTGGAGTTTTCGCGGGAAGGAATACTATTTGTTTTCGGGGAACTGGGCGCGTTGAAATCCCCGCAGGGGCTTATTCTGGCATTTCAGGTATTTCCATTCATAATAGTATTTTCAAGTCTGATGGCGCTGCTTTACTATCTGCGGATAATACCGGCGCTGATAAAAGGCATGGCATGGGTACTTGCCCGCTCATTGAAAACAAGCGGGGCAGAATCCTTATGCGCGGCATCAAATGTTTTTGCCGGGATAGAATCGATAACGGCTATAAGGCCCTATCTCGAAGGCATGACAAGATCAGAAATTTTTACCATTCTTACCGTGGGAATGGCGACAGTGGCATCAAGCGTAATGGCTGTTTATGTTTCATTCCTCTCCTCCGTATTGCCCTCTATTGCGGGACACCTGATAAGCGCTTCCCTTATATCTGTTCCAGCAAGTTTCGTGGTCGCGAAACTCATGATGCCGGAAACCGAAGTTTCGGAAACTGCCGACTATGCAAGTTGCAAACTGCACATTGATGAAAATCTCACTTCAATTACAGAATCGCTCATATCGGGCGCGATGGCCGGGGCAAAGCTTGCCGGAGGGGTCGCTATAGCGCTTATAGCCTTTATCGGCATCCTCGGCATCGTGCGGGGCCTTTTCGCGCACTTCACAGGAAGTGATATTTCGATTGAACAGCTTATCGGTTATGTATTCTATCCCGCCGCGTGGCTCATGGGGATACCCGCAAATGAAGTGCCGGCTGTTTCAAAAATGCTCGGAGAACGCATTATTCTTACAGAAATACCAGCCTACCTCGATCTGGAAAAATTCGCGAAGGCCGGCGGAAGCCCACGAAGCGTACTGATAACAAGTTACGCTCTCTGCGGTTTCGCGCACATCGCGTCAATGGCAATATTTACCGGCGGAATGTCGGCGCTGGCACCGTCAAGAATAACACTCATATCCAAATTGGGACCAAAAGCCCTGCTTGCCGCAACGATTGTAACGCTTATGACCGGAGCGGTGGCAGGAATTTTTTACTGGGGACAGAAAGGAATAATTCTATGAAAATACTATTCTCTAAAATGCACGGGGCGGGAAATGATTTCATTGTCGTGAACCTTACCGGAAACAAAATGGAACAATCTCCAGGCGTGATAAAAAAATTATGCGACAGGCACAGGGGCATAGGCGCGGACGGCGTGATTTTTCTCTCGGCAAACCCTGACGGAGAAAACGTGAAAATGGATTTTTACAACAGCGACGGCTCCAGGGCCGGAATGTGCGGAAACGGTTTAAGATGCGCCGGTCTCTTCGCGTACAGGTATATGGTAAAAAAAGAGAACATTTCCTTTATAACCGACGCCGGACTTCTCCATGCCGAAATAAAAGGAACAGAGACGCTAAGGATTGACATCCCCGTTCTGGAAGACTTCACCAAACAGGAGATGCCGGACGGAAAGACTGTTTACAGAGGAAATACAGGGGTCCCTCACGCGATAGTCGTTGTAGAAGATATAAAAGCGGCAGACGTATTCAACGAGGGAAGAAAGATACGTTATCATGCTCTTTTCGCGCCGGCGGGGACAAATGTCAACTTCATCGCCCTGCCCCCGGAAGCGGATGCGCCGATAAGGATAAGGACCTATGAAAGAGGCGTGGAAGATGAAACACTCGCCTGCGGTACGGGGATAACGGCAGCGGCCGTCTGTGCATTTAAATTTCTAGGGAAACCTCTTAATCTGAAATTTATTACTGAAGATAATGACAATTTATCTGTTGAATTACAGACAAAGGATAATATTGTATGCTCCGCGAAATTAAGCGGACCGGCTGTTGAGGTTTTTCAGGGAGAACTGAAAACTGAGACAAGCGGTATTTGGCAGAATGCTTTCTCGCATTAAATAAGGAAAGGGTTTGAGAAATGCAACTAAAGGGCGTATTCACCGCGATTGTAACACCGTTCACAAAGGGCGAAGTTGATTACGAAAAATTAAAGGAACTGGTGAATTTCCAGATAGAGGCCGGTGTTGACGGGATTGTTCCTGTTGGTACCACAGGGGAATCCCCTACCCTCACAGTCGAGGAACATTGCAAGGTAATTGAAACAGTAATAGAGACCGCAGAAAAACGCTGCACAGTTATCGCCGGCACCGGAGCGAATTCCACACTGGAAGCAATAGAACTTACACTGGAAGCAATGAAAAGCGGCGCGGATGCCAGTCTTCAGGTGACGCCTTATTACAATAAACCCACCCAAGAGGGGCTTTACAGACATTTCTCAATAATCGCGGAAAAAACCGGCTTGCCTATCGTTCTCTACAATGTGCCTGGGCGTGCGGGAGTGCCGATAAACGTCGATACGATAGCGCGGCTCAGCAAAGTTCAGAACATAGTTGCGGTCAAAGAGGCGGGCGGCAGCGCGGAACGCGTCTCGGCCATTCTCGATATCTGCGACATTACAGTGCTCAGCGGCGATGACAGCCTGACAATACCAATGATGTCTGTCGGAGCGACAGGAATAATAAGCGTAGCGTCAAACATCATACCTGCTGAAGTGAAGGCAATGGTTGACGCTTTCGCATCCGGCGATATCGTGAAGGCCCGGCAACTGCACATGAAATACTATTGTCTTTTCAGAGATCTTTTCATAGAGACTAATCCAATACCGGTGAAAGAGGCTATGGCATTAAAGAAAATGATGACCTGTGAATTCCGTCTGCCTCTTTGTCCCATGTCAGAAAAGAACAGGGAGATATTGAGGAATTCGTTGTCAAGAGCTGGAGTGCTCTGAGAGGTTTCCATCCCTGAAATCAGGGAATTTAATTATTCTGAAACAAAATGCTGCCACTGTCAGGAATGATATCGGCAGCATTTTAATTTTTAATCATAAGGAAGTTGTGACTTTTCCGGAAAAATACACCAAGGTAGTCCATGTTAAAAGTCTGATTATTTCAAGAATTTTACATGGAAAGCCCTTGAAATAGTCTTTTCAATAAACTAATTTATATGTTAGGAATATTACATCGATGGGGTATTTTTCGTCACTCTCTCTGACATCTGAAAGGATGGTTTAAAATGCCGGCTAAAGCAAGGCATATTATATCAGAACTGCAAATAAAAAATTCATTGGGCCTTCATGCAAGGCCGGCTTCGCTTTTTGTCCAGACCGCAACGGCATTTGACGCCGAAATAATGGTCGAGAAGGATGGCGAAATCGTCAATGGAAAAAGCCTGATGGGACTTCTGATGCTGGCGGCCGGATGCGGCTCAGTAATAAAGATTCAGGCAAAAGGCACTGATGGACAGAATGCTATAAAAGCATTGGAAGAGTTGATAAACCGTAAGTTTGACGAGGAATAAAGAGTGGAAACAGGTAAACGGGAAATAGTATTTCACGGCATACCGGCATCGCCCGGTATCGCGATCGGTACCGTTCTGCTCATCGGACACCACGGAAACACCTACAAGATGCCGGAGGACAAAGCAATCTCCGAAGACGCAATTCCCTCTGAAATCCTGAAGTTCAACAATGCCTTGGATAAGACACGCGCCGAAATACAGGACATACAGAAACAAGTCCAGTCGAAAGTTGAGGAAAAAGACGCAAGCATCTTTGACGCGCACCTGCTTATAGTCGACGACAAAATGTTGATGAATGAAGTTGAAGAGATGATAAGAAAAAAGACGCGTCCCGCAGACTTCTGTTTCTACAGGATTATACAGCGTTATGTATCCGCGCTTTCCGTAATGACAGATCCCTATATCAAAGGAAGGACCGCTGATATTGAGGATGTGGCCTCCCGCATAATATCAAATATCCAGGGGCAGCAACGGCAAGTACTTGACCACCTTCCAGGGCAGAGAATAATTATCGCGCGCGATCTTACACCCTCCGACACGGCCCTTCTGGACAGAGAAAATGTTCAGGCATTCGCCATTGAGACAGGAAGCAGGACGTCCCACACTGCTATATTGGCCCGTTCAATGCAGATACCCGCAGTTGTCGGTCTTCAGAAATTGTATGAAAGGCTTCAGAACGGAGACTTTGTCATTGTCGATGGTTTTATCGGTACGGTCATAATAAATCCGAAGGAAGAAACACAGAATCTCTATGCGCTGAAAGAGACAAAGGAAGAACAGTATTATGCGGATTTGCTGAAGGAAAGCAGATTACGGCCGGAAACAATTGACGCTTTTTCCGTCCAGTTGGCAGCCAATATCGAACATCTGAACGATATCACTCAAGCAAAACTTTACGGCGCCGCCGGTGTAGGGCTCTTCAGGACAGAATATCTTTATATCAACGCACAGGTGCTTCCGTCTGAAGACGACCAGTTCAATATATACAAAAGCGCCGCGGAGTCGCTCGAAGATCAGCCTATTATAATCAGGACACTTGACCTTGGCGGAGACAAACTCTCGTCACATATAACATCATCAAAGGAATTGAATCCCTTTCTGGGACTGCGCGCGGTAAGGCTTTGCCTGCAGAAAAGACAGGACCTCCTCATAACTCAGATAAGGGCGATACTGCGCGCAAGCGCGTTCGGCAATGTAAAAATCATGTTCCCCATGATTACCTGTGCGGATGAAGTCGATAAACTGAAAGAAATGGTCGAAGAAATAAAGCAGGAACTCCTTAAATCAAAGATCGACTTCAACAGAGACGTCGAACTGGGAATAATGGTAGAGACACCGTCAGCCGCTATAATCGCAGATGTTCTGGCACAAAAGGTTGACTTTTTCAGTATCGGCACAAATGACCTTGTTCAATATACTCTCGCCGTCGACAGGGGCAATGAAAACGTGGCATACCTTTATCAGCCATCCCATCCGGCAATTCTCGATCTCATAAATCGCGTTGTCAAAGCCGCAAGAAATAATAAGATATGGGTAAGTCTCTGTGGAGAAATGGCCAGCGACCCGCGATATACTCCGATACTGGTGGGGCTTGGTATAAATGAATTGAGCATGAGCCCTGTTTCCCTTGGCGTAATCAGGAGGATTATAAGGAGAATGAGGATGCACGAGGCCGAGGAAATAGCCGAAAAATCGATAAAATGCAAAACTGCTGAAGAAGCGCTGGAACTCTCAGAAAACCTTCTCATGAAAATAGCGCCGGATATCGTCAATATAGCTCTGAAAGGCCTCTAATCTCTTCACTCCGCGATCGAGCGTTTACATCAGAGTGTAACCCCATCACGTATTCTCTGCGCTATCAGCATCCGTACAGCGCGGAAGAATAATGTAAAAAGTAGTGCCTATCTCTTTCTGGCTTTCAACATGCACCCATCCTTTATGATTCGAAATTGTCCCGTAAACCATAGCGAGCCCCATGCCAGAGCCCTTGCCTATGGGCTTCGTCGTAAAAAAGGGCTCAAAAATACGGTTAATGATATCGCTGCCTATGCCCATCCCGTTATCTTCGATTCTGATGCAGTAAAAATCTCGCCTGCGGACGTTTTTCCCGTCGGGCGGCTTCCATGGGAGGGCGTCAAAAGCGTTTGCCCTGTCCACGCTTATATAAATGTATCTGTCGCTTTTTTCCTTACTTTCCAAAGCATCCCTCGCATTGATAAGGAGATTGAGGAGGACTTGCTGGAGCTGAACGGCATCACCCACTACAGGCATTTTCTCATCGGCTATATCCAGATTAAAGTCAAGGCCTTCCTGACTTTTAGGCATAAAGAGTTGAGCGCTTCTCCTGACGAGGTCTCCCAGCTCCAGCACTTTCTTCACGTACTGGCCTTTTCTCGCAAAACCGAGAAGCTGCTGTGTCAGCTGAGAGGCCATTTCAGTTATTTCATTTATTTTCTCCAGATGCCGCAATACGTCTTCATCCTCCACATTGTACATATAAGTTATAACGTCGACGTGTCCCTGTATCGCGTGTATATAGTTATTGAAATCATGCGCAACACCGCCAGCCAGCTTGCCTACTGATTCAAGCCGCTGCGCATGTGAAAGTTTCATGCTCAGATCATCCTTCTCCATTGCCAGCTTCTTTTCCTCGGTAACATCTCTCCCGAAAACAATAAGCATGGACATGCCCTCGATGTAAATGCTGGATATCGCCATATCGAGATTTATTTTAGTTGAAGAGGAAAAAGCGTAACATTGCAGGCGCTGTATATGCGGACCTTCGGTAGTGTCTTCCACTCTGAAACTTTTATAATACAGTTCCCATTCCACAGGTTTGCCGTCCTCACCGTAAATCATCTTTGAAAAGTTCTGTCCTATAAGTTCCTTTCTCCCGCCAAGACGAAGTACGCGAAGAGCGGCAAGATTGGCATCAAGTATTTTGCCTTCCGTATCAAGCAGCAGAATCATGTCGCTCGCATTTTCCACCACCATGCTGTAACGGCCTTCCCACTCGCGAAGATTTTTCTGAAGGGCCTGGGCTTTGCCGTAGCCTCCGAAAAAGGCAAAAACGATGTCCATGGGACTTCTGCCTTCCCCCGGTATCTCCTCGTCTATTCTGGATATGTAAAGAGTGGCCAGTATGCTGAGCCATATAGTAGCGACAGCCTTGGCTATATAAGATGAATTCAGATAAAGCCACCACTCTGCCTGCCCCCAGTAGCATGCGCTCACATAAACAAACGTGTCGACAAGCTGCGTAAGCATCAGCGCCCCGAGTACGCAGAAGAAAAGTCTGCACTGAAGATTTCTGAGCCGCTGAAAAAATATTGGTATCAGAAAAAGGTCCAGAGTTTGCGAAAGGGTCGCGGCGCTCATGGTGCGCTGACTCTGGCGGAGAAGGTAATTCATGAGATCGGCGCTGGTGCCCTGAGATATGGAATACCCCGGCCAGTCACACTGGGTAACTGTTATATGACTTATATAAATATATATGCCTAAAGAAGCCATGACTCCAATGATAAGGCGTTGCGTGGCAAGCGTGCCTTCCGTCACATACACTATCATAAGGGCAGCCAGGTAAGGAAGAAAAAGTACAGTGGAGGAAATATAAAAATCCGCGCCGGGATAGCCCAGTATGATTTTAAGTTCCACCGCGCTGACTATCTGAGTGAAAACCAGCAGAAGCCCAATGGCAATATAGAAAGAGGCGCTTCCTATCACCTTTCTCAATCCGTGCAGAACCAGGAGCGCCACAAATATGAAAGTGATCTCCAGAAGTGCCAGACCGCAAGTAAATAATACTTCCAAAGTTTCAATCCCGGATTAAGCGTTTTTATCTATTGTTCTGAGTTTCTCCCTGACAAGAGCGGCACGAAAAACATCCCGTTCTTCCGAAACAAGTTCTTTCTTTGCGTATTTCTGCAGATGAGCGGGCTGTATTATAACAAAAAGCTCATTGACGGTATGAATGTCCACCGAAGAAAACATACCCATGTCAACACCCATCCTGAGCGCTGAAAGCGAATTGAGGGTTTCCTCGCTGGAAATTATGTAGGCATGCCTCAATATGCCGTAAGCGCGCCCGACATGGTTCAGAAGAAACTCCTGCTTCTTTTCCAGAAGCGCCTGCCGCGCGTTTTTCTCGTGCCCGATTATCTGACGTATCACAGTGGAAAGACGGTCTACTATCTGCTCTTCGGATTCTCCCAGGGTACTCTGGTTGGATATCTGATAAAGATTGCCGAGGTTTTCCGTGCCTTCGCCGAAAAATCCCCTCACCGCAAGCCCAAGCTTGCTGACGCCCTGAGTTACCGCATATATCTGGCCGGAAAGAACAAGTCCCGGCAGGTGAAGCATAACGGAAGCGCGCATCCCGGTACCCACATTGGTAGGACATGAAGTAAGATAGCCCAAATCATTGTCAAAAGCGTATGGCAATTCCTTCCCCAGATTGTCATCAAAAGCGTTTATAGCCTCCCATACCTCTCTTAACTGAAAGCCGGGTTTTAATGCCTGAATCCGTATATGATCTTCCTCGTTAATCATAATGCCGATATCCTCGTCACGGTTGACGACTATCCCCGCGCCGTAACGTTCAGCAACAAATTCCCTGCTGATGAGCCTCCGTTCAAGAAGCACTTTTCTATCAAGTTCCTTGAGCTTTATAAGATTGAAATCCAGAGGCAGATTGAAGCAACCGGCTTTCCTGATGGCGACCTGAATAGCCGACATGGTATTGGCAAGACGTTCCGGGTCCGCTGAAATAGTAAAGGGTATCCCTTCAAGATTGCGGGCCAGTCTTATCCGCGAACTGATGGCTATATCGTCTTCCGGCCCGCTGTCGGAGAGCCAGCTTACCTTGTTGCTTAAAAGCATTTCCACATTGTTTTCAGATTCAGGCATATTATAAAATCCTTTTTTTCAGTATCAGCCGTTGTTTTTCAGCGCGTTTATCTTATCCCTCACAACGGCCGCTTTTTCATATTCTTCTCTCTGGACAAGCTCATCCAGTTCCTTCTGTAAATTCATTATTTCAAGCATGAGTTTTCCGGCTTCCCTGTTATTTTCACCGCCCGGCCTCTTGCCGACATGCATAGCGCCCCTGTGCATGTTTTTCAGCGCCGAAGTCAGTATTTCTCTGAACACCTGATAGCATTTGGCGCAACCAAGCCTTCCAGTTTTGCGGAACTTCGCGGTATCCCAGCCGCAGTCTTCGCAGACCAGGAGGTTCTGCGGCTCGGCAGAAGACAGTTCTTCCTTATGCTCTTCATCCTGCGTCATGTCAATCTGGCCGGAAAGATTGTAAAGCATTTCGGCAAGATTAAAGCCCTGAAGCACGGGATCGCTCTGTGATTTTTTTGCGGCGCATTCAGCACATATATGCAGGGATTTCTTTTCACCGTTCACGATTTCCTGTATATGTATGGTGGCGGGATTCTTATTGCAAATTTTGCACAACATATCAGCACCCGTTTATTTTATTTGATTTTCATTAAATTAAAAGCTCACCAGAACAGATTTCAATCTACTGTCTTTTCATGAACCTGTCAAGCTCCGCCATATCCCTCGCGCCCAGTTCCACGGCATCATCACGAAGAACACCTCTGTTGATAATTGTTATTTTAGCGGCGGCCTCCAACACTTCAAGCCTGTCAAACGCCTCCAAAAGGGATTTGCCGACAGCAAGCGCACCGTGATTTCTCATGACAATACAGTTTGAAGAAGCTGACGCTGCGGAAACAGCTTTTGCCAGCTCTTCGGAACCCATGCAATAATACTCCGCATACGCTATCTCCCCTAAAATGGCATAGGATTCTGCAAGAAATTTATTGCTTATCCGCGCCTTTGACGCGGCAAACGCGCTCACGTTCACGGGATGCGCATGGACTATAGCTTCCACATCGGGACGGCTTTTATAAATCCCCAGATGCATGCGGCTTTCAATTGTCGGCCTGAACGGCAACCCTGTAATATTGCCGTCCATGTCAAGCTGACCGATTTCGCATCCTTTCATCTGTCCTTTATCAGACGCGGACGGGGTAATCAGCACTGTACCGTCCTTCCATCTCATGGAAATATTCCCGCCTGAAGTAGTTGTCAATCCCTGCGTGTAAAGCCGCCTCATAAAATATGCTATCGTATCTTTAGCCTCATCCAACTTCATCATTCAGCCCTTCTGCTAAGATTTTAAATATGCTCCCAAATAATACGATATTTAACGCCAAAATTCAATAGCGGACGGATATATTCTTCATTCATTGTTTTTTATTCTGCAGAAGATATGAAGCCCGTCATCAATGAGTTTTGTAAAGCTTTCCGGATGCCCCGAAACCCAGGATAATTCCTGCTGTTTATTATAAAAGCCGTTTGTTTCACTGCTCAGATCTATAAGTAGATAATCGGCATTCGCTTTTTTGAGCCGTTCCAGCCATATCTCATATGATATCGGCGTTTCCCGCATTTCCCTGAATGAACTGAAATCATGAACATGCGCTGAATTAACTGAGCTTATGGGTATATAGTGAACCTTGTTTCCGGGCATATACTCCAGAAACATATAGTTGTACCATCCACCCACGGAAGCAACTATAACTTTTTTCCCTTTTTCGTAATCCGTCATGACAATATCAAAGCACTCAGCCGCGACAGGCCCCAGAAGATACTTATAACAGACCTTTTTAGCCTCCAAGCTTATGGTAAAGCAATACGGAATATAAAGCGCAGGCAGCAGATATATTCCTGGAAACGCTTTTCTTAATAACTTTCCAGATAGAAATGCCAGTAAAGCAATGGAAAGAAGCAGTATCAGCACTGCCTGCGCGCTCTTTTCCCATGTCGTAAAATTCAATACAACGCAAATCAAAAAAACAATAACGGCACAAAATGGAAAAGAAGTATCCCTGATACTATCAGCAAAAGGTATCAGCAACAAAGAACTCAGCATGATTAACGGAATAAACTGCCTTGCCCCGGTCATGGCCGGATAATAATATATCTGCACAAGAAAAAGGCCAATCACCGCAATCGCCAGAGAAATAACGACGTATCCGCTGATTTTGGTTTTTTTCACAAAAAAAGCAAATGCCAATGCCGCAAACGGAACCGCACCGTAAAAAATCAGCGAAACATAATTCAAGCCCCAGATACCCTCTGAAAAAAACAATTCAATCGCGGCCTTTCCCAACCCCGCGGCCGGACGATCAAAAACAATTCCGTTCGGAAATATATCCAGGCCCGCTATACAGACTTTCACAGGATAAAACGGATTGCCCGTATCAATCCAATTCCACAAATAACAAGGAAGCGCCGCAAAAAAAGCCGCGATATCCATGATAATAATGTTTTTGCGCAGCTTTTTCTTCGCGCAGAAAAAAATAATAGAAAAGAAAGCTGTTAAAAGCGGCGTAAGCATCAGACCTATAAGTTTGATGGAAGCGGAAGCCCCCAGAATTAAGCCGCTTAAAATCGATATCCTCCAGTCTTTCCGCTCCACGCTTAAAAGCATCAATGCAAATCCCAGCGTCAGAAAAACACCGTTCAGGACATCACTGTATCCCATAACCGAATTTGCCGATATGAGTCTAGTATAAAACATTATATCCAGCGCCGCCAAACAAGCCGTTCTCTTCACGTCAAAAATTTCCCCGATCATCAAAAAGGCGCTGCCGATCGCAAGAAGCAATATGAGCTGTAGGAATATCGCTATTGAAGAATTATTGAATGGTATCATCATCCATCCGTAGAAAATTTCACCGTATATGGGAAAATACTCATGAGGAAGGCCAAGGAGCGGCACCCTGGAAATACGCCCGTCCGCTATCCAGGTCGCCGGGTAAAAGAAATGGTACAGATAGGTATCCGTTCCAGATTGAATTGTAGTACCGTATAAGTAGCGCGCCATGCCAACAAAAAAGATTATCAGAAGAATTCTTTCGCTGAGATTAAAAGGCCGCACTGGAGGAAGACTGGAC